>Ga0209490_10004193_pt1 | contig 13335 bp, 12 predicted proteins | sample MAT06_FD_187209 | JGI IMG/M metagenome (GOLD analysis project Ga0209490, IMG submission 187209) | Freshwater microbial communities from Lake Fryxell liftoff mats and glacier meltwater in Antarctica - MAT-06 (SPAdes) (version 2) | ecosystem: Environmental > Aquatic > Freshwater > Ice > Liftoff...
GGCGGGGCATCGCCTCATACTGTCTCAGTCGGTGGAAGTCCCTGCGTCAAGCATGGCATCCGGCGTTCACGGCAGAAGCCCCTGCCTTTAGGCGTGGGGAGTATGTCACTACCTGCCTCCTTCTCTAGATGTGAGTGAGGCACTTCACGACACATCTTCTGTCGAACATTCGGAACCCTCAATAGCTTAACTGGAGATACGATCATGGCTCACACACTCGTTTTGACCAATCATAAAGGTGGCGTAGGAAAATCCACGTCCGCTACCAATATTGCTTTCGGACTCGTGAATGTTCTTCGGGCCGCACTTTATCCCTATCCTTCAGGTAGATTAACGCATTTTGTGTTATGCTTAAGGTACCTTTATTGTCCGTAGTTTTCGGAGGGTTACGCTATGCGTTTTTCGCCTCGCGTTTATCAAGCAGCGATGGTCGTGCTGCTGCTGGCTTTAGCAGTGCCTTGGGCCTTCGCGCAAGAAAGCACCAACCCGGTTGAGCTTCCTATCACGGAAGATGTGAGTTATACCGCTGAAGAAGGCGACACGCTGGACAGCATCGGCGCGTTGTTTGATGTCGATACCTTTTGTTTGGCAGCGACCAACGGCATGGATGAATCTACTGTCGTCCGTTCCGGCGATGTGCTGCTGATTACGGTGGATTGCCCCAATTATGACGGCGCTACCGAAGTCTTGTTCCCCCGCCCACTAGAAGGCGCACTGCCGCCGGATGAATCGCCTGCGACGGAGACCGAGACGACTGCGCCCACCACACAGGAAGCCACTACGCCCACGACGACAACTCAAACGGCTGCACCTGACCAACAAGACCCCAGCGCAGGTGCGGGACAAGCCGGCAGCACCTATGTCGTCCAATATGGCGATACGCTGGATACCATCGCGCAGGAATTTAACGTCTCGCAGGTGTCTTTGCGCGTTGCCAATGATTTGCTCGATTTCCGCGGCAGCGATTTAATGCCCGGCACTAGCCTCGTCATTCCGTCAGATGGTGTGCCTTATGGCGGCTTCCCGGCGCTGACCGGAGCAGGTGGCGGCGCGGCGGATTCTACGCTCGGCACAGGCGGCGGCGGCGATACGTATATCGTCCAACCGCGTGACACGCTGGATACGATCGCGCAGGAATTTAATATTTCGGTAGTCTCGCTGCGTCTCGCCAATGATCTGATGGATTTTAATGCGCGTAATTTGCAGCCCGGTACAGTGTTGGTTCTCCCGACGGATGGCGTGCCTTATGGGGCATTCCCAGCCGTGAGTGATACGACCAATCCTGCTTCTTCCGACGCAAGTGCAGGTTCCGGCGGTGGCGCGGTGGGCGGTAATGTGTATGTGCTGCAACCCCGCGACACGCTTGACCAGGTGGCGGCGGAATATAATGTCCTCACAAGCTGCCTTCTGGAAGCCAACGGCGTGACCAATTCACGAGAAGTTTATCCGGGTCAAGCCATTACTATTCCCTCGGACTGCCCACCTTACTTAGGCGGCGGCTCTGGTTTAAATGCGGTAGCAACCCCCGCAGCGGCGAATTCCGGCTCGTAAAAAATTAGCGATTTATTGATCTAAGAGGCGTATCTTGCAGTTGCGGTGCGCCTCTTTTGATTCTTATATGGCTTGCGTGTTACTTTTAAGCATCAGGGTAAAATCCATATTATTCAACCAGACGCGAAAGGATGTCAGAACTAATGAAGGCCATACTATGCAAGGCGTGGGGCGATCCATCGACTTTAGTGCTGGAAGAGGTTGAGGCGAAAGCACTCGGCGAAGGTGAGGTACGCATCCGAATCCGAGCCTGTGGCGTGAACTTCGCCGATACATTGATGATCGCGGGACAGTATCAATCGCGCCCGCCGTTTCCGTTTAGTCCGGGGGTGGAAATCGCTGGCGAGGTGATTGAAGTCGGCGCAGGTGTGACCCAGTTTATGCTGGATGATCGCGTGATGGGCATTACCGATTACGGCGGCTATGCCGAAGAAGCCACGATACGCGCCGCGCTCTTACTGCCGATGCCGCCCAATATGGATTTCGTGACAGCGGCGGCTTTTCCCATCGCCTATGGCACATCGCATCTGGCGCTCGATCATCGCGCTCATTTGAAAACAGGCGAAACACTGCTTGTCCTCGGTGCAGCAGGCGGTGTTGGCCTCACCGCCGTCGAGATTGGTAAACTCATGGGTGCGACGGTGATCGCTGCCGCCAGTACGCCGGAAAAATTGGCGCTCACGCAGCAGTACGGTGCGGAACACTTCATCAATACCAGCAGCGAAAATCTGCGTGATCGCATTAAAGAGATTACAGGCGGCAAAGGTGTGGACGTGGTTTACGATCCTGTAGGCGGTGATTTGTTCGATCAGGCCGTGCGAAGCCTGAATTGGGAGGGTCGGCTTTTGGTCATCGGATTCGCCAGTGGACGCATTCCTGAAGTGCCAGCCAATCTGACGCTCGTGAAAAACATTTCGATTGTTGGCGTATTTTGGGGTGCATACGCCGGACGCAATCCTAAAGTGCTGACGGGATCGCTGTTGACGCTGCTAGGATGGCACGCCGAGGGCAAGCTCAAGCCGCATGTCTCCGCGACGTATCCGCTGGAAAAAGCCGCTGATGCCATGTTCGCGCTCATCAACCGTCAATCGACAGGCAAGGTCGTGATTACGCCGTGATATTGTACCTAGCGGGTTTTCTACCGATCAGGCCGGACATACGTTATCATTGACCTCATCTACTTTTCTATTCGTAAGTGACCTTAAATCTATGCCGAAGATTTTTATCTCCTATAGACGGGATGATAGTATCGCTATTACAGGCCGTATTTATGACCGTTTGATTGCGGCCTTCGAGAAAGATAATGTTTTTCAGGATGTGGAAGATATTCCGCCGGGGGTGGACTTTCGCAAATTTCTGCAAAGCCAAATCGCCGCGTGTGACGTGGTTCTGGTTGTGATCGGGCGAACATGGCTGACGATTCAAGATAACAACGGACGCAGGCGGGTGGATAACACCGCCGACTTCGTGCGAATCGAGGTCGAGGCCGCCCTAAAACAGGAAAAAATTGTTATTCCTGTTCTAGTTGATAATGCGTCATCCCCTCCCGAATCGGATTTGCCTGTTGTGCTGCAAGAGCTTAGTTACCGCAACGCCTCTACAGTGCGCCACAATCCTGATTTTAATGGGGATATTAATCGCCTCATTGAAGGTATAAAGCTGGTTACGTCCGTTCCGTTGGCTGAGCCGGCGATCAAAACGCGCAAAGGGAGTGTTACGCCGCTACAATCCTATAAAGCTAATCTTTTAAGCGGGACGGATATTCTGCCTGCGCCGTTTGCATGGGTTGAGATTCCGGCGGGAAAAGTTAAGTTGGTCAATACGTGGGATAAGGACGAAAATACCTATCTCAAGAAAAATCAGCCGCATGAGTTCGATGTCCCCGCCTTTTCTATAACTAAATATCCAATTACGAATGGGCAGTATCAAATCTTTGTGGATGTGCCAGATGGTTATGCCAATCCGAAGTGGTGGGATTATTCGTCCGATGCAGCCGTATGGCGTAAAGCGAATCCAAAGCCGCTAGACCGCGATTTTCCCGCCGACGACCATCCTCGCGCCAATGTGACATGGTACGAGGCTGTTGCCTTTTGCCGCTGGTTGAATGCACGGGGAAATGATGAATCCGTAGGGATGACGCGCACGTCGTCCATGCAAATTTCCCTGCCTACCGAGCAGCAGTGGCAGCGTGCCGCGCAGGGTGATACCGGTTGGGCTTATCCTTGGGGGAATGATTGGGACGCATCGCGCTGCAACAACAATGTCGCGCCCAACGATAGTAATGCCACGACCCCTGTAACGACCTATGAAGGCAAGGATAAAGGCGACAGCCCATTCGGTGTGAGCGATATGAGTGGCAATGTATTTGAGTGGTGTTTGACAGAATATACGACAGGCAGCAGTGAACTTGTCGGCAAAAATGTGCGTGTTTTGCATGGCGGTTCGTGGTGGGTTGATGTTACTAATGATTTCAGAGTGGAAACCCGAAATTGGGGCGATCCCGATAACGGGAACTTTATTCGCGGATTTCGTTTCGTCCGCTTGGTTTAAGGAGATCGGATTTACGCCGCCAGACGTTGAAACGTCCGACTGCCTGCGACCTTTGGTCGCCAACATCCAAGCCTGCTAAAGAGCCTGAAAAACAGCGCCTGATACCGTGTCCGCAGTCGTCAACTGTCAATCGGAATTCAAGGTCTTGATTACGCAGTGATATTATTCCTTTGGAAACATGTACTCTTGGATTATTAACTATTCTTTTTGGTTACATCCCAGTAGAAAAAACTTGGTATTTGTCGGATCTCGTTTTCCTTTTCTCGGTATTTTCCTAATAATCCTATCTGAGGAACTATATTTGCCGCAGCAAGAGCAGCAGCTTCGTAAAATAATGTGTTGTTAATAAGTAGTATTGTGGCAAATAGAGTGCCGATAGTTAGCAAACCACTATCTCTAAATATTGTGCGGTTCAAGTTTTTCAAATCTTGTTCGATCTTCATAACGGGTGCAATTAGAATGTCTCTAGCAATTTCCTCTAAGTGATACTGATAATTTGCATCGTTTTGCAAGACATTTATTTGTCGAAATGCTTCATCCATTGCTTTGACGAATTCAACAAAACTGCTCTCGTTTTCCCTTGCCTTAGCTATACTTTCCAAAGTAGCATTTTCAAAATAAGGAAGTTTGAGATTTAAAAGTCCCCTAATTACCTGCCCACTTGTAGTTGCGTCTTCTTTTGCAGAGCTTAAAGCGATTTCATGCGAAAATGGGAGATTTGTCAGAAATTTTGCACCAAGTTTCGTCGCATGTCCGATATCCCGCATAAGGTTATTTACACGTGAAACAAGAATTTGATTTTTCTTAGCCTTAACCCACTGGCGAAAAATATCTTCGTCTACAGATACACCATCACGATAGCTTAAGAACATTTGCAGGTTTCCTTTATCGCTTGTACGCATCTTTGTTGAAAGGTGAAAAGATTGATGGATAGGATCACCTGAAAATTGAAAACTAATTTTGTCGCTAGTAATTAAAGGTTTTTTATCAAAATAAATAGGTATATTTTGTAATGGCTCTAGTAATCCGTCCTTTACAGTAGCTTGGTAAATCTTCAAGTATTGATCAGCAAGAATGTTTATGGATTCAGGTAATATATCGCTTGATTGAATACCAGCTTGTCCATCTTTTGTATAAAAATCTTGTAAATAAATGGCAGCTTCCCTATTAGACATAGGAATAGATAAGTCAATTAGAGTAATAATTTTACTCTCCACAAGCGGTTTTAAATCCAATAAATATATTATTGTCTCACATAGTTGAGATTTGAATTTTACTATGCCCATATCTAAATTAAGATGTTTATATGCATTAAAACCGTGATCATGCCACATTTCTGCAAGCGTTAATAAAGGATCGTGGATATATATTTTTCTTGTATATATGGAAAATTGCTTAATTAGAACTATGGGCAATACTGTAGATGAACTATCAGGATAAATATCGGTCATTCCTAGATGTGATTCAACATCAACTATTCTATTTCGTGCAATCTCAATATACCGTTGAGTAAAATTTGTGAGCGCTTGATTTGAAAACCGACTAATCCTCATTCTAATTAACTCTGGGTTAATGAGGTTGTAACGTCTAAAGAATTCGTACATATGAATTTCCTTGTTTTAATCTTAATAATATAACTTATTTTACTAAAAATATTTTTAATTAGAAATTGGATACTATAAAAACATTTTTTGGTGGGTTTCTCCAAAGAATTAGTTTCGTATATAGCTGAAGAATATGTGCCATAAATTACCTAGTACACCAAATCACTAAGGATGAGGTTTCATTGGGCAATTCTAGCGTGCAATAACGCGGAACCACTCCTCACCTTCACCAAATCACGATACTAGTTCTAACTCGATTGTAGTCATAGGTGCGAAAACCTACGACTACAATATCAAGTATTTTCTAATACGTCTTATACCACCCGGTCACCGCTTCGATGGACGCGTAAAAATCCGTCCAAGGGCGAGCGTTGGCGGCGGCAACTTCGTTCAACTGAGTCAGGCGCTCGGTGGCGGTTGTGGCGAGGAAGGTCGCACGTTCTTCCGGCGGCAGCGTGACCGCTTCCTTCCAAATGGCGCGTCCGGCAAGGAATCCGCTTGCGCCTGCCTGACATGCGATTTTCACCTGCTCCACAAACGTTTCATAGGCGACACCCGCGCTCAACAGCACCCAAGGGATGTCGCTGACTTCGCTGATGGCTTCGCAAGCCGCCCGCCACGCAGCACGATCAGAATTGTGCGCGACATCGATGGGGAATTCCAGCTTAAGGACATCCACACCTGTTTTACTTAAACGGGCAGCCGTTTCTTCAACGACGGCGGGTTTAGTCACGGCGAATTCGGCACTGGTGCTGGAAACAGCGGCATCCAGACTGTACGCCAGCGGCTCAAGGAACAGCGGCAGATCATAACGGCGGCAGTCTTCCACCACAGTCGTGATGAATCCTTCGATTTCTTCTGCGAGTGCGCCTGAATCGGGATGATAATAGGCCAGCAGCTTGACCGCCGAGCCGCCCATTCGCTTGATCTTGGCGACATCCCAATCAGGATCGAATTCCATACGGCGGTAAGTCGCATCGCCGCTGTAGCCGCTTTTTTCCACCGCCATCAGCAGGCCACTCGTCCGCGCCATGTTGAGCGCCGGAGTCAAACCATATTCGCTGTCGAGCAGCAGGGCGCTGGCATTGCGAGAAAGTGCCGCCACCACTTCGCTTTTGATCTCAACGGCGGTATCGTAAGAAGTGTTTTCCGCCAGCATCCGGCGATACGTGCCGCGCTGATCGAAGGCGACGATGGTAAAAATATTGTTTTCCGCGCTGGTCTTCTTTAGCCCTAGCCATTTACCAGGTGTCAGGGTTTGCATGGGGGATCTCCTTTAAGTCCACAAAAAATTATCGGATTTACCTCACCCCCAACCCCTCTCCAACCTAGAGAGGGGAGCAGGATTTTGCCTTAAGGGCTGTTCGAGAGGCGAGGTGTATTTTCAAACGATCAACCTTGGCGGTTAAAAATTAAAAAATTTCACTGTGTCGCTGTGCCCTGCGCTTGAGCATAAAGCGCCGCGCCGAATAAGCATACATTATCGCCCAATTGCGCCGGTTTTAACAGATCGGTTGGGTTAAAATCGGGATGCAAAATGCGCTCTGCGATCACGCGGTTGGCAGGATTCAAGATGAGATCGCCCAAAAGCGAAACACTCCCGCCGAGGACGATCACCTGCGGATTAAACAAGTGCATCAGATTGACTACTCCCACGCCGAGCCAATAACCTGCTTCTTCGATGATGCCTAAAGCAAAAGCATCGCCTGCTTTAGCGGCTTCACCGACGGCTTTCCCATCGACTGCCGCTACATCCCTCAGCGACGAGGGCTGATCGGTCATGCTCAATCGTTCCTTTGCGATATGCCCAATCGCGGTGCCGGAGGTGAGTTCTTCCCATCGTACCAGCCGCCCATCAGGAAGCGCAAACTGTTGATGTCCGGGTTCAATCGCCATGCCGTGTGCGCCGGAAAACAATTTCCCGTTGATGACCGCGCCGCCGCCGACTCCGGTGCTGATCGTCAGGTAAATCGCTGGATCGCAGCCCCGCGCCGCGCCGAGATGATATTCCGCCAGCACCGCGACATTCCCATCATTCTGCATAAAAGTCGGCGCTCCGCCAAAGGCCGCGCTGATTTGGGGCGCAAGCGGGACTTCATGCCAACCGGGAATCGTTTTCACATAATGGATGATGCCGCGTTCTGAGTCAAGTGGCCCCGGCGCAGCGATGCCAATCGCGTTGATCTTCGCGCCGTCGGGGACGACCTGCCGCGCTGTGTCGATCATACGGGCGATAACCTCTTCCGGCGTTTGATCGACCCGCGAGAGGGTTTCATGACGGGCGACGAGTTGTAAATCCGCCGAAAACCACGCGGCGCGGGTGCGCGTCCCGCCGAAATCAATGGCTAATAGGCTCACGCTTCCTCTTCGGCTTCGATTCTTCCGACGAATGCCCGCCGCCAACCAGGTGAAAGTGCCGCGACATCCGCCAGCGCTGCCATATCTTCCATTGCATCAGGCGACTCGATGCGGTCATTCATCAGCTTGTAGATATACGAAATCGTGAATTTGGGATAGGGACGGGCAATCAGTGTAATCGGCAGCCCGGCCTCGACTTCGCCTTCCTGCAAAACGCGATGATACCAACCGCCCCAGGCTTTTACATCCACACGGGCGGTCAAATCTTTAATCCCCCACCGCCGCGCCAACTTCCAGCACGGCATACGCGGTTGCGCCACTTCAAGCTGAACTTCGCCAATGGCATAAATATCGCCGATGCAGATGGTTTCCTCGTCCAGACCGGACACTGTGAAATTTTCGCCAAACGCGCCGTAGGGTAAATCGGGGAGATTCAGTTCCTCGCGCCAAATGTCATAATGCGCTGCGTTGTAAGCCAGCACTGCCCGATACGGACCGCCGTGATTTTTCAGATCGTCCTGCCCATCACCCGCCAAATTGGTGCTGTCCAGATGGATGCGGCCTGTGACAGGAAATTTAAAAATGCCCGACTGCCATGATTTGCTCGAAATGGAATCCGCGCCATGTTCGGCAGGCAGCCCGACTTGAATCGAGAGTAATTGTGGCATAGTGAACCGAAGACCTCCGACAGATTTCGTGTAGATGACCTATTCGACGCGCTCAAAGAGCGAAATTATACATAGCACGGCTGAGATTGTCTCTGACGGGAAAATTTCGGTAAAATCAGGCGACGATCTTATAGAGTGGATGGAATGGGATGTCTAAGTCATCGAAAGCGCCAAACGACCCGAAACCCGCCTGAAGCACATCCAAGAAACCCTCATCCTAGCCGCCCAAAATATTCGGGCGAATCATTATCGGTAGTAGCCTTTAGAGGCTGTGCAGCCAGTTGAAGGTTTCATCTAAATCCGTGCTGCCAAATGCCAGCGACCCCATCACGACGGTATCCGCACCCGCCGCCCGTAAGTCCGGCACAGTGTTGTTACGAATGCCGCCATCCGCGCCGACTTTGATTTTCTCCGTCAGGCCGTGTGTCTTGAGCAGCGTTTGCATCGCTGTGATGCGTGGGCAGGCTTGCGAATCCAGCCCCACGCCTTTGATGCCGAGTTTTGTCCCCATCATGACGATCAAATCAAGCTGATCGAAATAAGGCGCGGCGACTTCCGGCGGCGTTTCCAGTTGCAGCGCTAGTCCGGCAGACAGCCCTAACGCACGGATTTTCGCCAGCGCATCCGGCACAAGAGCGCCATTTTCGGCGTGAATTGTGATGAGGTTCGCGCCTGCTTGGGCGAAATCATCCATCAGCGCGGCGGGATGATCTGTCATGAGATGCACATGAAATGGCTTATCCGTCAGCGGACGCAGCGCGGCGACGAGATCAGGGAAAAACAGCAGGCCGGGGACGAAATGCGCGTCCGACACGTCGATATGATAGATGTCCGTGTAGGGATCAATCCGGGCGATGTCGTCCTTGAGGCTGGCGAGTTGCGCCGACCACAGCGAAATTTCGGCCAAGACGCGGTTTTGTGGGAAGGGTGTCCAGAAGTTTGTCATTTTAAAAGATGAGGCTCGCTTTCTCTATTTTCCACGCAAGTTGTCCCTATCCAAATTTTATCGCTTGGCCTGATCGGTTACAAATAGGTGTAGGCGATTCGTTGTCCCTAGATATCGATTTTAAGGTAAACTCATCATCGAAAACCCAATCTGATAACTGACAGCTAAAAGCTAACCGCCAATGGCTAAGGAGCTAACTCATGGACATCAAAGCCTTTATCTTTGATCTGGACGGCGTGATTACGGATACTGCCGAACTGCACTATCGAGCATGGACACAACTGGCGCAAGAAGAAGGGCTGACCTTCAGCCGAGAGATTAATGAGCGTTTGCGCGGTGTTACGCGGCGCGTCAGCCTGCAAATTATGCTGGATGAAAGCGGGCGCACGATTGATGAAGCGACGGCTGAAATGTGGATGACACGCAAAAATGAGGCTTATCGGGCGACGCTGCACGACCTAACTCCGGCGGATGTGCTGCCGGGTGTGGCGGAATTTCTGCATGAGGCGCGAGCAGCGGGCCTCAAGATTGGATTAGGCTCCGCCAGTCGCAATGCCCGTGACGTGCTGACCTCGCTGCAACTACTCGACGCATTTGATACCATCGGCGACGGCAACAGCGTCGTCAATAGCAAGCCCGCGCCGGACTTATTCGTCTGGGTAGCCGGCGCATTAGGCGTTTCTCCGGCGGTAGGCGTGGTTTTTGAGGATGCGGAAGCTGGTGTCGAAGCAGCCCTAGCCGGAGGATTCCGCGTCGTAGGGCTTGGTACAGCCAACGTCGAGAAAGCCCATTTGGTCGCCTCTGGCATTGCCAGCTTGACCGTCGCGGAAATCTTACACCGCCTAAGTGAGTGACCTAGATTCAAAGACCAAAAATAAACGCTCATATCTGCCAAGAGCGATCAATAGGTCGCTCCTGACAACTAATTTTGAGAATAGTGGGAAATTTCACCATCAGACATTGACAAAAAACGCAAATGGCGTATAAACTTAGCGTCTTCATCCTTTTAGCTCTTGATGAAGGCTTAGCATTATGACCCCTATACTCCGCAACTTTTTAGAAATTCCATACGATCAGCTGGAAGAACTCAATCTTGAGGCGAAAAGCAAACGTCTCAACCGCACCCCACTGGATACGCTGCGTGAAGAACGTATGCGCTATCTCACCGATGAAAAACGCATCAAAGCCGTGACTGTGTGCTTCACCGACCTGGAAGGCCGCTTGCATATGCTGGATTACGACAAGAAATTCTTGGTGAAATCGGCGGATAATCTCACGTTTGATGGGTCATCGGTGCGCGGTTTTTCCCAACAGTCTGAGTCGGATTTGCGTTTAAGCATCGACTGGTCAGCCTTTTATTGGCTGCCTTCCGATATTTTTGGACCCGGCAAAGTGTTGGTGTTTGGGGAAGTGTTGGAGCGTGATGGGAATGCGTATCCGGCTGATCTACGCTCGATCTTGAAGCAGTACAGCGCCGATCAATATGAAAAGAATGGTTACACCTTCAACCTCTCCAACGAAATTGAAGGTTTCGTCTTCCGGGGCCGTCACGCTGAACAACGCTATATCGAAGGGGAAGAATTCGAGTTCGTCTCCACTGGCGGGTATTATCACTCGCTTCCGGGCGATGTTTTGCGCTCCTTTATTGATCGCGCCGCAGAAGTGCAGCGGGCAATGGGCTTTGCCAACGAAAAAGACCATCCTGAAGTTGCGCCTTCGCAGTTTGAAATGAATTATTCCTACGCGGAAGCCGTCGTCGCAGCCGATCAAGTGCAGTTGTATAAATTGATCGCTCGTCAGGTTGCACAGCAAGGGGATTTAACCGCCAGCTTCTTGCCCAAACCCGTCACCGGGGTTAATGGCAGCGGGATGCACACCAATATGTCCATTTCTAGCAAAGATGCCAACCTGTTCTATCAAGCTGATGGTAAAGACGGCATTTCACCTTTCGCGTGGGATTTTGTGCAGCGTATTTTGAGTGCTGGACGTGAAATTTGCCTGGTGCTGAATCCAAGCGTGAATGCCTATCGCCGCCTCGACCCACACTACGAAGCCCCCAACCAGATTAAAGCGTCAGCGATTGATCGCGGCAGCATGGTGCGTATCCCGATTGGCAATGCGCGTTCTGCCCGTGTGGAAGTGCGCTCTATCGCGCCTGATGTGAACCCCTATATGGCCGTCTACACCTTGTTCCGCACCGGGCTTGAAGGCACGATTAACGCCAACCTAGACCCTGATGCCATTCTCCCCGATAACATCTACGATGCCATCGAAGACTTCCAACAAGGCAGTTTTGTCCAATCTTTGATCGGAAGCGAAATTTGTGACCGTTATGCCATATTAAAACGCGCTTCGGCGGAGCGCTGCCCGCGTCTGCTCGGCAGTCGCATTAAGGCTGCCGAAATTCAGTTCCACCACGAAGTCACTAACCAGTATTTCTGGAATCAATTCTAAGGCTCTTGTGTGGGGCGTTTAGCATTTTTTACTAAACGCCCTTCCTTGTCCGAGTTAGGGAATATCGCCGCCGAACTCTGCCAAGCGTGCCGATACATCCACATTGAACACAACCTGCTCAACTTCCCAAGTTGCCCAAGGGGTGTCATCATTCCATTGGGTTTGTGCGCGTACCGGCACGCGCTTCCCATCCACCATGCCCCATTCGAGGATACGGTTGCGCCAGTGCCAACGCTCGGCCTGCGATTCGTTTTGATAGCGCATCGTTTCGATTTCGGTCATCAGGCCGCTTTCGGCATCAAAGCGCACGGTAAAAGCCTCATCATCATTAAGACCTGGCAGGTATAATCTGGCGGTGGTCGCGTCCACCGCTTCCCAGCGCACATGGGTATCGGTCAGCACAATTGACGGCACCCATGCCAGCACCTCCGACCAATATCCCTGAATGCCGGCACGGTTCGTATGCGGTGCGTCTTCAACCCGCCCCAAAACCGATAAATCAAGCGTTACATGACCCTCGAGGTTGCGTTCATGAATACGCATAAACGGCAGCGTAAACCATGTGACTTGGATGTCGTGATAATGGCTGCTGCGTGTGGCATCATAATAAAAGCGGAAGCGGGTAGGCATCGGAAAGCCAACCGGCGCTAATTGCGCCTGTCCCAAGACCATCGCTGAGCGCACATTCGGCAGCGACTCTCCGAACATGAGTCGGGCGAAACGTTGAACTGGCGCAGGGAGATCGCTGGGGAGCGGACTCCTGCTTGGGTCGGCACCGGGGGCAACCACAGCAAAACTTGTGGCTTTGACCTGCAAGCCAAGCCAGCCACTCACGAATAAGAAGACAACAAGAGAAGCAAGGACAGCGAGGATACGGATGAGCATACGCATAATGTGCCTTTCGTGTACAACGAGGCCAATTGACAACCGGCCTGTGTTTTACGAGGGCTATATGAGGGAGATACAGGCGGTTGCTGACATCCTTAGCGTAAACTAGTTGCCACCTATAAACACCTGCCATCTTGTACATTTTGCAGATGCGCTTTGTCACATTGATTCGGGGATCGTCCGAAATAAGGGCGCATTTATAAGGACAGGACTTTCGCTTACCTCACCCCCCGGCCCCCTCTCCAAGTATTGGAGAAGGGGAGAAAAACGCATCTTGAAGTCCCCTCTCCATGCAATGGGGAGGGGATTTAGGGGT
>Ga0209490_10004208_pt1 | contig 13316 bp, 9 predicted proteins | sample MAT06_FD_187209 | JGI IMG/M metagenome (GOLD analysis project Ga0209490, IMG submission 187209) | Freshwater microbial communities from Lake Fryxell liftoff mats and glacier meltwater in Antarctica - MAT-06 (SPAdes) (version 2) | ecosystem: Environmental > Aquatic > Freshwater > Ice > Liftoff...
CCAACCGGAAGAGGGCTATATCCCAGTCATAACTTTGGCCTGAGACATAATTGGGATGGCGAATGATCTCGGCGACATGGATACGCTCACCACCGGTTGAGCTGAGGCGATGGCGACCAATCACTACGTCCAGAACATCCGGTGTGATAGGTGTTTCATCCCCATAGAAGGTGCAATGCGCTGCTGTTAGCACATATTGGGGATGGATCAAGGAAGCGCCGCAGATCTCGCCTTCGTGCGCATCGGCTACGCTGGCAACGACAATGGCAACGGCCCAGGGCCAAGCGCCGGGTGTTGCTTCTTGACCACCGACAATGCGCGGCTCGACTAAATTCTGATCAGCTTGATCCACTGTATTTGGCGGCCGCGTCGCAAAGGGATCAACTGTCGTTTCGATTTCAGCAAGCGGATCAGGCGGCTGATCATCTTGGGCTTGCGTGCGGCTTGTGAAGAAGCTAGCACAACTTAACCCGATTACAAGTGCGGCAATGAGGATATGGAGTAGCTTGGGTTGTTTCATGGATAGTGTACCTTCTTTACCAGTTAATGCAATATATATCGCAGTTGGAATATTTATAGAATTAAATTATGTTTCTAAATTAGATATTACCAATCCAAATCCAAAGCAAATTAGGGGCAAATGAAGCGCTAGACAATCAACCACGGTCTGCCCTGATTAAATTGAAATAAACGCCTATCTATGATAAAATGCACAAAGGGCTTGTGTGGTTCCACAAGCCCTTTATAATTCTTTATGGCACGCCAATTACCTGAAAAAGTTGTTCAAAAACTAGAGAATTTGCCTGATAGCCCTGGCTGTTATTTGATGCTCAACAGCGAGGGTAAGGTGATCTATGTAGGCAAAGCGATTGTGCTGCGCAACCGGGTGCGCAGCTACTTTCATGTTTCTGCTCAACATAGCCCCAAAACCCAGGCGCTGGTCGAAGAGATCCGCGATATCAACTGGTGGGTGACGCGCACCGAGCTCGAAGCGTTGATCTTAGAAAACGAGCTGATCAAGCGCTATCGGCCACATTACAATGTGCGCCTGAAAGACGACAAACAGTTTCCTTATATTAAGGTGAACTGGCAAGATGATTTCCCCAAAGTTGAAGTTGTGCGCAAAATCACCAAAGATGGTGCGCGTTATTTTGGCCCCTACACCAGTGCGCGTGCCTGTTATCAGACGCTCGACGCCCTGCGCCGGGTCTTTCCCTATCGCGACTGCGAGCGCGTTATCGATGGCCAGGATGATCGCGCCTGCCTCTACTATCACATCAAAATGTGCGGCGCGCCTTGCATTGGTCGCCAAAATCGGGAAGAATACCGCGAAATTCTGCGCCAATTAATGGACTTTCTCAGTGGTGATACCGACCGGGTGTTACAACAGTTGACCGCGCAGATGGAACGCGCCGCAGAAAACATGCAATTCGAGTTGGCGGCGCTCTACCGCGACCGCTTGCGATCTGCGCAACAGATCGCCGAGCAGCAGAAAATTGTAAATACAAATCTGGAAGATGCCGACTACGTTGCCATCGCCCAGGATGAACGAACCGGCGACACCGCAGTGCAGGTCTTCATGGTGCGGCGCGGACGCGTCATCGGGCGCGACAGCGTGATGCTGATCGGGACGGAAGCGCCCCAGGCCAACGTCAACCAACATGGCGCCATTATCGGCGCCTTTATGCAGCAGTTTTATGACAACGTCGCCTTTATCCCCGGCCTAATTTTAGTCCAGGCGATGCCGGACGATTGGGCGGTGATCGAGCAGTGGTTGGGTGAAAAACGCAATGCCAAGGTCGAACTGCGCATTCCGCAGCGCGGCGACAAACGCCAATTGATGGAGATTGCGCAGAAGAATGCCGACGAATATTTGCGCCTCCAATTGGCCGAACGCGCCGCTGACACCAACCGGCAGACGGAAGCGCTGATCGAATTACAAAGTACATTACAGTTGGAAAATCCGCTAACGCGGATCGAATGTTATGATATCAGCACCTTGCAAGGCACCAATACGGTGGGGGCCATGGTGGTTTTTGCCAAAGGTGCGCCGCTCAAAAGCGCGTATAAACGCTTCAAAATTCAGGGCAAAGGCAGCCAAGGCGCACCCGATGATTTTGCCAGTATGCGCGAGATGCTGCGCCGCCGCTTCCGTCGCGTCGTGGAAGAAGAGAATGAACTCGATCCAAATCTAGATCCCGGCCAGAAGGCGCGCAAAAGCGACGAGAGCTGGCGCATCTTGCCGGATCTTGTCATTATAGATGGCGGCAAAGGTCAGTTGGGCATCGCCGTTGAAGTGTTGGAAGAGTTTGGCCTGCGCGATCGTATTCCCATTGTTGGCTTGGCCAAACGTGAGGAAGAGATCTTCCGTCCCGGCCAATCCACGCCGCTCTGGTTAAAACGGGGTAGCCAGGCGCTGCATTTGGTCCAGCGTGTGCGCGACGAGACGCACCGCTTTGCCATTACCTACCACCGCAACTTACGCAGCAAAGAACAGACGCATTCCAAGTTGGACGACATCAAGGGCATTGGACCCGCGCGCCGCAAAGCGCTGCTCACCTTTTACGGCGGCGACCTGGAAAAAATTCGCAATGCCAGTGTCGATGAACTAGAAGTGGTGCCCGGCATGAATCGCAAATCAGCGGAAGCCGTAAAGGCGTATTTTTAGAGGTTGCCCTTATGAATGGTACGGCGGCCAACGGCGCAACCATGCAAACATTGCAGGGTCAGTTGCCTTTTCTACAAAAGCTAGCTCGGGCCGACGTTGCCTATATCCTCCACGACGCGGTCGAAGAGCAATCGTTTAGCGCTGGCCAATTTTTGTATGCCCAGGATGAGTCGGTCAAGTATGTCCGTTTGATTCTAGAAGGCAGCGTCGAAGAGGTACGTACGACCCGCCAGACCAGTGGCGTCAGAAACCAGACCCTGCGGCGCATTGTCGGGCCAGGCACGAAGTTGGGCATCTACGATTTTCTCGCCCAGCACGAACACAGTACACGCGCCCGGGCGCGTGAAAGTGGCCGCTTGATTGCCATTCGCGCCACGGCGCTGGAGCGTCTACTCTATCGCTTTCCCGAAACCCGCAGTTCATTGGCCCCCTTGCAAAAAATTGAGCGCCTACGCACCATCCCCTTGTTGGCTGACCTCGACTGGATCGCACTCGGGTTTGTGGCTGATGCCACGAGCGATAAAGTTGCGATCAAAGCGCAACAAGCGATCTACTCGGCAGGTAATCCCGCCGAACAAATTTACTTCATCGATCAAGGCCAGGTAGAATTGCGCTGGCTGGGTGGCGACGACTTACTGCAAGGCAACGGCGCAGCCTTTGGCTTCAGCGCGCCTGGCGCAACGATGCCAGGCATGGCGCCGCCACTTGACCATGATGCCACGGCAACGATTAACACGACACTCTTTGTGATTGCCCGCCAAAACCTGATCGATATTATGGGAATGGCCCCCGAAGAACCAGGCCATCGACTACGGCGCTTGATGCTTGGCATGCTTGATCAGTTGCCAGTTTTCAACAATTTTACCCCGGCGCAACGCCAGCTACTGGCTGGATTTGTCAGTTATTATCATATTCCCAATAATTATCTGATCATTCAACAGGGTGAATTGAATGACAGTTTATGGATGCTGTTGCCGGGTTCGTATGCCAAAATTCATGCCTTGGACAAAGACGGCGCAGCGTTGCTGAGTACCAACGCCGATGGTCCTAACTATTTTGATGAACACACGTTGATCGCCCAACATTCGGCCAACTCTACGATAGAAGCGGAGGCTGGCAGCCATTGGTTGCGTCTACACGCGCGCGACTTCCAAGTATTTGCCCGTGAATATGGGCCAGATTTGCCCCAGAAGTTGATCTTGCGCGCCAGCATTGCGCAATTAAGGGGAACAGTTCAACAACGTGAACAATACTCCTGGTTACAAGAAGATGAAGTTCTCCAGATTTTCCTGCGCCATCACTGGCTGATCTTATTCCGCAAAACCTTGCTGGCGCAGATCCTGTTGCTCGTCTTGATCGTCAGCTTGCTAGTGATCTCTAGAATCACAGAACCCGCCTATATTTGGTTCTTCTTTAGCATGGGTGTGCTGATCGCATTATTTGCGCTGGCCTGGGGGATTATTGACTATCTCAACGACTATATTATGGTTACCAATCGACGCGTGGTACGCCAGGAAAAAGTGCTCTTTTTTAGCGAATGGCGTCAAGAAGCACCGATTGATCAGGTGCAAAACGTAACGACTTCCCAAACGTTTTTTGGCAATCTGCTCGGGTATGGACAGGTCGATGTGCAAACGGCGGCCGTTCACAACCCGATTCGTTTCGATTACGTCCCCGACCCGAATACGGTAAAAACAGCCATCTTTGCCCAACGTGATACACGCGCCAACCATGTGCGCGCCGAAGGTAAGTTGATCATCCAACAGCTGTTAGCCGGTCGCCTGGGTGTCGACTTGCAGTTGCCAGCGCGTGTGCGTATCGACACGCCTGAACGAAGCGCGCCGGCCAAGCCATCCTGGTGGCAAAATTTTGTGGATGCGCTGCTAGGCCGGCTGCATCTACAACGCACATTGCAGGATCGCATCATCTGGCGCAGGCATTGGGTGGTCTTATTTGTACAGATAATTGGACCGCTCTTTATTTTGCTGGCGATCCTCACGCTGCTGCTTAGCCAGCTTACATCCATTCCGAGATTAGAACAGTATAGCCAACTCCTGCAAACACTGGATATTGTGCTCGTTGGCTGTGGCCTGGCTGATCTGATCTGGTTGGCCTGGTTGGTGGAAGATTGGCGTAATGACACCTATGAAGTAACCAAAACGGAGATTATCGACGTCGAAAAGACGCCTCTTTTTCTCAGCGAAGTTCGCCGCAGCGCGCGCTTGAACGATATTCAGAATGTGGTGGTGGAAATTCCTACACCCTTTCACTATTGGCTAAATTATGGCAATGTACAGATGGAGACAGCCGGTAAAGAGGGCATTCTAACCTTTAGCAAAGTTCCTGGCCCACGCGAAGTAGCCGCCGAGATCAACCGGCGGATCGATGCTTTTCGGCGCAACGAAGAGGCAAATGCGGCGCGCAAACGAGCACAAGAATTGCCCGATTGGTTCGAGATGTATAATCGACTCGACCCAGACAAACAAGAATGGGTGCGTACTGCGGTCAACAACCCACTCAAGCCGAATTCACCCTAGCTTGGCCAAATTGTTACCAACCAAAACTAAGGCGGTCGATCAAACGACGGGGTAGATTGGCGGCGCGCATTTGATTTTGGGTTAATTCAATCGGGTAGGCGATACGCTCGTAATGCCAGGTCATCGCGTTTAAATCCAGGATCGCGAAAGCAGCACGCACATCATTATCGCGCGGTTGACCAACACTGCCGGGATTGACAATCAAACGCAGATGCGACGATGTATCGAGGCGCACTGGAGCCCCGGCTTGTGGGCGGAGCAAGTCGACACGCGCCACTTGGCTAGCCTGGACGCCCGCTTCTTCTTGCAGGCTCCATCGATAGATAGCTGGCTTGTGTGTATGGCCCACCAAACAGATTTGTTCGGAAAAGCAAGCAAAGTTTTCCATGGCCGTGGTCGGCGTCAGAATATATTCGAGGACTGGTTCGCGCGGGCTAGCATGCGTGAGCAACAGGTTGTCCATTTGCGGTGGTTGGACAGGTGTATCAGACAACTGTTTGAGATAGTTGAGGTTTTCGACTTTCAGTTCTTCACGCGTCCAGAGCACAGCTTGGCGCGCGTGCGGATTAAAATCATCCACATCGATCCCTGGTCGTCCTAAAACCGCCCAATCATGGTTGCCCATAATACACAACGCCGCTCGATCGCGGATGATTTCGACACATTCATTGGGACACGGGCCATAGCCAACCACATCGCCCAGACACCAGAGCAAGTCATAACGACCAACGGTTGCGTTTAAAACGGTTTCTAAAGCAACCAGATTGGCATGGATATCGGAAAGGATTAAGACGCGCATAGTAACGCTATCATACCATAGGGTCCGAGCAATTCTCCAACTGCTGCGCAAGAAAAGCGCAAAACAAGCCGGCCAGAAGAATTGAATGTTTTGCGCACTGTATCCTGCATTTCACCTCTCACATTTGACGGAATCTCAGGGCTGTTCTATCATCGCAGGAATCTAAAAGCCGACGATCGACAAGCGATAACAGAGAACGACCTGTTATCCGTGCTCTATCGTCTACATTCCCAGAAGGGCGCACCATGTTCCAGCGCGTTGGCATTCTACATCATCCTAAAAAGCCGGAGTCACTTGTCCTCGCCAAGGCGATTGAAGATTATCTGCATACGGTAGGCATTCGGGAGATCTGGCAGGCATCGGCGTGGGAGGTGGAGACGATGATGAGCCATCTACCCAATGCCGATTTGTTGATCACCCTGGGCGGTGATGGGACATTGCTGCGTGCCGCCCGCGTTGGCGCACCATATGCGATCCCCATGTTGGGGGTTAAGATGGGTCGGCTCGGTTTTCTGGCCGAATTGATGCCCGATGATTGGCAGGCGCCGATGGGACGCATTCTAACCGGCGATTACTGGATCGAGGAACGGCGGATGTTGCGCGCCTATGTCGAACGGGCGGATAGCGAGGACGGCGCTCGTCAATGCCTGGGCGAATACGATGCCCTGAATGATGTGGTGCTAAGCCGGGGAAATTTGGCACGTGTGGTGCGAATTAGCATCCATTTGGATGGCGGCTACCTGACAACCTACACTTGTGATGGTTTAATTGTGAGTACAGCAACCGGCAGCACCGGCTATGCCCTGGCCGTACATGGACCAATTATGCCGCCCGAATTACCTAATATCCTGGTCATTCCGATTGCGCCCCATCTGAGCATGGATCGGGCCGTGATTCTACCGGAAGGAACCGAGGTGCGGCTGCGTGCCTACAGCGATCACGGGGCAATTTTGACCGTCGATGGACAAGTGGTAGTCGAAATTGGTGACCATGATGAGGTAGTCGTCGTCGGCAGTCCGCATGTCGCTCGTTTTGTGCGCACTCGCGAGCGCAGCCACTTCTATCAAACATTGATGGATAAGCTGCGCTGGGCCGGCTGATCCGAAGCATGCTCGTTATAATTCGCTAAATTTGAGGCTTTAGCAACCCTGTAAAAACAGCTTATACCATGACCAACATACCTTCTAACCCCGACAATACCGCGGTGAAAACAGCGGATGGCGCGACAACCGAAGCAACGCTCTATTGTGCCAACCATCCCAATGTAGAAACGTTGTTGCGGTGCAACAAGTGCGACAAGCCGATCTGCATGAAGTGCGCCGTGCGTACCTCAGTTGGTTTTCGTTGCCGCGAATGCATCAATGCGCAGCAAGCAATCTACTATAATGCCGAGAGCTTTGATAATCCGATTGCATTTGCAGTTGGCTTACTGACCGCCCTCTTTGCCACACCCATCGTGGGATTCGTGCTGCGGTTCTCCGGTTTCTTTGGCATTATTCTAGCCTTTGTGATCGGTTCGGCTGCTGGCGGCATCCTGGCGCAGATCATTCGCTGGGCAGTGGGACGCCGCCGTGGACGTTATCTGCGCTTTTTTGCTATCGCTGGCGTCGTGCTGGGTGTATTGGGAGGCAGCGTGCTGGCCCCCATCTTCGGCTTATCTTTTCCCTTGTTCAACATTCCTGTCTTGATCTTCACCTTCTTGGCCGCCAGCACAGCCTATCAGATTTTGCGCTAGATAGAAACGAACGGCGAACGACGACAGGTTGTCGTCGTTCGTCGTTCGCTTGCATCCCCCCACGCATTATGCTATGATGCCATCGCTGACCTGTCTGCAACCAAAAGGGGAACACCGGTGTCTATGAATTTACGGTCTACACATGTACGGTCTACAAATCTGTTGTGGATAGCTGCTCTTGTCATCATGACACTCCTTCTGGGGGCTTGCACACGCGAACGGGAAGAACCGGAACCCACAGCCACATTAGCCCTGCCAGATACAGCAGTGCAATCGACCGATGGCGGCAGCGATCCTGGCGTCACCGTACAACCCCCCGCCGCCGATGCCCAAACAGATGCCGCAACATCAACACCCGGCGCAGCAGATGCGGCCCAAACGGAAAACACGCCGACAATTGCGAGTGGTGCAGCGGCCACGATAGATTATCGCGTGCAAGATGGTGAAACAATTTCAGCCATTGCCGCCAAGTTCAATATTGATGTTAATACAATCCGGCAACTCAACTATTTGACTGAAGACAGCATTTTTGCCGGCCAAATTCTGCGCATCCCCCAGACCGGCGACATTACGCCCGATGGCGTAGCTACCCCGACGCCGGCGCCCTTTCGCTATACAGTACAACCGGGTGACACTTTGGGATCAATCGCCGATCGCTATGGTATTAAGCCAGTGCGCATCGTCGAGGTCAATAATCTGCTTAACCCCGACAATCTTTTTGTTGGCACCGAATTAATCATCCCTGATTACACACCAACGGCGGCAGAAGTAGATGCAGGCAGTGGTGACAGCACCGGCGCGGCTGACACCAATACCGACAATTTCGTCACGCATATTGTGCAGCCAGGCGAAGGTTTGCTAGAAATTGCCGCCCAATATGGCGTTGATGAAGGGGCATTGGCCGCGGCCAATGGCATTGCCAACCGCAATCTCCTGCGTGTAGGGCAACAGTTGGTCATTCCTGGTGTCACCATTCAAGAAGCGGCAGCGGCACGCGGCGCCATTCATGTAGTACAATCGGGCGAAAGCCTGGCCAGCATTGCCCTCACCTATGGCGTGACGGTGGATGAAATGGTGGCGCTAAATAACCTGACCAATCCCGATGCGATTTATGTGGGTCAAGAATTGATTATTCCAGAGGAATAGAGATTTGTACTGGTATGCAGGAACCAGTAGATTAGAAATTATCGAACGTAACGTAAAGCAGTAAACAAGGAGACCGGTAGATAGATTTCACCTATCTACCGGTCTCCTTGTTTACTGCCTAAAATCCACTATCAAGCTGGCGTTACGTATGCCGCCGTAATTCCGCCGTCGACTAAAAACTCCGTCCCCGTTACAAACGATGACTCATCCGAGGCCAAATAGAGCACGGCGTAGGCAATTTCTTTGGCTTCACCAAAGCGCCCCATCGGAATATGCACGAGCCGGCGTTGTTTCTTCTCTTCTGTATTCAAATACTTCATCAGCAGTTCAGTGTGTAAAGGCCCAGGACAAAGGGCATTGACACGGATGTTTTCGCGGGCGTGAATAATGGCCAACTCACGCGTCATCGAGAGCACACCACCTTTGCTGGCGGTATAAGCCAATTGCGGCGTGGCCGCGCCCAGTAAAGCCACAAACGAAGCGGTATTAATAATCGAACCGCCCCCTGCCCGTCGCAAGGCGGGGATGCCATATTTGCAGCCGAGGAAGACGCCCTTGAGGTTGATCGCCATTGTCAGATCCCATACCTCTTCTTCCGTGTTAATCGCGTCATCATCACGGGCATGGCTGATGCCCGCGTTGTTAAAAAGCACATTCAGTTTGCCAAAACTTTCCTCAGCCGTACGCACCATCTGCTCACAATCCGCCGCCTTAGAAACATCTGCCCGTGTATAAATAGCTTCGCTGCCAGCCGCTTGCACCAGTTGCACAGTCTGTTGGCCGGCCTCGTCATTGATATCTACGACGACTATTTTTGCCCCTTCGCGGGCAAAGAGTACAGCCGTTTCACGGCCAATCCCGCTGCCAGCGCCGGTGATCAGAGCTACTTTGTTTGCTAACCGCATGATAACTGCTCCTATCTGTTACATATTTATAGGTTCTTTATAGGTTCGCGATACGAATAAATTCAAAGCTTAAGTGAGAATATTTTCTGATGTCGAGTTTTTCTGTTGGCGCGCAGCTGCAATTAGTGCATCAAACAATTGTTGCTGGACTGGATCAACGGCGGCAGTGATCTCGGGGTGCCATTGCACAGCTACTAGCCACGGATGGCCGGGCATTTCAACCGCTTCAATTGCGCCATCTGGAGCTTGCGCCACCACAGTTAAGCCCTCCGCAGTTTGGCGCAAAGCTTGATGATGCCAGGATGCAGACTCGACTTGCGCCCTACCCAAAATGGCTGCTAATTGCGATTGGGGTTGAATTTCCACCAGATGGCGCGCCGGAGAACGCGGCGGTAATCGATGCGCAATGGCATCGCCCACTTCATCCGGCAGGTGCTCGATGAGCGTGCCACCGAGCGCTACGTTAATCATCTGCACGCCACGGCAAATCCCTAGCGTCGGAATACCGGCATCCACGACGCGGCGCACGAGATCCAGTTCACTGCTATCGCGTTCAGCATCCACCATATAGATCGTGGCATGATCCTGACCATTGTAAAGCGCAGGGTCGATATCACCACCACCCGCCAGGATCAGTCCATCCAGGCGCGTCATCAGCAGCGCCACATGCGCCTCACCGGGTGGAATCAACACAGGGATGCCACCCGCCCGGCGCACCGCGTCCACATAGGCCGCCGGCAAAGAAAATGTATCGTGTTCATCACGACCATAGGTAGTAATGCCAATCAATGGAAGATGCATAAAATGCGCGTCCAATCGTTACGTGTATGTATGATTTTTGCTTTACGAGGGTAATTCGTCAGAAGTGTAACTTCGTAAATCGTAAATCAAAAATCGCAGCTCAATTAGATTCTTTCAAAATAGCGTTTCCGTTCCCAATCCGTCACAGCGTTGTCGAATGCAGCCTGCTCTACGCGATAGACCTGAGTGTAGTGTTCCACTACGTCGGCCCCAAACACCCGTTGCGTAAATTCGCTCTGCGCAAACAGCTCGGTCGCCTCGCGCAAACTCTTTGGCACGTGTGGCAGATGTTGGGCAGCGTAGATATCGCCTTGAAAGACCGCCGGCGGTTCAATCTGATTAGCAATCCCGTCCAACCCAGAAGCCAGCGCCGCGGCGTAGGCAAGATAAGGATTGCAATCGGCGCCGGGCACGCGGCATTCGATCCGTAAGCTATTGCCATGACCAACAACCCGAAAACCAGCTGTGCGATTGTCATGGCTCCAGGCAATCCGGGTAGGTGCCCAAGACCCGGCCTGATACCGTTTGTAAGCGTTGATGGTCGGCGCATAAAAGACCATTACGGCAGGCAAATGGTGTAGCCAGCCACCTAAAAACCAGCGAAATGTATCAGTCCCATCCACTGGACCAATCTTCTGATCCCCAGCAAAGGCGTTCTTACCGTCTGTCCAAAGGCTCAGGTGAATATGACTGCTGGAACCGGCGCCACTGGCGGCATATTTGGCCATGAAAGTGACGCTGATTCCCATCTGGTCGGCGATTTCTTTTAGACATTGTTTATAAATAACGTGACGATCAGCCATTGTCAATACGTCACTGTAGCGTACATTTAGTTCGTGCTGCCCCAGTCCCCATTCACCTTTCGAATTTTCGACAGGCACGCCAGACTGTTTGAGATGGCGACGGGCTGCACCATTGAAAGCTTCTTCACGCGTCCCTTGTAAAACATGGTAATCCTCAATATACCAGCTTGCTGGGTCCAAATCTTGGTGACCTTTGCGTGCGGCATCTTTGTAGGATTCTTGAAAAATATAATATTCCAATTCAGAGGCGGCCATCACGCCATAACTATTTTGCGTAGCTTGCTCAATCTGGCGGCGCAAAATAGATCGTGGCGCCACTTCCACCAACGTATGCCGTTGCTCATCCTCAATATCACACAAAACTAATGCCGTCCGGTCCAACCAACTGGCAATACGTAATGTTTGTAAGTCTGGCACAAGATGAAAGTCACCATAGCCGCGTTCCCAATTCGCAAAACGGTAACCTGGCACCGGCTCCATTTCCATATCTACAGTCAATAGATAGTCGCAACCGTGTGTACCGCTACGCGCCGTCTCTTCGACAAAGAATTCGGCGTCAAAGCGCTTACCCATAAAACGGCCATAGTGATCGGTAAAAACGGCCAACACCGTGTCAATCGCACCGCGGTTGACCTCGTCGACCAACTGTGCCAAAGTCAACATTCCTTGTATTTGTGCCATTTCCCGTCGCTTTCTTATTCAATTTTGTTGTGATATCGATTATGCGGCAATGTAACATAGCCATCTTACACCTGTCAAACCAATGTGGAATCAACTCACCTACGCTGGTGGATAACTTTTCACAGTCTCGATTAGGTAATTGTTTTGCAGATAGCCATATACAGAATAACTGTATAAGTGGTATGTAGAATAGTTGAATCACACGCGCATGCTTCAGATTTGACCTAAATCGCAAATGTGATATAATCTTTTAGCCTGTGTAACCGTGAATGCGGATTTGGTTGCTGTTCGCGAGTCATGCAGTAGCATGCCGACGTAGCTCAATTGGCAGAGCAGCTGTTTTGTAAACAGCAGGTTATCGGTTCAAGTCCGATCGTCGGCTCTGGCGAATTACGCAAATAATCTCGTCGGTACTATAATTTAATAAGTTGTAAAAATAACAAGCTGTAAAAACAAGATGTTGTAAAAATTACATGTGAATTTATATGGGCGGGTGCCCGAGTGGACAATGGGAGCTGACTGTAAATCAGCCGGCTTGCGCCTACGGTGGTTCGAATCCGCCCCCGCCCACCTACAGTTAATCAGTATGCGGCTTCGCAAATACCTTAACGCTGATTACTGTCTGTATGGGCCCACATAGCTCAGTCGGCAGAGCACATTCTTGGTAAGGATGAGGTCATGGGTTCGACTCCCATTGTGGGCTCCACATAAGTTTTAGGATAAAGCTCAAAGGGACCACGAAGACACTTTGCAAGCTTGCCGAGTGTTTTTGTGGTGAGGTTGTTTTTTGAAAGTAGAATTATAGAACTCAAGGAGGCATTTTCTAATGTCGAAAGCAGTATTTGAGCGGAACAAACCGCACATCAACGTCGGGACGATTGGGCATATTGACCACGGCAAGACGTCATTGACGGCCGCGATCACGAAGACGTTGGCCTTGAAGGGGTGGGCGGACTTCCGACGGTTCGACCAAATTGACAATGCCCCGGAAGAACGGGCGCGTGGCATCACGATTGCGATTTCGCATGTCGAATACCAAACGGCCAATCGCCACTATGCCCACGTCGATTGCCCGGGTCATGCCGACTATATCAAGAACATGATCACCGGTGCGGCGCAGATGGATGGCGCCATTCTCGTCGTAGCCGCACCGGATGGTCCGATGCCGCAGACGCGTGAGCACATCTTGCTGGCGCGGCAGGTGGAAGTGCCGGCGATGGTGGTCTTCCTCAACAAAGTCG
>Ga0209490_10004209_pt1 | contig 13316 bp, 11 predicted proteins | sample MAT06_FD_187209 | JGI IMG/M metagenome (GOLD analysis project Ga0209490, IMG submission 187209) | Freshwater microbial communities from Lake Fryxell liftoff mats and glacier meltwater in Antarctica - MAT-06 (SPAdes) (version 2) | ecosystem: Environmental > Aquatic > Freshwater > Ice > Liftoff...
CGCGCAGCCTCAGAGGCTTCACTCGAGCGACGTGCGGAGTCTCAAATGCAAGACTTTCTTGGCCGTTCCCTCTATACGGTCGTGCGGCAGGCAGACGCTCTGCGCAGTTTGCAGGAAACAGATCCCTACGCCGCTTTCGCGCTCCCAGCGAACGCGAAACGCGTCGTCAGCTTCCGTCGTAAGCCAATCAGCACCAAACTTGTGCTTCCGCTTGAATCCGACGGAGCTCGCATCCTGCGCGTGGTTGGCCGAGAGGTATTCACTTCCTACGTGCCCAGCGAGAAGGGGCCCGTGTTTATGACGCTGATCGCGAAGGCCTTCGGAACCGACATCACAACGCGAACTTGGGAGACGGTCAGGAAGTGCGCAACTGCATGAATCACAGCACAGCCCGAGCGCGGTCTAGCTCAAGTGGACGGGTGTGATGGACGGCATAAACTGGACACCAGAAAGACTGAAATCAAGGTACTGTTGTGCAGTGGTCAGGGCGTACGGTTCGCCGTCATGGTAACGCTCGCGTGGGGTGAGTCTGGTTATCCAGTGGTATGACTACGGTTATACTCTTGCCAACAAGATTGCCATCTCTCTCCCAGACGCCCTCTTTGAGTCAGCCGAGTTCCTCGCCCATTCCCTTGGGGTGTCGCGTAGCGTGCTCTTCGCGACTGCGGTCGCTGAGTTCATCGCGCAGCATGACCAGACGTTGGTCACGGGGCGCCTCAATGCGGTCTACGCCGATGCGGCCGCTGAGCAACCGGATCTCAGCTTGGCGGCGTTGCAAGCTCGATCTCTTCCGCGCGAGCAGTGGTAAAGCGGCGCGAGCCTGCGCTCATACGCCGTGGCACGGTGTGGTGGACCGGCCTACCCGAGCCAGCGGGATCGGAGCCGGGCTATCGGCGTCCGATGGTGATCGTGCAAACGGATTCCTTCAACGTGAGCCAACTTCGCACCGTCATTGCCGTCGCCCTGACGGCGCATCTGACTCGGGCGGCGGCCCCCGGGAACGTCCGGGTGTCGGCACGGGAGGCGGGTCTGCCCACCGACTCGGTGGCGAACATCTCGCACATTGTAACCCTCGATAAGAGTTTCCTCGAGGAGTACATCGGACGACTTCGTCCGCGCACGATGGCGGCGATCGCCGACGGCATGCGCTTGGTGCTCGACTTGTGAAGCTCTCGCGGGTTTCCGCCGCCGAACCACCGGTTGCAGTTGACAGCCGAGCTATGGTGTGCTCGCTGCGCTCGCCTGATTTGATTCGGCTGCAACTGAACCTGAAACGTTGTGCGATCCGACGTTCGGTTGACATGTGTCACGTGACACAGTACATTTCGACGTGATCAAGACGTTCGCCGACCGCACGACCGAAGAGCTCTTCCGCACCGGGAAGACGAAGCGCGTCCCGGCCGACGTGGCGCGGCGTGCGCTGCGGAAACTGGAAGCGATCGACGTGGCACTGCGACTCTCAGACCTACTGGTGCCCCCCGGCAATCGGCTGCATGCGCTCAAAGGTGATCGGGTTGGCCAGCAGGCGATCGCCGTGAACGATCAGTGGCGTATCTGCTTTCGTTTCGAGGATGGCGATGCGCACGATGTTGAGTTCTGCGATTATCACTAACCGGAGCGTGCTCGCATGAGTATCCCCAATACGCGCCCGCGCGAACGCCGGCCGATCCACCCTGGCGAGATGTTGCGCGAGGACTTTCTCCCGGAGTACGGACTGTCGGTCACCGCACTCGCGGCGGCCGCGGGCGTCTCTCGGCAGTCCATGAATGAACTGCTGCGCGAGCGCCGCGCCGTCACGCCCGAGATGGCGCTGCGGCTCGGGAAGTTGTTTGGCAACTCGCCCGAGTTCTGGTTGAATCTGCAGCGCAACGTCGATCTGTGGGATGCGGCCCGTGGGCTGAAGCGGGAGATTGCCCACATCCGTCCGCTGCAGGTCGCATAGCAACGCGTTGCAGTCGACAAGCGGGTACGGAAATGCTCGCTGCGCTCGCTGCTGTTTGATCGCTTGCAACTGAACGCCAGCGTCATGCCGGCATCCATTCACTCCCTCTTTGCACCACACGAAACCGTTCCGAAGGAAGCGTATCCCCAACGAGGGTATTCAGGTAATGCATAGTTGCTCTTCCCACCTCGGGGCGTACGTGACTCCGGTCAGGTCGCCAGGGTATCGCCGCTATTCCGGTATCGGCCTGACGGTCGCCATCCTGTTGTCGACGGCATCGGCCTGCCGCCCCGGTGTTGCCCCTCCGTCCGCATCGTTGGGCGGCGAAAGGAAAGCGATACCGGTCGACTACGTCGTACGTGCGACGCCGGAGAATCTGAGTTGGGGTTGGTTCCCGGTCGATCTGGAGCCCGTCCTTACCGTTCGTCCTGGCGATGTCGTGGAGATGCACACGCTCACATTGTTCGGCGGCGATGGAAGGTCGGAGCCCGTGGCAGATCTTGGGGAAATCGGCATCGCCGCGTCCGAAGTCCCCGAGGAACTCGTCGCGTTCTGGAAGACCCGCGAGTCTCGCCCCAGAGAGGGACGCAACGGCCATTTGATCACCGGCCCCGTGTACATCGAAGGTGCTGAACCGGGCGACGTGTTGGAGGTCGAGATTCTCGACGTTCGTCCGCTGGTCCCGTGGGGTGTCAACTTCACACGCGCGCGCAGCGGCGTGCTCTCCGAATCCTATCCAGGGTACCGCGCAGGAGACCTGCCGCTCGATATCCTGCCGGAGACACCCGACAAAGAGCCGGAGGATTTTCACATCATCCGTACGGTAACGGTCGATGGTCGCGATTACGCAGTGTGGGCTGCTGGTGTTCGGGTTCCGCTCGCTCCCTTCATGGGAATACTGGCGGTTGCCCCGGATCTGAGCACTGAGCGCTATGGCGTGGACGTACCTGGTGTGAGGCGCTCAGGTCCGCCTGGAAGATTCGGAGGCAATCTGGATGTCAAGCACTTGAAGGCCGGGACGAGCGTCTTCCTTCCGGTCTTTCATCCAGGCGCGCGGTTCTTTGTGGGCGACCCGCACGGCGCGCAGGGTGACGGGGAGGTGAGTGGTACGGCGATCGAGCAGTCCATGATCGGCACGTTCCGCTTCCAACTCCATAAGAACATGGCGCTTTCGCAACCGCGAGGTGAGACACCCACGCACTATCTGATTATGGGCCTCGATACCGACCTGAATCGAGCCATGCGGAACGCCACGTTCGAAGTGGTGAATTTTCTCGTCGCCCGCTACTGCCTCCGACCATCAGCAGCGTTCTCCGTGACCAGTGCCGGGGTGGATTTCACCGTGAGCGAAGCCGTCGATGGGGTCCAAGTGATCACGGCACTGATTCCCAAGTCGATCTTCCCGGACTCCCTGCGCCGCCGAGAATCAGGAGGGAGCGTCGCGTGTCAAACGTGATGCCGCTCGCATTGACCTCGGAGCCCCGACGACGTGCGGCATAACCTTGCGTTGCACTTGACAGGGCCATTTCGGATTGCTCCCTGTTCGCTGCGCTCACTGGTCGCGTTTAGTTGAAGGGCCCGCCCTGTTGCCGCCGGTCACCGCGTCGAGCTTGTCGTCGGGAATGTCCGTAGGCGTAACGCTATTCCCTGTCATGCCCCCATTCACCTGTTCAGCACCACTTCAACGGGTGAATTCGGGACGACCACGGCAACCTTTGATCGCTCGCTATTATTACTAACCAGATTTCTTTCTTTGGCAAGGCTTCTGATCACAGCGCGCGACACCGCTCGCCTTTTCGAATGAACAAAAGCCATGCTGTATTCAGAAGATACTAAAGGGCCGTGTCAGTCAACGGGGTTTGGCGCGAATGGACCAAGGAATATCGACCAGATCCTCTCACCCCTCTGAGCACCATCGCGGAAATCCTCACCGGGCCACTGCAGGCCGGCGAGGAAGCGCTGGCGAAGCGCTATCGCGCCGTGCTGGAATCCTGGCGCGTGGTGGACGTGACCGGCGATATCGCCGAGAGCGCAGCGCGCCTGCGCGGCGCGTTCGGACTAAAGCTGCCCGATGCGATCCAAGCGGCAAGCGCTCTGGCCATCAACGCCGAGGCGTTGGTCACGCATGATCGCGATTTCTCAAGGCTGCGCGGCCTGACGGTGCTGTCGTAATCGAGCCGAGGTCTGGTCAGGTGTTGACTGGCGTTTCGACAGTCACGGCGTCATGTTGGCTGTCGCCGACCTTGCCATCTGGCCCTTCCGTCTCGCGACTTTGCCGATGCCGATTCGTTCCCTGCGCACTATGATACCAGCAGCCGTTCGCCCCGCCCTGGTGGCCGTGTTCGCCATCACGTTGTTTACCGCCTGTGGCGGTGGGGGGGACGGCACGACGACGCCACCGACCGGCGGGGGCGGTACCATCGCGCTGACCCTTGGTGCGTCCAGTGGAACCGTGACTGGGACCGGCAACACCGCCACCACGATCACGCTCACGCGTGGCGGCAGCTTTACCGGCACTGTGGCACTGGCGCTTGAAGGTGCGCCGACCGGTGTGACCGGCGCCTTCACTCCGCCATCACTTGGTGCGGGCGTCACAAGCAGTGCACTGGCGCTGACGGTCGTTGCCGGCGTGACGCCGGGCGCGTATCCACTGACGGTCCGCGCCACCGGCACCGGGGTGTCCGCCGTGACCGCCGCGTACACGCTGACGGTTGAATCGCCGCCAGCGGTGCCCGGATTCACGTTGGCAGTCACGCCGGGTACGGTCACCGTCGTCACCGGACAATCGGGGTCGGCCACCGTCGCGATCACGCGGAATCCGGGGTTCGCCGCTGGCATTTCGCTCGTGGTGAGTGGGGTGCCACAAAATGTGCAGGTGAGCCCGACGCTCACCAACACACCCGGCAACAGCATCACCCTGAACGTGTCGGCGCAGCTGACGGCCGCACCGGGCACGTATCCGCTCGTGATCACCGGCACCACGAACAGCCCGATCACCGCGACGACGAACCTGACGCTGATCATTGCTGCGCCCGGACCCGTTGGCACGCTGACGCCAACGCCGGCGACTGCGTCAGTGGTGCAAGGGCAATCCGCGAACATTGCGATTGCCATTGCCCGCGGCGCCGGCGTCACGGGCGACGTGGTGATGTCCGTCGACAACCTGCCGTCGAGTATTACCGCCGCCTTCAGTCCGAATCCGGTCAGCGGAAGCGCCACCACGCTGATGCTGACTGCCAGCCTCTCGCACCCGGTCGGCGTGATCACCGTGCAGTTGCGCGCGACGATCGGCAATCGCGCCACGACGGTCCCGCTGCAGATCAGCACGGGGGCATTCACGCCGCGCGACTTCGGCATCGCGGTGACGCCCGCTGCCTTGGGTGTGACCGTGGGCCAGTCGGGACAGGCCGCCGTCGCGATCACGCGCACTGGCAACTTCACGGGGGACGTGTCGTTCACCGTGCTGGGCGCACCGGCTGGTGTTGCCGCCACCGTCACGCCGTCGCCGACGGCCGGCAACTCGGCGACGCTGAACGTGGCGACGACCGGCGCCGCGACACCGGGCACCTACCCGCTCACGATCAGTGCGACAGGCACCGACATTACCGGCACGCGTACGGCGAATGCGACGCTGACGGTGAATGCCTTCGGCGGTGGCAATATCCAGTGGCGCTTCTGCGCGGCGGACCGCGAGCCCGTGTGGTTCGGCGTGCGCACGGGCGCGGGGGCGTGGAGTCAGGTCGCGAAGGGAGCAAATGTCACCTACAACGTGCCATTGAGCGCCGATGGACAGGTGGCCTATGTCATTCCGTCCGGCGCTGGTTTCAACGTGTCGGTGTTCTCCGTGACAGCGCAGGATGCGTTGCAACTGGCGGCGAATGAATGCGCCACACAGCCGGCGCGCAAGACCATCAGCGGGACGGTGAGCAACCTGCCGGATTCGCGCGGCGTGCAGGTCATGATGGGTGGAGGGTACACCTTCTCGCCGCCGATCACGCCGAACTGGACGATGACGAACGCGGGTGTTGGCGTGAAAGATCTGTTGGCCATCACGTCATATCCGGACCCGGACTTCAACGGGCGGATCACCGATCTGACTTTCGGAATCATTCGTCGAGATCTGAACCCGGCGGCGGGGTCGGTGCAGCCGGTGTTCAACTTTGACGCGGCCGAATCGTTCAGCATCAGTGGCATCAACGAGAGCTTCCAGAACGTCAATGGCGAGCAGTTCACCGTGACCATGTCGTACCTCACCGCCAACGGACGGGTCGGCACGTATTTCATCAACGGACCGGCCGCCACGACGGCGCGTTCGATCTGGGGCCTGCCCACGGCATTTCGTCGGGCCAGCGACTTGCATGAAGTCATCGCGATAACATCGCACCTGACAGCTCCGCGGCTGATCACCCGCTACACGCAGGCGATTACCGGGGCCGTCGACCCGGCATTCGGTCCGCTGCTCGACCCCACCACGGTGACGGTTGTTGGATCCGGACCGGTCCGTCTTCGTGCGACGGGCACGTGGCAACCGGAATACAACTGGGGTGGCGCGGCCACCTTCACCCAGTCGACCGGCTCGCGGTCGGTCACGATCACCGGGAGCCGCGCGGCCCTCGGCGCGGGCGCGAGCTATACGCTCGAGATCCCCGACTTCACCGGAGTACCCGGGTGGAATCCGACCTGGATGCTGCAATCGGGTATCCAGACCGCGCATACCGTCTCACTTACGGGCATCAAGAGTGGCGCTGGCATCGCGCCAGCGGACGGTACGGACCTGCTGACCGCGCAACGTATCGGCACGATCACCCCCTGACCTCAGAGCGGCATCAACGAGGTAAGCCCTGCGATCGGCGGAGGCCGGTTCGACGACCCGGGCATATTGATTGAAACCACGTTCGAAACCAAACCGAAACCGCCGGCCCCGAGTGATCGGAGGATGCGGTTTCGGTTGTACAACACCAACGTAGACAGAGCGGGAGCGGGGCCTCGGCGCTCGCACGGGCTTTTCGCCTTCGATGTGAAAAGAGGCTCGGCTGTCACTCAACAGCAGAAACGCGGCGGCGCGCGCCATGACATTCGGATGCACGGCGCCGATAACGGACTTGATGGGACTGACGCGCACACCGAACATCCCCGCGCGTGAGCGGGGCGTCGGGGTGAGACTTCGCGAGTCCGGTGGGCCGCGGCGGGTCGTCGCGTGGCGCCCGGTCCCGACGGTCCTCGGGTCGACGGCGGACTCCGCGCGGCGGCGTGGGCCGCCGTCGTCGCGTCGCGGGTGCGGCGGTGCGCGAGGATCTGGTCGATCACCGACGCTTGGGTAATGACGGCGACGATCCGCATGGCGCCGTGGCAGGACAGGCACGCGAGGGGGTCGACTTCAAAGATCTGCTGCAGCACCGCCGCCCACGGGCGGGCGGCCTCGGTCGGCGCCAGCCGTGGCGCGGGGACGATCGCGGGCGGCACCGCCGCCGCAGCGGTCGCCGCCGTGCCCCGCATCCCGCGCGGGCGGTTGGCGTACCAGCCGTCGTACCGCGTCGTGACGTGGCCCTTGTCCGGGATGTGCACCAGCACCCGGGCCAGGAACTCGAGCGGGTCCACCGTCTCGGTGCCCTCCGTTGGGCCGTCCGCCTTGTCGGAGCGGTAGGTCACCGCTTTCGCCGTCCGGCCGTACGTCAGTCGCTCCAGGGCGACGGGATTCCGGGCACAATAGCGCGCGAGCCGGGTGGCAAAGGCCCGGTCCTCTTGCGAACTCTGCGTGATGCGAGTCTCGTATCCGCTGTCCCTAACCCGATCGAACATGCCCTGCTCCGCCCCGCGCCTCTACGGCGCGCTCGTCGCCGCCGTGTTGTCTGCCGTTGCCCTCTTCCCCGCGAAGGCGCAGCGCGTTCCGTCGCCATTTGACTCGCTCACCTTCCGCGGCATTGGACCGGCCGCCGCTGGTGGACGTATCCATGACCTGCAAATCGATCCGCGAAATCCGGCCGTGCTGTACGTCGGAACCGCCTCAGGTGGGATCTGGAAGTCCAGCAATAACGGCGTCACGTGGCAAGACATATTCGGAACACAAGCCGACAATACTTTTGGCGCGCTGGCCATCTTCGCCGGTGATTCAAAGATCATCTGGGCGGGATCGGGAGAGAACAACAATCGTCAGAGCTCGTCGTGGGGCGGCGGCGTGTATCGCTCCACCGACGCCGGTGCCACGTGGAAGTACCTTGGCCTGCACGACACGCGTTCCATTGGCCGCGTCGTGCTCCACCCTTCCAATCCCGACGTCGCCTACATCGCCGCCGTTGGGAATCTGTGGCGCGGTAACGCCGAGCGCGGCGTGTACAAAACCATCGACGCTGGCGCAACGTGGAGCAAGGTGCTGTACATAGACACGCTCACCGGTGCGACCGATCTGGTCATGGATCCACGCGATCCCAACGTGTTGTACTCGGCCACCTATCAACGGTTGCGAAGCGCGTTCGGATTTAACGGTGGTGGACCGGGCAGTGCCATCTACAAATCGAACGACGCAGGCGCCACGTGGCGGAAGCTTGAAGGCGGAGTGCCTACCGGCGACAAAGGACGCATCGGACTTGCCCTTGCGCTGTCCAATCCGAATGTGCTGGTCGCCACCATCGAGCATCCCACGGCCGGCGGCACGTATCGTACGGAAGATGCGGGCGCCACATGGAAGCGGATGAGTCCAACCAATCCGCGACCGATGTACTACAGCAAGCCTACCATCGACCCCACCAACGATAAACGCATCTGGCTCCCGGGCGTGTACATCGTGAAGAGCGAAGATGGCGGTGCGACTTTCAAGGACGAGCCGACCTCGCCCACGTACGATGTGGGACTCAAGACGGATCATCACGTCATTCGCGTAGACCCCACAAACCCCAGCCACATCTATGTCGTTGGCGACGGAGGCCTGCACGAAAGCTTCGACATGGGCAAGACGTACATCCGCGTCAACAACCTCCCCATCGGGCAAATCTATCGTATCGCGGTAGACAATCGCGACCCATACTGGGTGTACGCGGGATTTCAGGATAACCATTCGTTCATGGGGCCGAGTGCCACGCGGCACTGGCTGGGCATTTTGAATCAGGATTGGGTAGAAATCGGTTTCAGCGACGGCACCGGCAAGGCAGTGGATGTCAAAGACGGCCGCAAGGTGTACTCGTCGTCGAGCGGCGGCAATCTGTCGTTGGTTGACCCACTCACCGGCGACGTGCTGGGCATCAATCCGCGTGCACCGCTTGGGGAGTCGTATCGCTTTGACTGGGATGCACCGGTGATGGCGTCTCGTCATAAATCGGGTACGGTGTATCTGGGCGGTAACAAGCTGTTCACCTCGACCAACTTTGGGTCGTCGTGGAGCAGCAGCCCGGACCTCACACGCAACATCAATCGCGATACCTTGAGCATGATGGGCGTCGTGAATCGCGACATTCGGATTTCCCGCAATGATGGTGATGCCATCAGCGAGATTTCGAACTTCGCTGAATCACCGTTGGATGCGAAGATTCTCTGGGTGGGCACCGACGACGGCAACGTGCAGTTGACCATCGACGGTGGGAAGCACTGGAGCGAATTGAGCGGCGCGATCACGGGCGTCCGGAGTGGAACGTTTGTGGGCGACATCGTCGCCTCCTCCGCTTCACGCGGGACCGCGTTTGTGTCCTTCGACGCACACCGAGCAGGCGACTTCGCTCCGTACCTCTTTCGCACCAGCGACTTTGGAAAGACGTGGACCGCCGTCACCAACGGCCTGCCATCCGACGACGCCTCCATTCGCAGTCTCGTCGAGTATCCCGATCGCCCCAACGTGCTGTTCCTGGGCACCGAGCGTGCGCTGTTCGTCTCGCACGACAGCGGCGACCACTGGACGCGCCTCGCGGCGAATCTGCCCACGACACGTTACGACGACATGGTCATTCATCCGCGCACGAAGGATCTCGTGCTCGCCACGCACGGTCGCAGCATCTGGATTCTTGATGACGCGTCGCCGATTGCCGAGTGGACGCCGGCGCTCGCGGCGAAGCGGGCGCACTTGTTCGCCGTGCCGCGTGCCACGCTGATGCTGTACTGGGAAGACGTGTCCAACATGAATCACTACTTCTTTACGGCCGAAAATCCGGCGGAAGGCGCCGCGTTCACCTATACCCTCGCGCAGCCGGCGCAGCGCGTGCGATTCCTCGTGAGCGGTCCTGGCGGGCGGGCGATCCGAGCGGTGAACGGCAAAACCTCCGCTGGGGTGATCCATCGCGTAAACTGGGATTTGCGATATGCCCCCCCGACCGGTGCTGGCCGCGGAGGCGGCGGTGGTGGCGGCGAAGAAGGGGGCGGAGGCGGCCCCGCTTCTCGCGCTGGTGTGGTGCAACTGCCGATTCCGTCGCACGACATCAGCCTGCGTGGACCGCTCGTTGCGCCCGGCAGATTCTCGGTCGCACTCGAAGTGGATGGCGTGGTCACAGAATCGCAATCGTTTGACGTGCGCGCCGACCCGGCGTTGCCGTACACCGCGAAGGACCACAAAGCACGCGGCGCGTTCGTTGACGAGGTCATGGATATGCAAACCATCATCGACGGGCTGGCCAAGGATCTCACAACGCGCCGCGCAGCATCGTCCGGCGAGTCGGCCACACAACTGCAGGCGATCGAACAACGGTTGATCGGTGGTGCCGCAGGCGGTCGCGGCGGTCGCGGCGGCGGCGGCGGACCGCAGGCCATCCGTCAGCGCCTGAGTGGCTTGCTGGGGACCTACAACATTTCCGGCGCACAAACAGGAACGATGGCCCCACCAACCGTGGCGATGCGCACGATCCTCGCGGAGACCAAACGGGACCTGGCAGCACTCCGGAAAGAGTTGCAGGCACTCTTATAGTTCGGTTGTCTCTACACCTCCATGTTGGTTGATCAGGCTTCGGGATCCGCATGACTTCGCTTCAACTGTGGCAGCGCTACAGCGCGCATCTGTGTGTCGTCGACTCGCTCGGCATCTCGCTCGACATCTCGCGTATGCAGTTCCCCGACGAGTTCCTGAAGAACATGGCGGGGCCGATGCTCGAGGCGTTTGCGGCGATGGCTGCGCTGGAAGCCGGGGCCGTGGCCAACCCCGACGAGGGACGTCGCGTGGGCCACTACTGGCTGCGCGCTCCCGAACTCGCGCCGGAAGCGGTGATGACCGCGCAGATCGTTGGGGCGCTCTCCCAGGTTCGCCAGTTCACCAACGACGTACACAGTAAAGCGCTTCGACCGGAGCGCGCGGAGCGATTCGAACAGCTGTTGATCATTGGCATCGGTGGATCAGCACTCGGGCCACAGTTTGTTGCGGATGCACTGGGCGGCGCAAGCGACAGGCTCACACCCCATTTCTTCGACAACACCGATCCCGACGGCATGGCGCGTGTGATAGCTCGCTTGGGCGACCGACTTGCGACGACGCTCACGCTCGTCATCTCCAAATCGGGCGGGACCAAAGAAACGCGCAACGGCATGCTGGTCGCGGACGCTGCCTATCGCGCGGCAGGGCTCAGCTTCGCGAAACACGCCGTGGCCGTGACTGGCGACGGCAGTGAGCTCTTTCGCACCGCGAGGGCGGCAGGCTGGCTTGCCACGTTCCCGATGTGGGACTGGGTGGGCGGACGCACCTCGATCTTCTCAGCCGTTGGTGTGCTTCCCGCGGCGTTGCAAGGCGTCGACGTGGATGCGCTGATCGATGGTGCACGCACCATGGATATCGCTACGCGCACCACGTCGATCGCGGCCAATCCGGCAGCGCTCCTCGCACTCATGTGGCACTACGCCGGCAACGGTCGCGGCGCGAAGGACATGGTGGTGCTCCCGTACAAGGATCGGCTGTTGCTCTTTTCCCGATACCTTCAGCAGTTGGTGATGGAATCGTTAGGGAAGGAGCGTGATCTCTCGGGCGCCGTCGTGCACCAGGGCATCGCGGTGTACGGCAACAAGGGCGCCACCGATCAGCATGCGTACGTACAGCAATTGCGCGATGGCGTGAACAACTTCTTCCTCACGTTTGTCGAGGTGTTGGAAGATCAGGTGGGCCCCGCACTCGAGGTCGAGCCGCGGGTGACGTCCGGCGATTACCTTCAGGGCTTTCTGCTGGGCACCCGTGAAGCGATGCACCAGAACGCGCGCGAGTCGATGACGCTGACCCTCCCAGACGTCAGCCCGCGCTCGATCGGCGCGTTGATCGCACTCTACGAACGCGCCGTGGGGCTATACGCGTCGCTGATCAATGTGAATGCGTACCATCAACCTGGTGTTGAAGCGGGAAAAAAGGCGGCGACGGTCGTGCTTGACGTGCAGCGTGCCGTCTTGCACGCACTCGACGCGCACGCAGACCCGCGAACGGCTGAGCAGATCGCATTCGCGGCAGGGGTGACCGACCAGGTCGAGACAGTATTCAAAATCCTGGAGCACCTGGCCGCGAATGCGCGGCTGGTGCGTACTGCGGGTGCTTCGCCCACGACCGCGTTGTACGCGCAGCGAACCGTCAGCTAATCGAACCCAGCGCGCAGCGTGAGCGCCGCCGCGCCAATACGGATGACTGGGGGTTAAGCGAGGCGGTCGTGCGCTCAGCGACCGCCAAACGCGACGGGCATCCAGTGACTGAACTTGACCGAGAGAAAGTTGTCCCCAGCCGCCCGGGTGGTTTGAAACAGTTCGTTGATGCGGACGGCGCCAGCGAAGTTCTCGTTCGTCCGACGATTCTGTTGCCAGACCACGAAGAACGTGCTTCCCGGCTGCCATTCCCAGCGCATCACCACGTTGGAACGAAAGGAAAGCACGTGGAAATCGCGATTGCTGATCGTGAACGAGCTCGCTCCATCCGTGATGGTGCGTAGGCCGCTTGAGTCGATTGTGACCTGAGTGCCGTCGGTCCCATACTCACGAAGCAGTCGACTGCGCGGTGCGGAGAGTTCGCCCATCTGTCCGTACTGCCCACTGGCCAGGAACGGTTCGCTGTAGCCTTCAAGCGTCAGGTTAGGCGTGAACGTGTAGTTCAGGCGCAGCTTGGTCGAGATCGTAGTCCGGTCGATGGCGCCGAAGATGTAACGACTGCCATATGTGCGCGTACCGCCGACAATGCGCGTCACGTACTGACGAGGATCGATACCGCTTTGCCAGCCAGGCTCGACCGACAGCGACACGCGGTCGGACGGGCGCAGCGTGATTTGCCCGCCGACGTTGGTACGCGTGGCGCCGAACTCGTCGGTACCGTAGCCACCGTTCACACGCCAGAAGGTCTGCGCGCCAAACCGACTGTTGAGCCGGATGTCCTGCTTGATCTCGCGCGGTCGCCCCATCAGCGGCCCACCACGCGTGAGCGCGTCGTCTACCACTGGAAGATCAA
>Ga0209490_10004210_pt1 | contig 13312 bp, 10 predicted proteins | sample MAT06_FD_187209 | JGI IMG/M metagenome (GOLD analysis project Ga0209490, IMG submission 187209) | Freshwater microbial communities from Lake Fryxell liftoff mats and glacier meltwater in Antarctica - MAT-06 (SPAdes) (version 2) | ecosystem: Environmental > Aquatic > Freshwater > Ice > Liftoff...
GTCAGACCCCTTGGTGCTGTGTAAGGTCAGTTAAAAGTTCTGTTCAGATTTTCTTAACAAATCAACTAAGTCGCGTGTTCTTTAAGCATAAGGGCGTCTCTAAAAATTCCCTTCACCCTTCTCTTTTTGTAGAAGGGAAAGGGTTGAGGTGAAGAGAACAAAGGTTTTTAGAGACGCCCATAATATAGAGTTCACTTTATTTCGAATACACGTGTTTGCAAAGAAACATTAACTCATGAAAGACCCCAAAAAATTATTCCATCTGATGAGCTACCTGCAATATCCGTTTTTGTTGGTGAGTGCATATTACTCACTTGTTACCGGTTTTGATTTAGGTCAATCGCTTGCCAAGAAGCTCGAAATTGATTTGACAAATATTAATATGACATTGGTGTTTATGGGCTTGGCCATAAGCCTAGCTTCGTTGCAAGACACTACCAAAGTGCAATTTAGTTTTGCCAAGAAAATTTATCAAAACCGTGCCAAAGCGAATTTTTTTTTCGTTGTTGTGGCAGTTGAAATTTTTATTTTTTTAGGATTGGGCGTGGCCGGAATGTTTAGCTCTGTGCGTTTGTTACACGAAATTTCTTTTGGGCTCATTTCCCTAGGTGTGGGGCTGATAGGCTTGCTGAAAGCTGCCGTTGAAATGTTTGAACATCAACAAAAGTTACTTACCCACCCAACGGACGAGTTTGCTACCATGCCTTAGTGTAAGGCTACGTGTGCTTGCTTAAGCGCGTGAGGGATTGTAGCGGAAAGCCCGCAGGGGCGCGCCTCGAGCCTCGAGGACTTGTAGCGAAAAGCCCGACCCAGCGAGGGTCGTGTGAAGGCGGGACACGCCCAAAATTTTGATATTACCCTTCCAAACTTTGTGTTACCTTTGCGGTTTATACAATAAAATCAACAGAAAAAAACATTTATGACCGTAGCAGAAAAACCCGCTTACAAAGTAAAAGACATGTCGCTGGCCGCTTGGGGGCGCAAAGAAATTAAATTGGCTGAGGCCGAAATGCCTGGGTTAATGGCCATTCGCGAAGAGTATGGTCCACAAAAAGCATTGAAAGGAGCTCGCGTTGCCGGCTGCCTCCACATGACCATTCAAACGGCCGTGTTGATCGAAACATTGGTAGAGTTGGGTGCCGAAGTATCATGGTCGTCTTGCAATATCTTTTCTACACAAGATCATGCCGCTGCCGCCATTGCTGCTGCGGGCGTCCCTGTGTTTGCATGGAAGGGCATGAATGAACAAGAATTTGATTGGTGCATTGAGCAGACGCTGTATGCATTTAAAGATGGCAAGCCATTGAATATGATTTTGGATGACGGTGGCGACTTGACCAACATGGTGTTAGATCGCAACCCAGAATTAATTGCAGGCATCAAAGGAATTTCTGAAGAAACAACAACGGGCGTCCACCGCTTGATTGAGAGAATGCAAGCTGGCAAATTGCCACTGCCTGCTATCAACATCAACGACTCGGTAACGAAATCTAAGTTTGATAATAAATACGGTTGTAAAGAATCATTGGTAGATGCGATTCGCAGAGCTACTGATGTGATGATGGCCGGCAAAGTTGCTGTGGTGGCTGGCTACGGAGATGTGGGCAAAGGTTCTGCTGCTTCATTGCGTGGTGCAGGTGCAAGAGTGATCGTAACTGAAATCGATCCGATATGTGCATTACAAGCTGCCATGGATGGCTTTGCAGTAAAGAAGATGGAAACGGCTGTTAAAGAAGCGGATATTGTTGTAAGCGCTACAGGAAATTCCGGTATTGTATTGGGCAAACATTTCGAGAGCATGAAAGACAAGACCATTGTATGTAACATAGGTCACTTCGATAATGAAATTGATGTTGCTTGGTTGAACAAGAATGCAGAGAAAGATGAAGTGAAGCCACAAGTAGATTTGTATACCATGAAGAGTGGTCGCCAGATAATTTTGTTGGCCGAAGGCCGTTTGGTAAACTTAGGTTGCGCTACAGGCCACCCTTCGTTTGTAATGTCCAATTCATTTACCAACCAAGTGTTGGCACAGTTAGAGTTGTGGATGAACACTACGAAATACGAAAACAAAGTGTACATGTTGCCAAAGCATTTAGATGAGAAGGTGGCACGCTTGCACTTGAAAAAAATAGGAGTGGAGTTAGAAGAACTATCGCCTGAGCAAGCTAAGTACATTGGTGTGCCGGTGAATGGACCGTTTAAGCCAGACTATTACAGATATTAAGAAGTTGATAGCTAATAGTTGATAGTTAATAGTTGGAAGTTGGTAGTGTCGAACTACTCACTAACAACTATTCGCTAACAACTAAATTCATTCTCTCTGCTTGCAAATTAGAGAGGCCCCGGACGGAATGTTCGGGGTTTTTTATTTTTGGGCGTGTCCCCCAGCGAGGCGCAGGGAGCCGGGCTTTTCGTTACAATCTTTTTGCCCTCACCGTTTTTCAATTGTAGCGCATCTGGCTAATCACCACCTGCACTTCGTTCTCTTTTGCAGGATGGAAGTGAGGTCAAAAAGGATTTCCACTTCAATCCCTCACGCGAGGTAGTAGGATATTTTGCTTGTGGTCGCTGTTTTACCGCACCGTTAAACCTACTCTTTTAAGCTATTGTTTCCGACATACCCTGCGCTGTTCGACATGTTGGCACAGCGTATGTCCAACGACAGAAAGACAGGCATTTGCAATGCCGTTTTAAGTTGGTGGTGTGCCTATAGTACAACCACGGGCGGAATAACAAGTTAAAAACCTATTTTTAAATCAAATCGTTAGTGCTTTTTTGAAGAATTGAAGAGGTAAGTGTAGAAACCTAATGAATAATAATTTTGAAAATTTTTTTGAATAGTTTTAACTTATGAAGTCATAAATTGTTTGCAAATCATCTTGAATAAAATTAATTGAATACGGCAAAATGAGATTAAGAATTTTTCTACCTGTCTTCTTAATCGGGAGTTTAATACTTGCCCCAAATAGCTTAAATGCTCAGAGTTTCGTCAAAAGATATTGGAATAATCTCGTCAACGATTCTACTGATTTATCCCGACCACAACTTTTAGTATATCCTACTTTAGCTTATGCCCCAGAAACAACATGGGAGATAGGCTTTAACTCTCTATATGTATATTATGCCAAAGGCGATACCGCCAATAGGTTAAGTGAAATAAACGGCTTTGCGTTTTTTACTTTAGAGAATCAGTACGGATTGTGGGTTGATCATGCGATCTATTCCGATCAGGATCGGTGGTTTTTTCTTGGCAGATTACGCCTGCAAAGTTTCCCATTATTTTATCATGGAATAGGGATGGATACACCAACAGAATATACCGCTAGGGTTGATGCAAATCAAATTATTATAAAGGAACGTGTCTTAAGAAAATTGAAGAAAAATTTATTTTTAGGTGTAGAGTTAGAATACCAGCGTCTTGCAGCAGTTGATTTTGTATTGGCCGAATCTAGTAACAATGCTTTTGAATTCCCCTTGGGCTACAAAGGCTCCAATAATTTAGGGCTAGGATTTGGGTTAGTTCAAGATAATAGGCATAACGTTCTAAATGTCCGAAAGGGATTTTTTTCAGAGTTAGCTTTTCTGCATTACAATCCTGCATGGGGAAGCTCTTTTAAATTCACCTCAATTTTGTCTGATACCCGAGTTTACACACCCATCGGAAAAAATAATGTATTGGCTGCTCAACTATTGGGGCAGTTCAATTTTGGCGATGTTCCTTTCAATCAACTCGCACAAATGGGCGGAGAAAGTATAATGCGGGGCTATTATTATGGCAGGTTTAGGGATAATAATCAGCTGGCAGCTCAGGTAGAATATCGTTTTTTACCGCTTCCATTTAGCTTCACCAACAGGATCGGGGCAGCTATTTTTGCAGGGACTGGCACAGTTTTCAATCAATTGATTGATTTAAATATTTCGAATTTAACAGTTTCTGGCGGTCTTGGTTTACGTTTTCTGTTATTTCCAAAAAAAGATATTTGGACGCGGTTAGATTTTGCATTCACGAGGGAAGGCACTGGCTTCTATTTATTTATAGGAGAGTCGTTTTAAGGCTTAGAAATAATGAAACCAATGCGTTGACTAAATCCTTCCTTAGTCCAGAATTCACTTGATCTTAATTTTTAGTTTGCCTGTGGTCGGTTTTTTCACCGCACCACCAAATCGACTCTCTTGAGCTGTTGTTTCCGACATATCCTGCGCTGTTCGACATGTTACCACAGGGCATGTCCTACGATAGATAAACAGGCATTTGCAAGGCCGTTTTAAGTTTGTGGTGCGGTGAAAATACCGACCAAGGGCAGGAATTTATTCAACTGGAGTAGCTTTTTATAGCGGGCAATTTTGGTGGGGTTTCCAAAGACAAAAAATAACTTTTCTTTCCACCCGTTTGCTTTCCTTACGTCCATTATCATATCTCCATACTCATGAAAATTGATGTAAAAAGGATTAGCCTTATGTTCAATGTCGTTGGTGATGCCATACACGGGCTTCTCAGTTTCTGGTTGATAGGTGCCAAATATGCGATCCCAGAAAATGAATGTGGCTCCGTAATTTTTATTTATATACTTCTCTTGTGATCCGTGGTGAACGCGGTGGTTGGAGGGTGTTGCGAATATATACTCAAAGAATCGAGGGAGCTTACCAATGTATTCCGTATGCACCCAAAACTGAAAAAGTATAGCTACCTGATTAGTTACAAAAAATATGATAGGATGAAATCCCAGTAAGGGAACGGGGAACAGGAAAATAATTTTCAAGTATTGCACCCAACTCAACCGGAAAGCTACAGTCAGGTTATAATGTTCGGCTGAATGGTGGGCGATGTGTGTGGCCCACCAAAACCGCTGACGGTGCGAAATATTATGGGCCCAATAGCTGCAGAAATCAAAAAGTATATAGCAGGGGATTATCGTCCACCAATTCATCTCCATGCGCCAGGGCACCAAGTTGTAAATCCAAACGGCCATATAGAACAGCGCTACTTTGATCCATGTACTGATTAGAATGTTACCCACGCCTATGCCTAATGAACCTATCGACTCTTTTTTTGAATAGAAGTTATTATTTTGTTTGTAGGTGATGAAAATTTCCAACAGCACAGAAAGGAAAATGACCGGGATCGCCCAGATGATTATTTCAGGGGCACTATCCTTTATGTGTTCAATCTGACTCCACGGAATTTTGTCTGCACCAAAAATTCGCATTCCATACATCTTGAAAATTTAATTTCTGCAAGCTAGGCGTTCGATCCACTACGCGTGTTGCATCTGCCGCGTATTTAGTTGCAAAATTCACCGATTTTAGGATTTTATGTTTTTATTCTGTTGGACATATTTGCGCAGGAATAAGTACGAGGAAGAATATCTTTACAGAAGTTATACCGACCCTTACCGTGGAAGAAAAGAGCTGCTTACTTTATCGGATGATGTATAGCGTAGATTGCAAATCTGCTTTTATCTGTTGTTCGACTTGCCCCTCGGAATATGTCGAACAGCGTAAGCGTATAATATCCCTTTGATCTTGCTGGATTGTTAACTCAAAATAGTAACAATGAAAACTTTCACATATATTTGAGTTGATTGCAATGATTTCTGAATACGCACGAATTTACCTCTATACATTGAACTTTTAAACTAAAAAATAAAGTGAATAAGAACGGAGCGATTATTGTCGTTGAGGACGACCCTGACGACCAAGAAATGTTTAACATTGTGTTTAAAGAACTCAATTATAAAAACGAAATTATATTTTTCAATGACGGACAAGAAGCGCTTGCTTATTTGATCGCAGAAAGCAGCGAGCCATTCATTGTTTTTTCTGATATCAATATGCCAAAATTAAATGGTATAGAATTAAGGAAACAAATTCATGAAAACGAGAACATCCGAATAAAAACTATACCCTACTTATTTTTTACAACAAGTGCCGAACAAAGTGCTGTTATTGACGCGTATTCAAAATCAATTCAAGGATTTTTTGTTAAGCCCTCAAGTTTCCAAGATTTACGAGAGCTAATCAAAATCATAGTTGAGTATTGGCAAAAATGCGAATCTCCTAACTATGTTAAGTGATTTGGCTGTTTTTGCTACGCTGTTAGACATGCCCTGCGGAACATGTCTAAGAGCGTAAACAGCATAGTAGTTTGCCAATAGCTTGTGAAGGGCGCTATTTAAACCAAACAACGAAGAAAACCTTAAATAATGAATGAGAAAGACATCATTATTGATTCCCGATTTCCTACCTTTAACTCATATCAGCTACTTCGCCAACTATTCATTTTAGGTCTGGAAAAGGAAACTCAAACAATCCATCATCGACAACTATTTTTCTTAGTCAATGGCGACACCAAAAAAAAAGAAAACACCCCCGCCTGCCACTGTGCAGAACTTTCCCATCGTAGGCATTGGCGCAAGCGCAGGTGGACTTGATGCCTTTAAGCGATTTCTTACCGCGGTACCCGAAACTTCCGGAATGGCCTATGTGCTGGTGCAGCATCTTGATCCTTCGCACGAAAGCTTTTTGCCAGAGATTTTACAGCGGGTAACAAAAATTCCCGTGCATGAAATTACCGAAGACATCCATCTTGCTCCCGACCATATTTACGTAATTCCCCCCAACAAAATGCTTATGTCTACGGATGGTGTGCTGAAGCTCACCGACCGCGAAGAAAAAATCAACCTTTCCATTGATGTTTTTTTTACATCGCTTGCCGATGTGCACAAAGAGTTTGCAGTGGGTGTGGTGCTATCTGGCACGGGCAGCGATGGGACACTTGGCTTGAAAGCCATCAAAGAACACGGAGGCATCAGCATTGTGCAAGACTCGGAGTCCGCTGCTTACGACAGCATGCCGCAAAGCGCAGTGAATGCAGGCGTGGTTGATTTTATTTTAGCTCCCGAAAAAATTCCTGCACAGCTTTTAGAAATCAATAGTGCCTACAAAACCAGTCATTTTTTTAAAGAAGAAGAAGAACTTCCAAAAGACGATGAAAGTGCTTTTAAACAAATTCTTTTGTTGCTTCGTCAGCGAAGGGGTGTTGATTTTACCTACTATAAGCAACCCACTTTTCATAGACGCATAGCGCGCAGGATAGCCATCGCAAAAAAGAAAAATATTGCCGACTACTTAAAGTTTTTGCGCACCGATAAAGCCGAACAAGATGCACTCTTTCTGGATGTGCTCATTCCCGTTACGTCTTTTTTTCGCGACCCAAAAACCTTTCAGGCATTAGCCGAAACTGTTTTTCCAGCAATTATAAAAAACAAATCCGATGATGAACTTATCCGCATATGGATTGCGGGCTGCTCTACAGGCGAAGAAGCATTTTCAGTTGCCATTTGCCTGCATGAATTCCTCACCCGCTCAAAGAGAGACGGAGCGAAAATTCAGCTCTTTGCTTCCGATATTTCTGAACGAGCGATCAAGAAAGCTCGCTTAGCTGTTTATGCAAAAGGCGAAGTAGAGGTACTTCCTGCCAGTCAAGTAAAGAAATATTTCGTAAAAAATATTCACGGGTACGAAGTGTGCAAGCTTATTCGTGACATGTGTGTGTTTGCCCCTCACAACTTTTTAAAAGATCCACCATTTGCAAGAATGGATTTAATCAGTTGCCGTAATGTGCTCATTTATATGGATACGTTTTTACAGAAGAAAGCCTTCACTACTTTTCATTATGCGCTTAAAGAAAATGGTTTTCTTCTTCTCGGAAAATCCGAAACTACAGGGGCCTCATCTGATTTGTTTACACAAGTAGGCAAGCACGAGAAAATTTATTCGCGCAAGTCCGTACCGGGCAGATTTATTCATCTTGCCGAGCGCTCGGAAGTAGCTTCGGTAACAAAAGATCCCGCCAAAGAGGGGGCTGGCAAAACGGAAGCCAAACGCGAAGCTGTCTATACTGATTTCAGAAGAAATGCAGAGGAAGTAATGATTTTGAAGTCCCCTGCAAGTGTGGTAGTGAATCAACAAATGGACATCGTTCACATTCACGGCAGCATCGATCCTTTTTTGGAGGCCCCGCAAGGCAAGCCCACTCACAATCTCATTAAAATGGCGCGTGAAGGCTTGGCATTTGAATTACGCAACGCCCTGCACAAGGCAATGAAGGAACGGACGTCCGTCATTAAAGCAGATATTCTTGTGAAGACCAAAGGCGATCATTCGTTGGTTACATTAGAAATTATTCCACTCACCGATACGATTGAACCACATTACTTAATTCGCTTCGAGAAAAAAATAGTTCCTATTGTCGAGGAAGAGCAACAATCTTTATCCGGAAATGCACGGGAAACATCCCGAAAGCTCTCCGGACAAAACCAAGAATTAGAAAAACAACTTTCGCAAAGCCGGGAAGACATGCGCTCCATTACCGAAGACATGGAAGCCACCAATGAAGAACTTCAAAGCGCGAACGAAGAATTGCAGAGCAGCAACGAGGAGATGCAAAGTTTGAACGAAGAGTTGGAAACCTCAAAAGAAGAACTGCAATCAACCAACGAAGAACTCGTCATTGTAAATCAAGAGATGCTTGATAAGCAGGAACAACTCAACGTATCGCTCGCTTTTCAGGTGGAAGCCCGCAAGCTAATTGAAGTGAGTGAAATGCGGTTACGGAATATATTGGAACAAGCCCCTGATCCTATCCTGATTTTAAAGGGAGAAAATATGATACTTGACACGGCCAATCAAGCATTATATGATCTATGGAGGGTTGATAAAAATGCTATTGGGAAGGGCTTCTTGGAAATATTGCCTGAAATGAAAAATCAGGGCTTTTTTGAAATGCTTCAAGATGTATATTTCAATGATAAAGTAATCAAAGCAATTGATACCATGGCAGAGTTCATTCGCAAAAATGGAGAAAAGGAAATAATTTATTTCAATTTCGTTTTTCATCCTTACCGGGAGGTTGACGGAAAAATAAGCGGTGTATTAATTATAGCGTCTGATGTGACCAAACAAGTATTTGCAAAAAGACAACTTGAAGAAAGCGAAACATTTAACCGCACCATTCTAGAGAGCAGTCCCGATTGTTTAAATGTTTTAGACGGGGAAGGGCGTATTCAGTTTATGAATTTCAGTGGACTTTGCCAGATGGAGATAGATGATTTTTCAGCCGTTAAAAATAAATACTGGTGGACACTCTGGGGCAGTGAAAACGAAGCATTGGTAAAGGAATCTGTAGATAAAGCAAGCAAAGGAGATACGGTGAATTTCACTGCGATATGCCCTACAGCCAAAGGCACAGCCAAATGGTGGAATGTAGTAATATCGCCCGTGGTCAAACCCGGTGAACCTGTGCGGCAAATCATTTCTGTTTCCAGAGATATTACCCAGCAGAAAGAAGCGGAAGAAAAAATTCGCCAAAGTGAACAATTATTTAAATCGATTTTTGAAAATAGCCTTGCGGCAATAGTAATTACCGATGATCAAGGCAACTATTTATCTGCTAACGAAGCAGCAGGCGAACTTTTTGAGTACACCGTTAATGAATTATTACAAATGAACGTGGGCGATTTAAAAACACATGCGAAAAATGGTGCGGCAGAGCGTTTTGAACAGTATATGGACAAGGGTGAAGAAGCAGGTGAATTTGATTTTACTACAAAAAACGGTGACCATAAATTTGTACAATACCAGGCAATTCGCATAAAGGCAGATTTCCATTTAAGCATCATGATGGATATTACCAAACAAAAGAGTTTTTCTGATGAATTGGAAGGAAGAGTAGTCGAGCGCACGAAGGAAGTGGCTAAGGGAACACAGCAAGTAAAAGAAGTGAATCAATCGCTTGAACTGAAAAATAGGGAGCTTGAGAACGCAAACGCGGAGCTTAATTCGTTTACCTATATTGCCAGTCACGATTTGCAGGAGCCGTTGCGAAAGATACAGGCGTTTAGCAAGATCATCATAGAAGAGAATGTGTTTTCCGATAAGACACATGATTATTTTAATCGTATTGTATCTGCCGCCCAGCGTATGCAAAATCTTATCGTTGCGCTACTTGATTTTTCTCGTGCCGCTGAAGGTGGATTTGTTATGGTTCCATGCGATTTAAATAAGATTGTGGCAGATTTAAAAAGCGAACTTGCACTAGGTATTTCAGAAAAAGAAACCATCATAGAATGGGAGGATCTGCCCACAGTAAATGGATTGCCTGTGCAGCTTTCTCAACTCTTTGCAAACCTATTTGGTAACGCTATTAAATACAGCCGCCCGGAAGTTATACCGCATATTAAAATTACAGCAGAACGAATTGATGGAAATGCGATAGCGCACCCGGCTGCAAACAAGCAACAGGCCTATTACGCCATAAGAATTGCCGACAACGGAATTGGTTTTGAAAAAGAATATGCCACAAAAATCTTTGAACTCTTTCAGCGGCTTCATGGCAGAAATGAATATTCAGGAACAGGTATTGGGTTGGCCATCGTTAAGAAAATTGCAACCAATCATACTGGTTTTATTGTAGCAGAAGGAAAACCCAATGTAGGTTCAACATTTATTTTATATCTTCCCACCCAATGAAAACTATACTTCTTATTGACGATGACGAAGACGACCAGTTTCTCTTTAAAGAGGCAATAGAATTTATAAATCCAGCGCTGCAATTTAGCATAGCAGCAAATGGGAAAATTGCGGTTGAGAAACTAAAAGCAAGTACTTCCTTGCCAGACCTTATCTTTCTCGACCTGAACATGCCCTTTATGAATGGTTTTGAATTTCTTGAGGAGATCAAAAAGGATGATCAATTAAAGAAAATACCTATTGGCATTTTTAGCACCTCCAATATTGCAGGAGATATTAGGCTAGCAAAACAGTTGGGTGCAAGGTTCGTCCTCACCAAACCAAGCGACTTCAGGGTGCTTTGTATAAAGTTGCAACAACTTCTCTCTTCAGATTTTTCAAACGGACAATATATCTCAATTATTGTCTGATATCACTTTAATCAGGCTTGTATAGATGGTAGCGCAACGCAGGTCGAACGACAGATAAAAAGACATTTGCTATGCCGCTACTTACAAGTCTGATGACGCACAGCACAGATTATACATCTACTTTTATCTGTAGTTCAGCAGGCACTTTGAAACATGTGGAACAGCGAGTCGCGACTTTCTTGTACTTTGCATAGAACTGCAACAACTTCTTTGCGCAGATTTTACAACCGGAAAATCTAAATCAATTTTATGGTGATGCCGCCAAAATTCTGAGGAGCAGTTAAATTGCTGCTGTGGGCAACTAATGCCGCCTACTGTGGGCGTACTTTACCGTGGCCACCAAAAATACGCCACCGATAATATTACCTAGGGTAGCCAGCACCTGAAACTTAAGAAACTGAACCCAGCTAATTTGATTGGCTTCTGCAAAAAAAGCCATAAACACTTCTATGGACCCCACAATGCAATGGTGCAGTCCAGCAATACTTATTAGAAAGGTTACTAAAAATATCATCACCACGCGGCTAAAAGTATCTTGGGCCGAACTCAGCAGCCAAGAAAGCATACCCATCAGCCAGCCTGCCATGATGCCGCTGATCAGTGTGGCACCTACGCTGTACTTGAGCATCTTTTCGGATACAAAATAAAAAAAGTCTTTTCCGATAATGTGCATCTCCGAATTAAAGACAAGCGTAATACTTCCGAAGATATATCCACCTACTAAGTTGCCTACATAAACTAGGAGCCATAGTTTGCCTAAACTGCCTAAAGTGGCTTCGCCATTCATTACGGGTATGGAGGCCAGCGTAGTATGCTCGGTGAACAACTCAGATCTTCCGATGATCACAAAAATATATCCAATCGGATATACTAGCGCCATCATCACGGCCAATTGACCATAGGTTGACTCATTTTTGAAAAGCGTATGGATGATACCAATTATTAAGATGCTGAATCCTACTTCGAGGCCTGCCGATAAAGAAGACAAAAACAGACCCAAATCCGACCGCTTATGTTCTTTTAAGCCAGCTTCGATCTGTTCAAGCATGATGTCATAGGCCTCTTTAGGCTTTTCTTCGGGGTTGGTTTGAGATGAGCTAGACATAGATAGATGTTGAAAGATAGCTAAGACAATAAGCCTGATTTATAAGTTTAAACGAATTGAAAATTGAGTTTACTGACTAAAATATCATTATAAATTTTTGCGAGCATTGACAGGAAAATGACCGGGATTGCCCAAGTGATTATTTCAGGGCCACTATCCTTTATGTAGTCGACCTGACTCCACGAAATTCTCTCAGCGCCAAAAATCCGAGTCAATGCCATTTTTAAATTGAAAGACGACAAGTTAGGTGTTGTAAATTCTACGCGCGTTGCATCTGGCGGGTGTATGTTTACAAAATTCACCGATTTTTGTGATGTTGTTTTACTGTTGGCTGTTTGTCTGTTCGACAGGTTAGCATAGCTCATGTCGAACGACAGATAGACAGGCATTTGCAATGCCGCTGCTTACGCGGTTTGTATAGCGCAGATTACAAATCTGCTTTTATCTGTAGTTGGACATGCCCTTCGGAATATGACGTACAGCGCGGACCGCGCGAGATTGATCAATGGTATAAACAATACAATCAGCATCATTGCTCTCAAGCAGATGGATTATATGTGCTAAACTAAGCGGTAGGATTAATGAAGTATTTTTTAATGTCATAGATCTCAACATTAGCATCGGCAAATTCATTAATTATAATAGACAAACGCGCTCCGTAATTATGTAAAACTGCAAATTGTTTGAGGTGCCGATCATCACTAGCGCGCAAATAGGCTTCTAGTCTATTTGGATCTTCGCCTATGTCCAGCATGGTCATATTGACCGAGGCTTGATCTTGGTTGATCATATACAAATCTTTAAAATATTCTGACTCCAGCAAGTTTAATAAAATATCCAGCAGTTCAGGATCAATATAAATACGATAATCATCAATAAAGGATTGTATTAGCTTAGTGAGAGTACTGTGATAATTAACAAAACAATCTTTAATAAGGCTGTTATAAAAGAATAAGTTCCATGATTCAGGATGTTGAATAGAAACGAATTTAAATCCCTCATCCAATTTTGAATGAAGTACTAGATTCTTATAAATGCGTTGAAAATCTTTTTCGCTATCAATTTTTTCTGCCGGCATGTATTGCCACACTAGATGTTTCCAGATTGACCAATAAGAAGCGGTGATACTTTGGATGTCACGTAAAATTCGCTGATCGATTGCTATTCTTCTTTCACGTTCTCTTCTTTCGATAATTTTATTGATGACAAAAACAGTCAACGCCACGCCACCAATTTCCGTAAAAAGATTGACGCCAAAATCTTT
>Ga0209490_10004213_pt1 | contig 13305 bp, 12 predicted proteins | sample MAT06_FD_187209 | JGI IMG/M metagenome (GOLD analysis project Ga0209490, IMG submission 187209) | Freshwater microbial communities from Lake Fryxell liftoff mats and glacier meltwater in Antarctica - MAT-06 (SPAdes) (version 2) | ecosystem: Environmental > Aquatic > Freshwater > Ice > Liftoff...
GAAAAAGGGGTATCTTTTTTAAGCAACACAGGAATCCTGCTCCGGAGCGGGCCTCTGGCAGCTGCAACGCGAACTATGCGTATTTACGATGCCATCTCTGGACTGGAACTTATCTGGTAGCAGATTTCACGCTTCACTTTCCGAACTCCGCTGGCAGAGGGGCCTGCGCAATCGTTCGAAAGTATTATATTTGCTGATTATTCGGACAACGGTAATACCCTCTGTAATACATGAAGACTGTCACCATAAAGATTCCTGATCCCATGAATGAAAAGCTACGCAAACGCGCTGCTGCGCAGAAGGAAGGGCTCTCTGAAACCGTCCGGCGCGCGCTGGTAAGGGAATTGGAGAGCAGTTCGGATTTCGCCGGCTTGGCTGCCCCATACCGGGCGATGTTTCGCGGACCCACCGACCTTTTGATGAGGGAGGGCTATGCAGGTTCGGACTCTCGTTGATGCCGGCCCGCTGATCGGCTGGCTGAACGCTTCCGACCAATGGCATGACTGGAATGTTTCTGTGTAGTGTAACCCATGAAAATCCACGTCTGCATTACTCCCGCCCATAAAATACTGCTGGATTCCGTATTTTTGCCATCACTGCCTGCAGGCTGGGATCCAGTCATTCATCAGATTGAACTGGCAGGCCCGGGGGATTATCTTAGTGAAGAATTTTTACAGTGCATCCGCATAAAAACCCAACTCATTGTGGAAAGCCTGGAGGACAGGTCTGGAGATCTGGTTGTCTGGTCCGACGTGGATATTTGTTTTTACGCCAGGGATGGCAACCGACTGGGCCTGGAGCTTGGCCACATGCTTGAATCCCAAGCCTGTCACATTCTTTTCCAGAGAGAGTGCGGACACCTGCCGGACGTCAATGCAGGGTTCTTTGTTGCCCGACCCTGCGCGGAGACGGCGTCTTTCTTTTCGCGGGTGATCGGGTTGATGGATCAAAACCAGGGCTGGAACGAACAGAGAGCCATCAATTGGCTGCTTTTTGAAAACCAAGAATCAGCCCCAATCAAGTGGGCTTACCTTCCCTTGACCTATTATGCCCGGACTCATGGCTGGCCACCTCCGCGTGATACGGTTCTTTACCATGCCAATTATACCGTGGGGCCGGATGGACTGGGGCAAAAACTAAGACAGTTCCGGTTGGCGGAGGCGTATTTGAGGGGGAATGCGATGATGCGCCAATGGGTCAATCTCAGGATGCTCAAAGCTTTGGGTTGGGGCAGGCTGTGGAGGGCTGCCTTCAAGAGAATAAGGTCTGGTCAGGGGCCAGCCTGAATGGATTCGCCTTTTGGGCCGGAGATCCTTTAAGGTGGTAGTGCTTGTTTTCGGAGGGTTGAATCGGATCGCCAGAATGGAACGGCTACTTGTCCGAGTTGTCGTGTCCATGGCACCCGGGCAGATGAACTCCTGACCATCGCCCGTAAAAAATATTTAAATCGCCAGTATGATTATTTGTATCTATGAAACAAGAATAAGGTATTTGCAAGTGGACGGGGTGGCGTAAGCCAAGAAATAGCATTCAAGGAATGACATGGGGAAAAAGGCATCGTTTTTGATTGTGGGGACAGGATTTTCCGGTGCAGTTATGGCGCGTGAACTGGCCGAGCGTATACACGGCTGTCGGGTGGAGGTTTGGGACAGTCGGCCCCATATCGCTGGCAACTGCCATAGCTCCCGGGATGCCTCCACCGGGGTCATGGTGCACCACTACGGGCCACACATCTTCAACACTGACAACGAACGTGTCTGGACCTATGTCAATTGCTACGGACGGTTTCGGCCTTTTATCAACCGGGTGAAGGCGGTGACGAACCGGGGCATTTTTTCCCTGCCCATCAACCTCCACACGATCAACCAGTTTTTTGGCAAAACAATATGCCCGGACGAAGCGAGAACATTTGTTGATTTACTCGGTGACAAGAGCATTGGCGAGCCTCAAAACTTTGAAGAATGAGCATTCAAGATGCTGGGGCGCGAACTAAGACAACTGGAGATCTGACTATGAATTCAAAAAAAGCAGTAGTTTCTATAGTTACACCTCTCTGGAATGAGGAAGAACAAATTGAGGCGCTATCATCCAGACTCTGCAACTTATTTTTGGACCAGCGAGTAAGTTGGCAGTGGATTGCTGTAGATGATGGCAGTGTCGATACAACGACGACGAAAGTCGCATCTGTGCAGCAAACATTTTCAGATGCAAAACTAATACGGCTCTCAAAAAACTTTGGCCAACAAGCCGCATACAAAGCCGGGTTGGATCATTCGGATGGCGATGCCGTAGTATTCCTCGATGCAGACCTCCAAGATCCGCCGGAATATATTCTGGAGATGGTCGAAAAGTGGAATGCAGGAGCCAAACTTGTGGTCGGTTGCCGGTCGTCACGTCCTGAAAAGGGCCTCCGCGGGTTGCTACTGCGCTTGTTTCACCATCTCTTTTTTACATTGACCGGAGGCGCGATGCCGAAAAATAGCGGCACTTTTGGGCTGATGGATCGCGTCATTGTCGATCACTTGAGCAAAATGCCCGAACAAAACCTTTTTCTTCCAGCACTTCGTAAATGGGTGGGATTCCAGCACGATGTCGTTTGGTATGAAAGGCAGGAGCGGACCGGGCAGCCACGCCAAACATACGGCAAGCTTTTTGGATATGCTTGGGATGGAATTACCAGCTTCAGTGAAGCTCCGTTGAAATGCATATCACTCTTTGGGTTTTTAGTTTGTGGGATTGGATTCGCGTATGCGTTCGTATTAGTAATTATTAAGACCTGCCAAGCATTCGGGCTGTTTTCAACCCTCATTGTCCAAGGATTCACGACGCTTGCAGTTGCAGTATTTTGCTTAGGGGGAATCCAGCTACTCTGCCTTGGTATTATAGGTGAGTATCTTGCACGCATCTACCGTGAAGTAAAAGGCCGACCGCACTATATAGTTGGAGGAATTACTGAGAACAAAAGTAACCCATGAACCCTGAAGAATACGGGAACCTTGCAAATGTTGAGCGGAACCATTGGTATTACAGCGGTAAGCGTAAAATCGCGCGGCATTGGATAAGGAAGTCGGGTGGCCTTGACCTGAATTCTCTTCTGGCTGATTGCGGTGCCGGCACAGGGGCGTTTGCGCGTGAAATGCAGGATTTCTGCCGCGTTATCGCCATCGATGGTTACCCGGAATCTATTTCGATTTTGAACGCGCGACTTGGAGAATCTCACGTCCTTACAGGGAGCTGCACGGACCTTCCGCTAGAAACTGATAGTTGCGATTTTGCGACGGCCATGGATGTATTGGAGCATATCGAGGACGATTATGCCGCCCTTGCTGAACTTTACCGCGTTGTGAAGCCCGGGGGTGTAGTGATTATCACTGTTCCGGCGTTGATGAGCCTCTGGAGTGATTGGGATGTCACTCTTCGACACTTTCGGAGGTATGACCGAGTTGGATTTTTCAAGCTTGTGAGCTCTCGAAACTTCGAAATATTGAATCTCAATTACATGAACTTCTGGGCATTTCCTGCAGTCTGGACTCTGCGCCGATTGCGAGCTATCACAAGCGCTACGGCAAGCAGAGTGGAGGACAAGCTCCCGCCTTCAGTAATAAACTCGGCCTTGCGGGGGCTTTTTGTATGGAGTTCCTGCCAGACAATGATTCGGTGGCCATTTGGTGTTGGTCTTCTGGCCGTTTTAAGAAAATCATGAAATCTCGAACTGACTGGTTCTATCTCGTTGGGGCATTTTTGCTTTTGCCACTTATGGTCTCCACGCAGAGCTTGTGGATTGATGAGGCGCAAACAGCTAGCTATGCAACTGTAAAAGGGTTTTCACAATGGATGTCGACATTTCTTTCCGACACTAAATCAGAGGGCCTGATGCCACTTTCCATGCTTATCGTCTGGTTTTTTTCGCAGTTTTTAGGAACCACTGAGCTTGCCCTGCGTCTACCCAATCTAATTTTTATAGGAGTCGGGATATTTTTCATGTGGCGAATTGGATGCCGCCTCAGTATTACGATTCTCCCGCTCGCGTTCGCCACGCATCCATTTCTTTGGCAATATGCGGACGAAGCGCGCCCATATGCTCTTCAAATTGGGCTCGGCGCTGCAGTGCTTTTCTTTACAGTCGAAATCCTCTACTCTAAAGGAAGTTCGTCACCAGCAATGGTTGGGCTTTTAATCAGCGGATGGTTATTGTCGGCCACAAGTCTTTTAGCTGGGATAGCGTTTTTCTCGGTCGCCATTTGCATCACATCCATCTGGCTACACAGCCGCTGGAGAATAAACAAGCGGGCATGTATCGCAATCGGTTTCTCGGGAGCCTTATTTATTCCTCTTCTGATTTTTTACCTGTGGACGCTTAACAAAGGGTCGGCCGGCGCCAGAATCTGGGACCTCAGTATCTCAAATATTATTTTTGCCAGCTATGAGCTAATGGGTTTTCAGGGCCTTGGCCCCGGAAGGACGGCATTCCGGGAGGCGGCGAGAACGGGTGATGCATTGCTCCATTTGATGCTACCATTTTTGCCCCAGTTGGTTTTTTTGGGCAGTGTTTTCCTAGCATCTTGTTTCGTTGGTTACCTCCCAAGACGAGAAAGCCCAAGGCGTATCATCTGGCTCAGCATGATTGGAGCGGTATTTTTTACCGTCGTAATCCTTTTTGCGTTAGCCAATGTCTCTGGATTTCCATTTTGGGGCAGGCATCTCGCCCCTCTACTACCGTTTATAGTCTCTGCGGCTGTCATCTGGATTTATCTCCCGCATCGCAAAGCCAACAGAATACTGCTGAGTCTTTTAATTCTCCTCTGGCTTTTTTCCTCCGTTCAGACCCGCTTTTCACAGCGTTTTGCGAAGGACGACTACCGCACAGCCGCGTTGACCGCACGTCAGGAAACGGAGCGTGGGGGGACGGTCTGGTGGGCGGCGGATAGGGCCGGGGCCAATTATTATGGCTTGGATCCAAGCCTGCCTTCCAGCGCTATTCCTTTCTCTGAATCCGGAAGGGTAATCTTTGCCAACAATCGTGAAAAGAATCTGTTGGATCAACTGCCCGAGCCCGATTTGATCATTTTGTCGAAGGAGGACGTTTACGATAAAACCGGAGACTTGCGTTTGTTTATCCAAGAAAAGGGCTTCCAAAAAAGTTTTTCGGCAGCGGCTTTCACCTTTTGGCATAAAGACCCCTCCTCTGCAAAAACTATAAAGTGACAGGGTCACTTCGATGACCCCGTGCCAATACAGGGGCCTTATCCGCAGGTTCCGGGCATACTGTTTCGGCAGTTTCGGCACTCGTTTTCCTTTGCTTATAAATGGCGAAAAAGGCGGCCACAAGCATGAGATGCGCTGGTAAAAAGTTCTCAAAGCGCAAGGCACCTGGAAGGTAACAAAGCGTGAACGTCATGATGTAAATGGCCAACCATTGCAGGCTGGGATCCAAGGGTCCTTCCCGGCTTTTTCTTAAATACTGGAAAAGGCGTTTCAATACAAAGAAAGTCCAACTCAGGAAAAAGATCAGGCCGACCACACCAAAACGATCAATGATGGAATAAAATCCATTATGCAGGTTACCGGATACGACAAAGGCCTCGTCCCGTGAATATTCGGCAAATTCCCCGCTGTTGGTGGTGTAAGGAAGCACGGCCATGATCTCATACGGTTTCAGGCCGAAGCCCCGACCCCAGAAGGCATTTTGGGGAAAGTATTGGTGAAGCCAGACATCCCAAACCCCGATACGGAAATCGTTCGAACCTTTGGTATCCGCCACCACGGCCTGATCCCAGTCCCCGGGAAGAAAGGCCATACTGCGTTGCACCTGTCTGGGCAGGCCGACAAAGGTTTGAAGTAAAATAGCCAAGGCCAGCATGAAGGTCAGGGGGAGCAGGGAAAAAATACCGCGCCCCCAAAATCCCGGAATCCGGCGCAAGCCACCAAAACAGCCCCCACCGCGACAGAAGAGCGGTATCCGCCCAAAATACAAAAAAGCAGCCCCAGACAGAGTGCTGAGGCCTTGACCCAGCGGCATTTGGTGAAAAACTCCTGAATACGACAATTGGTGATACTCCACAAGATCAGCAAATATCCAAAGTTACCCAAAAAGCCCCAGCGTGTGGAAAAGATGGCAGCCTCCCCATCCAAGCCTGAAGTGCTCACATCCGAGTAGAAAAAATACAGGTAGGGCGCTACACCTGGAACCAGAATGGTAAGAACTTTCAGAAAGACATCAAAGCCAGAGAAAACCACCGCCAAGCCTGGAAGCAAGGAAAGAGTATCTTCCTTGTAGCGTGAACTGAAGAAAAGAAAATAGCTCAGGATGGCCAGGATAATGTTAAGATAGGCCTTACCCCCCCAAATGTCGGAGCCGAATATACGCATGGCAAAACGGTCCTGAACCCCGTGGTAGAGAAGCACCAGAAGTAAGCCGGTCAGGAGCAACCAGTCGGGGGCCGGCCCCAGGTAAAAACCACGCTTGCCAAAAATGACCTGTTCTATGAGGTATTTGAACAACATGATCATGATGATCAACTGGGTGGGGGAAAAAGGAAGCGGAAGGCCGGGGATGCTGCCGGGTATGAAAAGTGAGGCGATGGCAATGGCCCAAAGATATTTTGGGAAAAGAAACAACAGAAAAAAAAGGGTCACAGCGGCGAAGAGGAAGAGAGCCAGCCGTAAATTACCATGGGCCGATTCCAGGCCGAGGTAGATGCACAGGGGAACAAAGAGGAGTACCATGCCCCACGTGACCAGTCTGGAGGATAACAAATGTTGGAAGGAATCCATAGTATGGGCAAATGGGGAGGCCCTGTTAACCTAGTCAGGAAAGTGGCTCGCGACAACTTTTTTGCTGTGGTGTGGACTAAAAAATATTAGGTTTAGTGGAGGTGGTCTTTTCCTCCCAATTTCATCCAGAATCTTATGTCCGAAAAAAAATCTAGAATCCTACTGGCCTCTCTGGATCTTTTTTGGATGCCCGATATTCAAAAAGCGTTGTCTTCGGATTTTGAACCCTATCTTGTCTCGACTTGGAGTCTGCTAAGAAAAGTTTCTAATGGGGCCCCACCCCGGTTCAATCTCTGGCCTTTTCATTATCTGCTTTGGCTCTACAAACGTTTTCCCTTCCTGCAATGGGGGAACTATCTCTATCAAATTCTGGTATTATCCTTTGATTGTTGTCTGAGATGCTGGAGTCCCCGAAACTATGATGTCCTTTGCGTTCTCTCCGGTTGCGGACTCCGGACCCTGAGGTCTTTTCAAAAACATGGGAAAAGAGTGGTGATTGAATGTGGTTCGACCCATACGGACTATCAGCACCAGATTCTGTTGGAAGAATTTAAGCGCAACGGTATCCGTGAGTCTCTTTTTCCCCAGGCTTACCGGGACCGGGTTCGGCGGGAATTCATTGAGGCGGATTGGATTCAAATACCCTCTCAATTTGTCAAACGCACCTTTATCGAGGCAGGCATTCCTGAGTCCAAGCTGTTGTTGAATCTTTACGGAGCGGATACCTCCCGCTTTTCACCACGTGCCCAGGATGACTTGGATCGACCTTTCCGGGTGATTTGCCCTTCCGGGGTCAATTTACGCAAAGGGGCACGTATTTTGGTGGAAGCCTGGAAGCAATTGGGTTGGAAGGATGCTGAATTGCATTGGATCGGGAATGCCAAGGCACCCCAGGTTCGTCATCTTTTCCGGGAACCTCTTCCGGGCCTGGTCTGGCACGGGTGGATGCCCCATGAAAAACTGGCTGAACTCTACCGGAGCTGCGATGTCCTGGTGCTACCTTCTTTTGAGGAAGGCTTTGCCCGGGTCATGGTGGAAGGGGCGGCCAGTGGCCTGGGGTTGATCGCCACACCCAACACAGGGGTGGAAGACTTTTTTACGCCGGAAGATCCGGAAGGATGGTTGATCCCGGTTAATGATATTGGAGCCTTATGCCGGGCTTTGGAGGAAGCCAAGCACGACCGCGCGCGGACCCGGCAACTTGGATTAAGGGCGGCGAAGCGGACGAGGAAGGGATTTTCACCGGAGGATTATGGACGGAGAGCGGTGGAGAATTTACAGAAAGTTGTTGGGTGAGGAAAGGGTTGAGGGGATCTTAGGGAAACCGAGAGGGGGGGGGATTTAAAGGGGTGCTCTGTTTGGCTATCTCCAAGGCCTCATGGGTGCGCGATTTCGCGCAGCATACCCACGCACTTGCTTTTGAATTTGGTTATCGTTGTAGTCTATTTCATAATCATAATAGGCATTCACACGGCCAGGCCAAGAAATGCCGCCTTTTTCATGCTTTGTCTGGCGGGCGTGGAGGAGCGGAAGAGCCTACAGCCGATAGCTGATAGCTGATAGCAGGGGGTTCAGGCCAAGAGATTTTCCCGGAGTTGGGCCCGCATGTGGGTGGCATCGAAGTGGTCCTGGGCACAGCGCAGGATTTCGGGTCGGTACTTTTTCTTGGCATCCAGATCCTGCAACGCACCCTTAAGATCCGCAAGAGGTTGATCCGCACTTGAAATCCTCAAGCCCACATCGTAGGAACAGGCCATTTTCATGACGCTGCTTTCCGGATGGCCCATGGTGATGATGGGCAGACCTGCTGCAAGATAGGTAATGAATTTGGTGGGGAAACTGTAGCGATTATAGCCGGGGTCGAAGTCTTCCAGGGCCATTGGAATGTAACCCCAATCGCAGCTCCTGAGTTCATCCAAGAGGGTGTCTTCCGAAAGATTACCATGTTCGGTCATCCATACCTGGCGAAACCAAGGACGTTTGGCATAGGAATGGGCACCCCAGAGTTCCAGGTGAATGTCGAATCCTTCATTCGAAGTTCCGAGTCCCGATTCCTGTTGGGAAAAAGGATGGCCCTTCGGCAGAATCTTCGGTCCCGTGTTTTGGATTGCAGGTTGCCAGTTTCTGACCTGTTCGAGCATTTCGCAGAACAAGGCAAATTCCTTTTCCACCAGAATTGTGCCGGCGTAGGCGATCCGGATTCGTTTCGGATCCCGATTCCTGTTGGGAGACAGGATTGCCCTTTGGCGGGATCTTCGATTTCGGGTCCCGATTCCTGTGCTGGCAGAGGATGGCCCTTCGGCGGGATCTTCGATTTCGGATCCCGATTCCTGGGGTGGGAGAGGAGGGCTCTTCGGCGGGATCCTCGATTCCGGGTTTTTTAGAAAAACGAAATCTTCTGCTTCCAAGCCTTGGTGCAGCATCTGTATCCCGGCTTTACCAGTTCTTTTTTCCAAATCTTCCAGCATGGGCAGGGAAGTGGCATCACGGGAGGAGGCCTTGGCATAGAGTTCCTCCTGCATGCGGGCCATCCGCGTAACGCGTGCATGGCCCCAGATCCGCCCGTGATCGTGAGCGTCTGGGTAGTCCTGAATTGTTACGTGAAATTTTGGAATTTCGCATTTCGTATTTTGTATTTCGCATTGCGTGATGAGAACCCTGTGCAGGGGAAATATGCTCCAATCGTGGGGAATGACCCAAATAAGGTCGGGTTGAACACGGTTGATGGTCCGTTGCAGGCTTCTTGCCGCCCCTGCGGCCCAGAGATGTTCCATCAACCAGGCCTTATGATGCGTCCATTTTCGCATGGGCAACAATTTCCCTGCGGGAAAGCATGTCTGACTTGAAAGCAGGAAGTGGGAAGCCGAAACTTCAGCCTGCGGACAACGCACACTCCACCAATGAAGATTGGCGGGAAGACCGGCCAGCATCTGGCGCAGAACCGCTGGGCCGCCACCGGGAGCATCGGGGGGGAAATCGGTGGCCACCAAGACACTGTGTTTCATTGTCAGGCAGCATGAATGATAATTCATGGTTGGGCAAGGAGCTGGAAACGGTTGGAAGCACGGATTAGGGATCGGCAAGCCTGAGCTTAAACGTATTGCGTGAGTATCCGTTTCAGCCGGGTAAGCTTCCAGGCCGATTCTGAATGGAGCGAAGACGGGAAAGGATACCATTTATGTTCCCGGTTTATGGAGATGGAACATGCTGGCGGTTGTTCTGATTCCTGGCAGTCTATGGAAACGCCTGAAGCGTTCCTGACCATGCCAACCGCTCCTGAACTTTCCATTTGCATCCCCTTATTTAACAAAGCCACCTATTTGGAGCGTTGTTTCCAACATATCAGTCTTCAGGGCCTGGATAACTAATGAAGTGAGGGGAAACCGATAGCGAAGGAGACATATCGCTCAAAAGTATTGCCAAATGTGCAGGACACTTTATTTCAGGACGGTCGAGATTGCGGTTGTGGGAATGGTGGGGCAGTGCATTTTCGACATAATAAACCCGTTTAGAATTTGATCATTTGAGGATATTTATAACAGGCGGAACAGGTTTTCTGGGCTCGCATCTCCTTGCTGAAGCTGTGGCCGCCGGGCATTCCATAACAGCCTGCAAGCGCTTAGAATCAGCCATCAATTTCAGTGTTCCGAAGGGTATTAACTGGATTGTCAGGGATTTGGATCAAATTGTGGCTGAGGATCTGAAAGGGTATGATGCGCTGATTCACCTGGCGGCTTATGGAGTAAGTCCGCAACCGTGTTTGTGGAACGAGGCACTACGGGTGAACGCGGCATGGTCATTAAAGCTTGTGCAGAGCGCGCAGAGCGCGGGCATACCGAAAGTGGTGGTTGCGGGCAGTTGTCATGAGTATGGATTAAGTGCAAACCGATACGATTTTATACCAGTGGACGCCCCCTTGGAGCCTGTCAGTGCCTATGGGGTCTCAAAGGCTGCATTCTCTTTATGTGCGTCAGCATACGCCAGGGAAGTTGGACTGAACTTGTCTATTATGAGGATTTTTGCCGTCTATGGTGAAGGGCAGAATCCGGGAAATTTTTGGCCGTCTTTGAGACGAGCGGCAATGGAGGGGGCTGATTTTAAAATGTCTGAAGGAAAGCAGGTTTGTGATTTCAGTCCGGTGGAGACTATCGTTAACGGAATTCTATGCTCGGCGGTCAATACTGACAGGGGTCCGAGGGTTACAAACCTGGGCACAGGCCAAGCGCAGAACTTGGTGGATTTCGCGGAGACTTGGTGGTCCAGATGGCGGGCTTCGGGCAAACTATTGGTAGGAAGCTTACCTTACCGGCAAAATGAAATCATGCGCTACGTGCCGAGATTATGAGATGGAATCAAGATTGGCCGGCTCTCAGCGTTTTGATCCGGTAACGTAGCAGCCGCTTGGATTGGTCCAAGAGCTTCCATGGGGTCTTTTGATTGCGCCAGGAAAAGTAGGACTGACGCATTCCTTTTTTTAGATGCTCAATCCAAAGGTTGACAATGGTTTCTTTTGAACATTCATGGCAGCGCGAGTGGCCGTTTGCGATCATTTGCCTGCGGAGATCCGGATGCTTGGCCAAAGTAGAGAGAGCCTCGTAAATCTCGTCCGCATTTGCTGCCTCCATATAGTCAAGACTGCCAATACGCGCTTCCTGAAAGCCGGGTTCGGGACCTAGAATGGCGGGAACCCCGGCCCTCCAAGAATTCCACAGCTTGTTGGCGAACTTCTGATTGGGATTTCGATCTGAGGGCCGGACGGCAACGATGGCATCGACATCCGTGTAATCGCCATGTTTTGACACGTCAGATTCTACGTGGAAAATCAGCCCGAGTTTTTTCATGCGTTCCGTCCATTGAACTGTCTGGAGTTCAGGGATCAAATTGTAGGGGGTTCCCATGTAGGCTATTTGTTCAAATCGGTCGCCTCTTTCCTGTGAACGTGGAGTGAGCCGGGGTTCGGGAATGAAAGGTAGATGATAACGAAGACCGACTCCGAACAGACGGTCGGCACGGCTAAGAGAGCTACATGTTGCCTGGAAATGATTGGCCACAATGTGTTCGTGAGCCCAGAGGCTACGCTCCCAGTCACCCTGGTAACAAACAAGATAAACGCCCGGTGGTGGGGGAGAGTGAAGGTTGAGGTCGCCAGTGTGGGCAATGACAACTCCTTCTTTTGGCATGGATGAAATGGATTGGACCGGAACGCCCGCCTCGGCCAGGGAAACGGAAAGCAGGTGCATGAGGGAAGGCCAGTCTCCGAACGGACGCCAGTCATCGCCGGATTGCATCGGCGGATTCCGCTCGAAGAACGCGGGACTCATCATGAAATAAAGAGGGTAATCAATCATGCGTGGAGAATCTTTTGTAATACCAAAACGCCAGCGGGAGAAACAGCTTGTGGAGGGCGGTGCCAAACGCGGCTTCGGGGAGGAAGTCGTAGCCGTGGCGACGGCAGAAGCGGAATTCCATGGGAATGGAGAGCAGGAATCGTTTGAGTGCACTGAGGAGGGGTCTCTGGCGCATTTGCTCCCAATAGAGCGGCCATTCGATGGAACTCATGCGCCAGCGCGGCAGTTCTAAAGGTGTTTTTTGAAGGGAGATGGCGATGACTTTACGCCAGCGATAGGCTTGCTTACGAAGGAGTAAATTACCGGGACCGATTGATTTCCTGCGCGGGCGGTGAACGATTTCCATGGCCAGTTCTTGAGCCGGAGTTGAAAGAGAAGGGCTTTGCTCTGCCACGCCGAAAAAAGTCACACGCTGGCGATTGAAGAGAAAAGTGCGGAATGGTGGGATTTTTTTGGTGATGACCTTACGACCATCCCAAGGAGGCCAAAGAGCCGAGAAACCGGAAGACGTTAAATTGGCCTCCTTGCGGGTGGCTATTAGCCAGGACTTGAGTTCGGGGCTGGGATACTCATCAGCATCCAAACGCAAGATCCAATCGTGTTTTGCCTGTGACCAGGCAAAAGGCCAGTGAGGTTCCTGTTGCCAGCAGCGGGGCCCCTCGAAGAAGCGGCCTCCCTGTTGGGAGACCAATTCGTGGACCGAACCGATGGCAGGCGTTTCGATTTTCTCTTTCCAAAAAGAACCCGCTATTTCGGCATCTTCTGGAATGGAATAATCAACAGCGATCTCCGGCCAGCGATGGGAAGGCACGTATACTTCCTGAAGATGCGCTCCCGGTTGCTTGGTTCCCGCTTGCAAGTTGCCAAAGTCTTCCGGTCCGTCATGCACGACTACAAGATCATCAAAACAACCGTCTGCGTGTTCGAGGAGGCGCTTCAAGAGATCGCGCTCATTGTGTAAACATACGACGAGTGAAATAGCGGGCATATTGCTAGATCTTCTTCGCGATAATCTGGGCGCCACACCCCAGCTTAAATTTCTGACCGGTATCGAAGGCCGCCTGCAATATCTTGCTGCGTAGTTTCCAGCCGTGGAGGGCTTCGGCAGAAACAATTTGGAACCCGATTTGTTGGCACAATCCGACCATTTGCTGCAAAGTGAACTGCCAGAGGTGCGAATCGA
>Ga0209490_10004215_pt1 | contig 13303 bp, 9 predicted proteins | sample MAT06_FD_187209 | JGI IMG/M metagenome (GOLD analysis project Ga0209490, IMG submission 187209) | Freshwater microbial communities from Lake Fryxell liftoff mats and glacier meltwater in Antarctica - MAT-06 (SPAdes) (version 2) | ecosystem: Environmental > Aquatic > Freshwater > Ice > Liftoff...
GACGGAGGTGATTGGGGTTGGAAATCCACTGGGACCGCGTTCCATGATTAAAGAAAATCGAAATACCTTAATTAACGGAAGTATTAATTAAAGATAATCGGTTATCCTTAATTAAGAAATTTCGTAATTAAAGCGGAGTAACTGGCCGGTTTGTCCAGCAATGGGTCAAAGGCAGTTCAAAATTTGGACGTCGCTGATCTAGAACTGCCTTCGCGACAGAGCGTCGGTGTGGAAGCCGACGCCCACCCGTTGCATAATCCTAACTGATGGTGATGAAGGCAGGGTGGTTGTTTGCTCTGTGGTAGGTGGCGCGCTGGTCGCGCCATTCTGCTGGCCAGCAGAACGAGACGAGCTCGCAACCTACGAAACAGGCGCACGTGGCGCAGGAAGGTGGTCGCCGATTTCCACATCGGCGACGGAGCGTCGGTGTGGAAACCGACGCCCACCCTGATTGGGCTCTCAACTCTCGACTCTGGACTCTCGGTTCGCGCTCTCAACTCTGGAGAGGACGAGGCTGCGCGGTGCTGTGTAGCCCTGTTGGAGCGGAGCGACAACGGGGTGGGGGGCGGGCGTCACCGACCGCGCTTTCCACGACGGTGACGAACCTCGTTTTCGTCGTTGGCTCAAACACGATTACAACTCTGCGCTCTTCGCGTTCTCCGCATTTAAAGTATGACTGACGTGGTTCGGTAGTGGCGGTTTCGGTCTCGCCAACTTGGGTGGTGCGGGAGAGTTTTCGGGCAATGAAGATTCTGCAACGAGTGAATGCTCGGGAAACTTCGATAAACCCCAAGAACTGACTCTTTCGAGTCGCTCTAGCAAATAAACTCCAAAACCATGCCACGCTACAAAGGCCGCAATTATTTCGTCGTACGTCACGACTTGGCTTCATTTCAGGCTTTGCCCGGATTCATTTGGAACAGCGGAGCGAATCCACCACCGAGCCCGCCACCTGTCGGTTTCCGCCAAGTCGAAGACGGCGATCGTTGGATCAGTTTTGCCTATACCACCAGTGGAGCCAGAGAAAAGGCCACTAGCCTTGTCACAGGGTTTTATACCTGCACCCGTGAATATCGGTACGGCAAGCTGCCGCCAAAGCCCCTCGCAATCGCGGAGGGGAAAAAGAGAGCATGGTTGACTAAAGGTAAAGATTACGGCGCGCCCCTACCCGAGCCGGTTGTAATCCCTCCCTTGAGCTACTTCTTGGGCGCCAATCAATTTAACCAACGTACCATTTCACGGATATCTCCCCAACAATTTGAGGCCATTAAGAAACACACACACACACGACCATCTGTTTTCCCCTGAAAAATTCCCGGTCTAAAACGTGAGCCGCGAAATGAGCAGGAGGTTTTAGCAATCATTGCCAGCAACCCTGAAAAATTTGGAATCGATAAAATCATCAGAGTGCAGACCCGCTTTCCCGACATGTTGGTTAAGCTTAAAGGAAAAACTGAGGAAGTTCACCTCGAGCTTGAACTCTACAGTAGTTCTTTCCTCAACCATGGACACGAAACCCTCGTCCGAGAATGCCGATTCGTTGGCAAAAGAAAATCAAAGACCAGCCCCAGAATTAAAGGTGATCGCAAAGGCGTAGGCGTGCTATGCTGGCTAAATGACGATAAAAACAAGATCGTGAAGGGCCACGTCCATCGAATCTACGAACTGAGGGAGCTTCTGAAGCATGGAAAGCCGATTCGCTGGTAAATACGAGTGATCGGACGGGGTTGGCATCGGTCCTTCCGGCGAGCTTAAATGGAGCTTTTTTGAAGGCGATTGAAGAGGATGGCGAGTATGCGCATCACGGAAGTGAGCGGGACTTTCTTGATCTTACCGGCGGCCAGGAAGCGTTGATAAAACACCTTCAGACTCGGGTTGAAACGCGTGGCTATAAGAGCGGATATGTAGAGCACGCGGCGCACATGGACTTGTCCGCCGCGAATCATCCGTCGGTCGCGATGTTGTCCGCAGTCTTTGTTGTCCCCGCCACTCCAAAGGAATTCAAAGTTCGACTACCGGGAAATCATTGGCCTGACTGTGATCAACTTTTCGCTGCTCAAGTAATCTACCAAAAAATGAAAAAGCTAATCCTCTCGAGCTTCATCGTACTTATCGCGCTCTTGTCGGCGTGTACCAGCCCGCAATACAACTATCAATCAGAAGCTGTCGCGATCAGCGAGCCACCTTTAAACTCGGTGGTGTCTGTTCAGATCGGGGAAGAAATGTTGAAACAAGGCAAATTCTACGAGCGTGCCGCGATTCGCCTCTCCCAAGATATCAAGTTCGGAATGTTTAACATGTATACCCTCACGCCTGGTGTATATGTGAAGGTCGGCGAGGACCAAGATTCTGACTTCTATAAACCGTCGGATGGTAAAGGAGGGGGCTTCGTCAAGAAAGCGGCACTGGCGGATCCATGGGAATCCATTCAGCTCGGAAAGAACGGGGAGAAAATTAGCGTTATTACCATCTTTCATGTCCGCGCCAGTGAGAAAGCCGTCGGAATCATCAAGACGAAACAGCTTTCATTGGCCGACGATTCCTTCCAACAAACCCTAATTTATAGTGGAAAGGTTGGAAGCAAGATAAAGCTGGGGTATCGTGAGTTTTCGAATAACCAAGCACGGCCAGCTTTCAACAACGACGTGGAGTATGACTTAGCAGAATCAAAGGTCATTGGGTACAAAGGAGCGCGCCTTGAAGTTATCGAGGCCACAAACGAGGGAATCAAATATCGAGTGATCCAAAATTTTAATCAAAGTGAGCGCTGATCTCACCGGCGATCTGAAGGATCAAGCGAGGACGTTTGACTTGTGCCATGCTCGCTTTCGTTCGTTTGCACATCAGCTATCGAAGACATGGCGGCTTAAGATCGGCTCTGTGCCCTCTGTGTTTCCTCCCATCTCTCTGTGACAAAATTATTGGTGATCGTTTTCGAGCCGGCGTGTTGAGCCGCCGTCGCCGTTGGCTATGTCGCGCCAAGGGACAACTCGCTCTACCTTCATGCGTGCGAATATGCTGACGGCGCGTTAGGGATAGCGCGCCCTACCTTCTAGCCGTAGCATTTCGAGTGATCGTGGATTCGTGGCGCGTCGGCGAGCGACGGCCCTACGCCGACTTGTTTCTGGCTCTCAACTCTCGACTCTCGACTCTCAGCTCTCAACTTCTTCCGTCCCCCCTTCCCCCCTCAGCTCAGAATTTGCCGGAGGCTCTCGAGATCAAGGACGCGGGCGAGGGATTCTTCCTGCACGACGGCGCTGGCGAGGGCGGCTTTGTCGCGTTGGAGGGCGCGGATTTTTTCCTCAACCGTGCCACGCGCCAGGATGCGATACGCGATGACTTGATTGCGTTGGCCGATGCGGTGGGTGCGGTCGATGGCTTGTGCCTCGACAGCAGGATTCCACCACGGATCGTAGAGCACCACGTAGCTCGCGGCGGTGAGATTGAGGCCGGAACCGGCGGCTTTCAACGAGAGCAAGAAAACCGGAATGGATGGATCGCCTTGGAAACGATCGACAAGGGCCTGACGGTTTTCGGTCTGGCCGGTGAGCATCAGATGGGCAATGTCGCGCTTCACGAGTTCCTCGCGGATGAGCTCGAGCATCGTGACAAATTGCGAGAAAACCAAAACCTTGTGGCCTTCCGCGATGAGTGGTTCGAGCGTTTCGAGCAACGCGTCGAGCTTGGCGCTCGACGGTTCCTGGCCGGCAGCCTGGCCGCCGCCGATAAGGCGCGGATCGCAGCAGATCTGGCGGAGGCGGAGGAGCGATTGGAGGATGTTGAAACGCTGGGCGTCGAATTCGCGGGCGCCATGCACGCCGAGGAGAATCTGGCGGGCGCGTTTGAGCTCGGCGTCGTAGAGGACGCGTTGCGGTCCTTCGAGTTCGCACACGATTTCTTCTTCGATACGGGGCGGCAGATCGCGGGCGACTTGGGATTTCGCGCGGCGCAACAGGAAGTGGCGCACGCGGGAAGCGAGACGGGTGCGCGCGCTTTCTGGATCGGAGCGGTCGTCGTAGAGGCGCTTGAAGTTGCTTTGGCTGCCGAGCAGCCCGGGCATCGCGAAGGCGAAAAGACTCCAAAGGTCGAGCAACCGGTTTTCTACGGGCGTGCCGGTGAGCACGAGGCGGTGCGAGGCGCGAAGAGCGCGGGCGGCGTGGGCGGTGGCGCTGCCGGGATTTTTAATGTTCTGACCTTCGTCGAGAATCACGACATCCCAGTGACTGGCGGCCAGAGCATCCGCGTTGAGACGGAGCTGGGCGTAGTTGGCGATCACGAGATGTGCGCCAGGACCGGAAGCGGTCGTGTGAAGCGAGCCCAGGCTGAACGCGATCGGATGCAGCGTGGGCGCGAAACGGGCGGCTTCGAGCGGCCAGTTTGTCGTCACGGATTTCGGGCAAACGACGAGCGCGCGAAAAGGTTTCGAGGGATCGCGGCCGGCGAGCCACACGAGCCAGACGAGAGCTTGGACGGTTTTGCCGAGACCCATGTCGTCGGCGAGCACGCCGCCGAAACCGTGATTGGAAAGCCAGGCGAGAAATTCAAAACCTTCGCGCTGATACGGCCGCAGCGTGGCGGTGATGGATTCCGGTAAAGCCGGTGGTGGTTGCGCGCGCAGCTCGAGGGCGCGTTGGCGCAACTGTTCCCAAGCGCGGGTGGCGAAAACTTCGCGCAGGCTTTCGTCGCTCGCGAGTTGGAGGGCGTGGAAACGATGTTGTTCGCCGAGGACGGGAGTTTCGGCGAGGCCGAGGGCGACGAGGCGGGCTTGCTGTTCGTCGTTGGTGCCGAGCGTGAGACGGCGCCAGCCTTTGCCGGCGAGACGGACGAAGCCGCCGCGAGCGGCGAGCAGGAGCGCGATTTCTTCCTTGGTGAGCGTGGTGTCGGCGGCGCGGGCGACGAGACGGACGTCGAACCAATCGCGGGCGTGGCCATCGGCTTCGATTTCGAGAGCGAAGGTCGCTTGATCCGGCGCGCGGACGAGACCGGCGAGTTCGTCGGTGGCTTCGACCACGATGTCGGAGGGCAGCGTCGCGATCCAGTCGGCGAGATCATCGGCGAAGGTGTCGGTGACGGGGCGTTGCCAGCACGCGTCGGGTTTGCGCTCGGCCATCCATTGCAGGCCGAAACGGAGAAACGGGCCGACGGCGGCCTGCGCGGGCGCGCGATCGTGGACGACGAGGGTTTCGCCGTCGGAAGTTTTTTCCGGATGAGGCGCGGAGGAAAGTTCGCGCCAGCCGAGCGGCGTGTAGCGTTCGAGGCGGAGGCCGGTGGAGGTGACGGTGGCGAGCTCGACGCAGAGCAGTTCCTGGGAATCCGCTTCGGCGAATTTGCTGGCGGCGGCCCCGAGCAAATCGAGGGAGAGGCGGAGGTGCGGGCGGAGATGTTCCTCGCGCACGGGGCGGTGAAATTCCTTGGGCAGGCGCGTGCCGGAGCGTTGGAAAAAATTCATCGCGGCGGGCAACGACAGCAACGTGCGCGGCAGCGGGATCGGCACGGCCGGGCTCGCGGGGTCGCCGGTGGAGGAGAGTTGCACCTTGTCGCTGATCGGGAGCGGGCCGCGATGGATCGTGGAGCCCTCGAGATAATACGGCGCGGGCGTGCCTTCGAGGAGGACGAGATGGCCGGGCGCGGGCGAGCCGTCGGTGTGGGTGAGCACGGCTTCGAGTTGCGCGGCGTCAGTGGCGCGGGCGCGAATGGTCCAGACGAGGGGCGTCGGGGCGAGCACGAGTGGTTCGCGGGCGGGACCGACGAGGCAACTGCGCGCGAGTGGATCGGTGAGCGCGGCGTGAAGGGCGGTGCGGAACTCCGGGGCTTTTGGCGATGGTTGGGCGGAGCCGTGTTGGAAAACCGCATCGCGAAACGCGAGGGCGAGGCGCAGCGCGGGTTCGTCGAAGAGCAACGTGAGCGAACGCGAATCACTCAGCCACTGGCGCAAGGTTTCGGGGTGGAGTTCTTCCCAAAGCGTGAGGGCGTTCACGCGGGTTTCCCAACGCCAGGCGCGGTCGATCAGGCGGAGACGCAGTTCGTGACGGCGCGGCGGCGGCAACGCTTCGGTGGAGGCGACGACGGGCAAGACGGATTGCAGTTGCTCGAAGTGGCGCGACCATTCGCGGAGGGAGAGAGCTTCCTCGCGGGCGGCGATGCGAGCCTGCGCGGCGGGCAAGTCCGTGAGCGTGACGAGAAATTCCGGGAGCGGGAGTTCGCGGCGCTGGAGAGCGACGGCGAGAAAGGGCCAGAGCTCGAGCGGCGTGGCGGGAGGCTGGTCGCGTTCCCACCAGTTGTCGCACCAGGGCTGTTCATTGAAACCGTAGGCGAGATGGCGGTGCGAAGGGGGGAGGAGCCAGCTGATCGCGTACGGGTCGAGCGCGCCGCCTTGGAGGAGGAGCGCGTGAACTTCGGCGAGCCGACGGAGCCAGTTTTGCTCAGTGCGCTTGAGGGCGCGGCCAATTTTCTCGGCGACGTGGGCGACGAGATTTTCGCCGGCGGCGGGGGCGGTGGGGTTCAGCGCGGCTTCGGCGGGGGCTTCGCGCAGGCGGTCGAGCAGGGCCAGGCCGGCGGCGTAGGCGTGTTTGCAATGGATCTCGACCGAGCACGTGCAGAGGGAAGCCCAGCCGTGGGCGGCGTCGTGATCAAAGCGTACCGAGTAGAGTTCGGTGCCTTGAACCTTGGCGGAAGCGCGCGTGCCGATGATGCGCAGGGCGCGGACGCGGCCCTCGCGTTGGTAGGCTTTACCGCGCTGCTGCGGTTTGCTGGCGAAGGTGCCAAGCCAGGCGGCGAGTTCGTCGGCGAGGCGGGCGAGGGCTTGATCGGCAGTGGAATGATGGCTGGGAGTTGGCAAGGGGTCGATCCATGACAGTTTTCCGGCCAAGGGCGAGACAAGCGTGCGAAAGAGGGCGAAAATTAGTGCGGGCGACGAGGAAGCCGCGCCTAAAGAATATTTTCCCGGGGAGAGGGAGGGGCATCTGAGCAGGAACGATGCAGTCAAGAGCTGAGAGTCGAGAGACGAGAGCCAGAGCATCCCGTGAAGGTATGACTGACGTGACGCAAAATAGTGGGTAGACGCGACCGATCGATTCAAAGATCCGGAGGATTTGACCACTCATGGGCTTCATCAACGGATGAATCCTGCAAAGAGCAGCTTCGACTGATCGTCTCCGCCCCTGGGTTTCTGGGGCCTGCTAATCGCAGGCAAGGTATTCCAGTCTGCGATTAGCCGACTCCCCGGAGCCCACCCCGAAGACGAGCATCCTTCGCCAAAGCTACGGACGGCAGGTTAGTCAAAGGGGTAATCTAAAGTTTCGCCCCTTGGCGAAACTCATTCGCGGTGTCCTTCTTCTGACAAGGACTCGGGCAGAAGATAGCGTCGGTTTCGAACTCGCCAACTTGGGTGGGTCGGGAGGGTTTTTGGGCCATGAAGATTCTTCAGCGGTGCGAAATGCGCAGGAGACTTCGATGAATCCCAAACCCCAAGACCTGACTTTTTCGGATCATCCCGGGCGACATTGAACAAAGCCGTTGCATCGAGCCCTCCTCGAATATGTTCTCCGTCATGAAGAACCGCCAAAGATTGAGCAACCGGAACAACCACCGTGTCCTGCCCGCAGGTAAAGTTAAGCCGATAGAGGTGCGAATACTTCCCATGAGTCCGGAATATTGTGCTAGTGTACTGGATGATAAATAGCTATACAAAATTAGATTAGTCTGTTTATCTGTCGGAATGGCCCGCCCGATCAGCATTCTTACTCTTACGTCCGAGCAGCGCAAAGAACTGCGCTGGATTGTTAATCGCCCTAAAGCGACCAAGCGCGAGATGTCGCGAGCGTGGATCATCCTGCATCGCGCCGATGGGCTCAGCCAGGCACAGACGGCCCGCAAGGTCGGAGTGAATCGTCCGGTGGTGGTTAAGTGGGAAAAGCGGTTTCGGACGGACGGGCTGGGTGGTTTGACCGAAGCCGCCCGGTCTGGGCGAAAGCCCAGCGTAACGGCTGCGGTGCGCCAACAAATTATTGATGAAGTTACCCGCCCACTCGCCGGCTATACGCGTTGGTCCTCTCGCCGCATGGCGAAAGCCAAAGGCGTGTCTGCCCACACCGTGCAACGGCTCTGGCGAGCGAACGATCTCAAACCGCATATCATCCGCACTTTCAAGGTTTCGAATGACCAGCACTTTGAGCAGAAGTTTTGGGATGTCATCGGGCTCTACTTGAATCCTCCGGGCAAGGCCCTGGTGCTTTGCTGCGATGAGAAAAGCCAATGCCAGGCCCTCGAGCGCAGTCAGCCCGGACTGCCGCTCGGCCTCGGTCACATCAAGACCGCCACTCACGACTACATTCGTCATGGCACCGTTACCCTGTTTGCGGCCCTCAACTATATGGATGGAAAAATCATCCGCTGCACTGCGGCCCGACACACGCACAAGGAATGGCTCTCCTTTCTCAAGCAAATCGACCGCGAGACGCCCGAGGACCTCACCTTGCATTTGATTTTGGATAATTACGCCACCCATAAGCATCCCAAGGTTCGCGCGTGGTTGAAGGCGATCAACACCCGCACGCTCAAGACTCATGGGCAGGAGCGCATCCTCCTTCACTTTACGCCCACCTCGTCCTCCTGGCTAAATCTCGTGGAGCGATTCTTCCGGGATTTAACCGTCGACTGCATTCGTGACGGCAGTTTCACGAGCGTCCCGGACTTGGTCAAATCAATCGAATGCTATCTGACGCACCGCAATCTTGAGCCCAAACGCTACGTTTGGAAGGCAGAAGGCAAAGTCATTCTCGAGAAAATCCATCGCGCTCGCGCCGCCCTCGCGACTCAGAGTAATGAATAGGTATTTATAATTCAGTACACTAGGGCGTAGCCTCGTTTGAGGGCGTAGCCGAAAAAACGGGGCCGCCAGACACCGCGCTTTCGCCTGCGGCTCAAACGCGGCTACACCCGGGGCGCGCCCGGCTTGACCGTCGTAGTCGTGGCGAAGTCGGAAGGTCGCGCTTCACCTCCGATTCCGTTCATCCGGTTTGCGTCGCCGCAGGCTCAGCCCGTCCCGCGCTTCAGCCGTAGAGGCGTTCGGCGAAATTGCCCAGACCGGGCATCGGTCCTTTCTTGGAATTCCACTCGCGGTCGATTCCGGCGGTCCAAACGTTCAGGTTGGGCTGGGTTTTTTGGAGCGAGATCGAGCCCTGCAAGCTGACAAGGAAACTGATGAGAGTGATATCGGTGGCCCCGGCGCGGCGGACATAATTAAGCGCCAGGTTGGCGGACAGACCGGTGGCTACGACGGGAACAAAAAGGATCACCCGAACATCGCCCAGCGCGGGAGCATTCACCAGATGCAGCCGGGGTTGGGCGCTCGCACTGCCGTTGCTCCGATCCAGGCTGATGGTGCCGACCACGGCGTCGGGAATAAATTGGGCCACGTTATGCGCCAGACCCAATCCATCGCGGGTGATGGAGAGAAACACCACCGGCTTGGCGATGACTGATCCGGTGTGCGTGGTGGAGTGGGTCTGCACCAATTCATCCCGGGTGGGCAAAGTGCGCGTGGCTTCGATCGTCAGCAGCACGAGCAGTTGATTGCTGATCTGACGAAAATCATGAGGAGGCGTGTGTTTGTTGCGCAACGCCATCAAAGCATGTTGGGCGAGCGGATGCTCCGTCAGGTTCACCAGTTCGTGGGCCGGGCTATTATTTTCCGGTGCGAGTTCCGCCGTGGTTTCCAGGGCAAGGTTTTCGCGATGAGAATCCGCACGTCGGAGCCGGACGGTAGGGGAGGTGAGAGTGGGCACGGTATTCAATGGGTTGAGCGATTGGGCCGGTTAAGCGGGCGACGCGTGGTCAGAAAATTTTCTTGGAAAGAAGGCAGGTGGTGAAAAATATTTTCCAACCTGCGGGGTTGGTAGGACCAGTCAAGGCCGACTTCGATACAGCGGACAGTTGTCACACGAGCGTCAGATATTCGTCACAATCACGACGCGAAGCATCGCGGGCCGGGCCGGTGGGCCAGCGCTTTTCCGGTCAGGATGAAGCGGTGTGACAACCGGGTGACGGAACGGCGGCGAACAGGTGAAATCTCAACCGTGGACACCGCGCTCGCTTGACCGGGAATTTTTTTCGCCGCGATAGTGCTCCCCTCTATTCGTTCCATGCGCACCTCGGCCACCTCTCTTCTACTGCTTTCACTTTTTGTCTTCGGTCGTGGCTGGTCGGCGGAAAATGATCCGGCCACCGCTCCGCAGGTGCCGATGTTCAAACTGCCTCCCGCGGAGGACCAGCCCGAGGGAGCGAAGTTCAGCCAGTCGGAACTGGCTTATGTTCAAAGCTGGATCAGGCAACTGTCACCGGAATTTCCCGTCGTCGACTCTGGTTCGGTGGCGCAAAAATTTCTGGAAGAGCTGCAGCAACGCCGCCCGGATTTGCTGCGCCAGTTGTTGACCCCGGAATTTCCCTCGGGAAAATACGCTTCGATGCTGTTGCGGCAGGTCGGGCTCAAACTCAGCGGACCGACGCAGGGAGCTTTGCGTGAGGAAATCGCGCAACGCCGGGTCGGGGTGCTGCTGGTGGCCGGGGGGCAGGACAAAAAGACTGCGGAAGTAGGAGCCGCCGGGCTGATCAAAAAGATCCGGGAAAATTCCCCCGTACAATACCGCCGGTTGATGGAAGGCCGGGTGGAAGATGAGGATTTGGAATCGTTGCTCAGGAAAGCCGGCCAGCCGGAACTCGTGAAAAAAGATCCGGTGCCGGAAAAACCCAAGGTGCTGTCGGCGGCCGACATTGTTTCGGAATTTTCCCGTCGCAACCAGTCCGGGGCGGCCTTGCAGAAGTTGCAGGCCTACGTGGTGACGGGTCGCCTGAAGTCAGCCGAGAAGGAGGAAATGGAGATCTTGTATTTCAAGATGCGGCCGAATCTTTTCCGGCTGGTGGTCCGGGTGGGCGGCATCACCCGTTATATTTTGGCCAATGACGGGCAGCGTTTCTGGCAACAGGCCCCGGGCAAGCCGGCGATGATTATTACGCCCGAGGCCATGGGGCAGCGTCGCTACTTGGCTGAGTTCATGGATCCCTTGTTTGCCGGCGGCGGCTATGTCTACGAGCGACTGGCGGACGGGGAGATGAACGAAAAAAAGATCTACCGGATTTCGGTGCGACGGACGGATGGGTCCGGCTATGTGGCCTGTCTCGATCAGGAAAATTACCGCGAGCTGGCGCGCGAGAATGAGGACAAGTCGGTGACCCGTTACTCGGACTTTCGCGAGATCGGCGGGGTGACCTATGCTTTCCGCGAGGAATCCGCCGATGCCTCCGGGCAGAAAGGAGTGCTGGAGCTCTCCCGCATCACGCCGAATGCCGGCCTGATCCGGGCATTTTTCGTACCCTCGTCAGATAAGGATCCGGGCTACTTCGCGTTGGAGAAAATTCTGGCGACGGCGGAAGCCATGCCGGCCAATAAAATCAACTGATGAAAAATTTAAGTCCCGCGCCCGAGCCGAACCGAGTGTTGCGCAAGCTGGCACTTTACGGGCTCATTGGTTTGGTTTCGTGTTATGTGCTCGTCGTCGCCGCGGGCTATTCCTGGCTGCGGTATGCCCGCAAGAACACGTCGGTCAGTGTCGTTGATGTGGCCTTGTTCCGCGTCACCGCTGTGCGGCGGTCCATCGCCGCGCAGCAATTTGCCAAGGCGAAGGAAGCGTGGGAGGCCAAAAATTATCAGGCGGCTTTTCTCGCGTATTCCTTCGCGGTCCAGCAGGACCCCGCCAACATCCCCGGCCGACTGGAAGCGGCGGATTTTCTGCGCACCATCGGAGCGGACAAACTGGCGATTGTGCAATTGGAAGTTGGTTTGACGCGGACTCCCCAAGACCAGCGCCTGATCAAGAAAACTTTTGACGCGCTCACCGGGGCCGGGCGGGACCGCCAGGCGCTGGAACTCCTTCACCGCCTCTACGGGGAGAAGCTCGCCGGGGAGCAGGGACCGATGCTGCAAAATTTTAAGGTGCTGGCGACGCTGAATGCCGAGGGCGGCGAAGCGGCGAAAAAACTTCTGGCTAATTTTCCCGAACTCGCGGGCTATCCGCCGGCCATTCCGGTGATCGCCCGGATCTATCGGGAAACGGCGGAACGGTTGAAGGCATCTGACCTGCTGGAAAAATATATCGTGAGCCAGCCGGCGAGAATGGAAGACTATGCCCTGCTGGCCACCTGGCAGGAGGCTGATGGCCGACCGGATCGGGCGATGGAAACGGCCCGGCTGTCATGGGCCAAATTTCCCAAGGATCTGACGGCACGGGTACTCCTGTTGGAGATGACGGCAGTTAATTCGGTGGCCGCGATCCCCGCCCAGTCGGACATCGAATCGTATCTGCATGATTTTGCCGACCGACCGGAAGTGATCACCCAATTGGCGACGCTGTGCGGGCGCAAGGGATGGATGGCGCAAGCGCGTACCCTTTATGAACTGGGAGCGGTGCGCCAGTCGGACATCGGGTTGCTCGCCTTGGCTTTCGGCGATGCCTTGGTGCGTAACAACCGGATCCGGGAGGCGGCGGAAATTTTGGGCCATATTGAAGCGCAAAGTGCGGAGGCCAGTCCTGCATTCCTGGTCCAGCTGCGTTTGCGGCAGGTGGTGGTGGCCGCGGCACTGCGGCAATCGGAAGAAGTGCGGGAATACGCCCGCCGACTCGCGGTGGCGATGCGCAATGATACGGAAGCGATCGAACGCAGCCGGAAATATTTCCAGAAGGTGGGCATTCCCGAAGCGGTGGCAGAACTGTCCGAGCGTCCCGTCAAGGTCAGGGCCGTTCCGGTAAAAAGCGAAAAGCCACCGGTAAAAAGCTAGCCCGAATATTCCCCTCTGATCTGATGGCGTTTCGCTGCGAGGCGAGCGGTCATTTTTCTGTGACCGAACTGGCTCAGTGATAATCCGTGCAATTCGTGTCTCCCGTTGCTGCTACCGGGATTGAGTTCAGACATCCTGACCCCAAGGAATTAGAGTGAGCTCAACTCCGCCGCGAATCGGAAAAATACCTTTAACGCGGAGGACGCGGTTATGATTCGCTTTGAGTCTTTGTAGGGCCGTCGCTTGCCGACGTGCCTTCCTCGATAGCGGCACGTGTCAGCGGCCACATCGACCTTCGCCAAGGCTCAGACATCCTGGCCCCGAGGAATGAGGATGAGCTCAACTCTACCGTAAATCGGAAAATACAATTAACGCGGAGGGCGCGGAGAGCGCGGAGCCAGGCGTGAGGGAGAAGTGGCACGGGTCACAAGATTCACCGCGCGTGCCTCTGCCGTGGTGGAACCCGACCTC
>Ga0209490_10004217_pt1 | contig 13301 bp, 11 predicted proteins | sample MAT06_FD_187209 | JGI IMG/M metagenome (GOLD analysis project Ga0209490, IMG submission 187209) | Freshwater microbial communities from Lake Fryxell liftoff mats and glacier meltwater in Antarctica - MAT-06 (SPAdes) (version 2) | ecosystem: Environmental > Aquatic > Freshwater > Ice > Liftoff...
TGTTGATGACTTCAAAGGTAGGCCGGAGAAGAGCAGCCGTCGTGTTGCCACCTTTGCCCCATGACCCCGACCGCCACGGAAAGCCTCCCTGTCCGCATCACCAACCGCAGCCACCACCCGCTCCCCTCGTACGCCACCGCCCATAGCGCCGGCATGGACCTCCGTGCCAACCTGGACGAGTCCATCACCTTGGAGCCCGGCCAGCGTGCATTGATCCCCACCGGCCTTTACTTGGAACTCCCAGAAGGCACCGAAGCCCAAGTGCGGCCCCGCAGCGGGTTGGCCTTCAAGCACGGCGTAACGGTGCTCAACAGCCCAGGCACGATCGACGCGGATTACCGGGGCGAAGTGGGTGTGCTGCTGATCAACCACGGGCAAGAGCCGTTCGAGGTAAAGGACGGGGAACGGGTTGCCCAATTGGTCATTGCCCGGTATCTAAGAGTGACTTTAGCAGAAAGTGCGGACCTTCGCGGCACAGAACGAGGAACAGGCGGCTTCGGACATACCGGGACGCGCTGAGCGAGAACCACTTGGAATGAAGATCATCGTCCCTATGGCGGGCATGGGTAAGCGCATGCGCCCACACACCCACACCACCGCCAAGCCACTGCTGCCCATTGCCGGTAAGCCCATTGTGCAACGTCTTGTGGAGGACCTGGCCGCTGTGGCCGGCGAACACGTGGAAGAGGTCGCCTTCATTGTCCACCCTTCCTTCGGGAAGAAGGTGGAAGAGGAATTGCTCGCCATCGCCAAGGCCATTGGCAGCAAAGGCAGCATCCATTACCAAAAGGAAGCCCTGGGCACTGCCCACGCCATCCTTTGCGCCCAAAGCGCGTTGACCGGCCGTGTGATCGTGGCCTTTGCCGATACGCTCTTCCGCGCCCAACTGAAATTGGACACCGATTGCGATGGCGTGATCTGGGTGAACAAGGTGGACGACCCCAAGCCTTTCGGCGTGGTGAAACTGGACGACAAAGGCATTATCACGGAGTTCGTGGAGAAACCGCAAACGTTCGTCAGCGACCTCGCCATCATCGGCATCTACTACTTCGCCGACGGCGAATATCTGCGCAAGGAGATGCAGTTCCTGATCGACAACGACATCAAGGACAAAGGCGAGTACCAGCTGACCAACGCCATGGAGAACATGAAGCAGAAAGGCGCTCGCTTCAAGGCCGGTAGTGTGGATGTATGGATGGACTGCGGCAACAAGAACGCCATGGTGGATACGAACACCAAGGTGCTCGGTTTCCTCAAGGGCGACAAGGATCTGGTGAGCGGTTCGCTGAAGATGGAGAACAGCGTGGTGATCGAGCCGTGCTTTATCGGGGAGAACGTTTCGTTGGTGAACAGCATCGTTGGCCCGAACGTTTCCATAGAGAGCGGTGCCGTTATTGCCAGCAGTGTGGTGAAGAATTCGATCCTCCGAGGCCATACGCGTGTACAGGATTGCGTGATGGACAACAGCATGATCGGCGAACGCGCCAGCGTGAAAGGCACGGCTTTGGACCTGAGCATCAGTGACGACAGCACCCTGGGATGAGCCAACACAACGCCGCGCTGGTGAACGGGCATAGCCTGTTCCGTCCCAAAATATGGGCGGGTAGTTTGCTGTTGCTGTTGGCGGTGTGCCTGTTGGCCGCTTGCGGTGGTGCCAAGCCTGTAGTGGACAAAGCGCCTGCTGTGGACCCAGAGTCCGGCGCGTTGCGCGATGTTGCTGCCGATAAACGCGCAGAGGTCATGCGCCTTTTCATGGAGGCTACCCAAGCACGTCTTTCGGGGCAGGTACCAAAGGCGGTGGGCCTTTATCAGCAATGTCTGAAAGTGGATCCGACCAACAGCGCAGCACTGTTCGAGCTGGCCAAGCTTTATCATCAAGGGCAGAACTTCCCGCAAGCTCTGGACCATGCGAAGCGTGCAGCGGCGCTGGATAAGGAGAACATTTGGTACCGTTTCCTATTGGCCGATCTGTATTCCCAGAACCAACAAACACAAGAGGCTGCCGATGTCTACCGCGGCATACTTGCCAAATGGCCCGATCGCTACGAGGTGTATTTCGACCTGGCGAACATGCTCGCCTATAGTGGCAAAGTGGACGAGGCGATCAAGGTCTACGCGGATCAGGAGAAGCGTTTCGGATTGAGCGAAGAACTGATCATGCAAGAGTTCGGCATGCTTTCCCAAACAGGCCGAAGCGCAGAAGCACAAGCACTGGTAGAACGCGCGATCAAGGCCTATCCCAACGACCCCCGCTACTTGGGCCTGCTCGCCGAAGTCTACGACCAACAAGGGAACAGCGAGCAAGCGCTGGAGCAATACCGCAAGACCCTGGAGCTGGACCCAGGCAATAGCATGGTGCGGATCGCCCTGGCCGAGCACTATTACGCAACGGGCAAAATGGACGAGGCCTACAACGAGCTCGGGCAAGCCTTCCTGGATCCCGACCTCGAGATCGACGCCAAGATGCAGGTGTTGATCGGCTTCTTCGAAATGACGGACCGCGAGGGCGAAAAACCCGCCGATAGGCCAGACCTGATCCGTCGCTCTTATGACTTGATCGGGTCCTTGGAGAAAGCCCATCCAGAAAGCGGGAAACCACACGCCATTCACGGCGACTTCCTGCTCCGTGATGGCAAGTTCGCGGAAGCACGGGATCAATTCCGCATGGCCCTTCGCACCGAGAAAGAGCGATTCCCCATCCACCTGCAGCTCTTACAACTCGACCTCCAGCTTCGAGACCATCAAGCCTTGCATACCGACGCGGAAGAAGCGATCAGCCTGTTCCCAACCGTTCCAGAACCCTACCTCTACAACGGCATCGCGCTCTCCCAATTAGGTCAACACGATGCGGCCATTGAAACCCTGATCACCGGACGCGATGTAGTGGTGGATAACCCGCCTTTGCAGGCCCAATTCTGGAGCAGCCTCGGCGATGCCTACAATGAGGCCAAGCGTTTCTCGGAGTCCGACAAAGCCTATGATAAGGCACTCGCGCTGGAGCCGAACAACGCGGGCACACTGAATAATTACGCCTACTATTTGAGTGTGCGTAACGAACAGTTGGAGAAAGCCGAACGCATGAGCAAGCGCTCCTTGGAACTCACGCCCGGATCAGCCACCTACATGGATACCTACGCCTGGGTGCTCTTTCGTGCCAGCAAATACGCCGAAGCGCGCACCTGGATCGAAAAAGCCCTTTCTGCCGGTGAGCCCGATGGTGTAGTGGTGGAGCACTACGGCGACATCCTTTTCGAATTGGGCGATGCCGCTGGCGCATTGGAGCAATGGCGAAAAGCAAAGACCCTTGGCGGTGCAAGCGATGCCCTGGATCGCAAGATCAACGAAGGCAAGCGCGTGGAATGAGGTCCGGGCGTTGCGCATCACTTGTGCTTGTGCTCCTTGCCGCAACCGCGTGCAAGCCAGGGCGGGCGGTCGTGAATCCGAACAGGGACCTTCCTGTGCGCTCGGCGGACAAGATCCTCGAACGTTTGCTGCCGAACGAAGCGGACACGCTGCGCTACTATTCCGCCAAGGCCAGCGTGGATGTGCACTTACCGGGTGACCACAAGAGCTTCAAGGCACAACTTCGTTCCGTTCGGGATAGCGCTGCATGGGTGAGTGTGGTCCCAGCACTAGGCATTGAAGTGGCCCGGGTCCTGCTCACGCGGGACAGCTTGAAGTTGATGGACAAGGTGAACGATCAGTATTTCGTAGGCGATACCACAGCCGCCAAAGCCCGCTTTGGCCTACAGCCCAGTCTGTCGTTATTGCAGCAAGCATTGCTTGGAAAAGCCATCGGCCTGGACCCGCTCGAAAAGTACCGCTCCGACCGGGAAGATGGCCAGTACGTCCTCACCAGTAAGGAAAAGCGAAAGTTCGTGCGCGCCGCAGAGGACGTCAGTCCGGGAGATACCCTGGCAAAGGATCGCGACATGCGCGAAAAACGCCTCGAACGCACCCTGCGCAAGGCCGAGGAAAAAGAAGCCATCGTGTTCCGCTATTGGGTCGAGCCGGACAGTTTCAGGGTGAGCCGTATACAGATCGCCGACCTGGTGCGCAACCAAACAGCCGACGTGCGATACGAGCAACGCGGCGGTGCCGAGGAACACTTCCTGCCCACCCGGATCAGCATCACCATGAGCGAAGTGGGCAGACAAGTAACGGGCTCCTTCGAGCTTTCGCGCATCGAGTTGGATGGACCGCTGCAGATGAACTTCCGCATACCGGAAAAGTTCACACCGATGCCATGATCGGCAGCCGTTCCGCCACACGATCTTTGGTGGCAATGCGCACCGTTCTGTTCATCTTCTTCGTGTTACTTCTGCTGCCCGCGATGGCACAGGGTCGCAAAGAATTGGAGAAGAAGCGTGCGGCGCTGGACAAACAGATCCGAACCACGACGGCCCTGATCGATCAAGCCCGAAAAGAACAGCGGGTCACCCAAGAACAGTTGCAATTGCTGGAAAGCCAGATCGGCGCTCGCGAAGAGTTGATCCATGCCATGAACAGTGAACTCCATCGCGTTGATGCTCGCATTGCCGAAGATGCCGACCTGGTCGCTTCGCTGAAACAGGATCTGGTGCATCTGAAAGAAGAGTACGGGCGCATGTTGCAATTCGCCTACCGAAACCGCAGCGCGTACGATCGCATGAGCTACCTCTTCGCTGCGAGCAGTTTCCAGCAGGCCTATCGCCGATCGCGCTACCTGGCCCAGATAGCCGAACAGCGTACCCGGCAAGCAGCGTTGATAGAAGAGACCCGCACCACGATCGACGGGCGACTCGCCGCACTGCAGGAGCAGCGCGAAGAAAAGAACAGGTTGGTGGGCCAACAACTGGCCGAAAAACAGCGGCTCAGCAATGACCGTAGTGGGCAGCAGAGCACCTTGAACGGTCTGAAAAAAGAAGAGGGCCGATTGCGAGAAACCCAAAAGAAACAGGAGAACCAGCGGCGCGATATCGAGAGCGCCATTCGCAAGGCGATAGAGGCCGAGTTGAAGCCCAAAGCCAAGCCTGGTGCTAAGCCCGGCACCAAAGAAAAACTGGACTTAAGCCTCACACCCGAAGCCAAGGAACTCAACGCCGATCTCGAAAAGAACAAAGGCAAACTTCCCTGGCCGGTGGAAAAAGGGGTGATCACCAGCCGATTCGGAAAACAACCCCACCCCGTGCTCAAGGGGATCGTGATCGAGAACAATGGAATCGACATCACCACCGAAAAGAACGCTGCGGTCCGCGCCCTGTTCCGCGGCGAAGTGAGCAGCGTGATCGTGATCCCGGGTGCGGGTAAAGCAGTGATCCTAAGCCATGGCGCCTACCGCACCGTCTACAGCAATTTGCGCGATGTGAGCGTGACCAAGGGGCAGAAGGTGGAAACAAAGGCGGGCGTCGGCCATGTGCTTACCGACGATAATGGCTCGGTTGCCCACATCGAGATCTGGAAGATCACGGCCGATGGATTGGTAAAAGTGGATCCGGGGCCTTGGCTCTTCCGGGACTAAGGCCGACCGGAAGCATTACATTTGGACCACAATACAGATCGGACCATGTCCACACTCCCCCTTTCCCTCCTGCTTGGCGTCATAGGCCCTTGGCAGATCGTCTTGATCGTGGCGGTGCTTTTGCTGATGTTCGGCGGAAAGAAGATCCCTGAGTTGATGCGTGGGCTCGGCCAAGGCATGAAGGAATTCAAGGATGCCAGCAAAGGCGACGAGAAAAAGGAAGACGGCAAGTAACACACTTGTCAGCCCAGCCTTTCTGGCCGGGGCCCCATTGCCGACCAGCGATCGTGAGTACGACCAAGACCTTGACCGAGGCCCGCGCCTTACTTGCCACGGGGGCAACCGTCGTATCCGCTACGGAACAAGCACTTCAACAAGCCGAAACCCAGCAGGACCTCAATGCTTTTCTTGAGCTTTTTCCCGGTTCTGCGCTTGAGCAAGCCGCCGGGGTGGACGCGCGCCTAAGGGCCGGTGATGCTGGTCCTTTGGCGGGTTTGGTCCTTAGCATCAAAGACAACATTTGCTATAAGGATCACCGTGTGAGCGCAGCATCGCGCATGCTGGAAGGCTTCACCTCGCTCTACAGCGCCACAGCCGTAGAACGATTGCTCGCCGCCGACGCCGTGATCATTGGACGCACCAATTGCGACGAATTCGCCATGGGTAGCAGCAACGAGAATAGCGCCTTTGGCAAGGTCAAGAACCCGGTCGACCCCACCAAGGTGCCCGGCGGATCCAGCGGTGGCGCGGCAGCCTCCGTGGCAGCGGGCATCGTGCATGCAGCGTTGGGTTCCGATACCGGTGGGAGCATTCGCCAACCAGCGTCCTTCACCGGTACCGTCGGTTTCAAACCAACCTATGGCAGAGTAAGCCGTTATGGCCTAATTGCCTTTGCCAGCAGTTTCGACCAGATCGGGCCTTTCGCACATACTGTTGAGGATACCGCTGCTGTTTACAGCGCCATGGCTGGTCATGACCCCAAGGACAGTACCACCAGCCGCAAGCCTGTTGAAGCGATCGGCTTGAAGGACCCGGGAACAATACGCATTGGCTACTACCGAGAAGGCCTGGAGCGACCCGGCATGGACCCCGAAGTGGTAACCCATTTGCAAGCCCAGATCGATCGCTTGAAAGCCGATGGGCATGTGGTGGAACCCATCAACGTTCCGCTGCTTGATCACCAAGTGCCCACCTACTACATCCTGGCCACAGCCGAAGCCAGCAGCAACCTCGCACGTTTCGATGGCATCCGTTATGGCCACCGCAGCAAGAACGCACAGGGCGTTGATGAAACCTACCGCCTTAGCCGCACCGAAGGCTTCGGCCCCGAGGTCAAGCGGCGTATCCTCTTGGGCACCTTCGTGCTTAGCGCTGGTTACTACGATGCTTATTACGCACAGGCTCAACGGGTGCGGCGGATCATTCGCGACCACACCTTGGCCGCATTGACGCAGTACGATGTGGTCCTGGGCCCCACGTGCCCCTCCACGGCCTTTGGGCACGGTGCCATAACCGACCCAGTGTCCATGTATCTGCAGGACATCTTCACCGTGCAGGCCAATCTGGCCGGCGTGCCTGCGGTCAGTTTACCTACGGGAAGCCACACGAATGGTCTTCCTTTTGGTGTCCAGTTGACCGGCAGGCCCTTCGATGAGGCGCGGTTGTTGGCTATTGCCAAGCATGCCTTTGGCTGTTGATCCAGCTCTTACTCTTGCTTAAGACCCCCTTTTTACCATCGGTCGGTGTTTATACCAATTCGGAGCACAAGATCCGCCCGATCCCGCGAGGCGTGACAGGTTCTGCTTGCTCTTTGCTTGTGCTGAGAGGAGCCGAAGCATCCGCATTACTTCTCCGATGAGGTCGTCCCGTCCGCCGTCCGGCGGTCGCAACGGCCTCCTCGGATCGTCCTGCGAATGTTTCATCCCGCTGGCGGGGAAAATAGCGGCGCATCTTTGGCTGGATCTGCACTGCGAAATGGTATTACACAGTTGTCTGTGGACATAACAAAGGCGTTGTTTCAACGTATAAAAGATACTTTGCAGCCCATGTTCGCCATACAACGCCGCTTGATCTTGCTAGTGATGCTCTTACCAGCAACGCTGAGCGCGCAGCCCGGAACGCCACTGCCCATGCTTGCCGATGACCCCGTGGCAGCCCGCTTGGACGACCTGGCCGCGCTGCCTTGGATCAAGAACTCACCCCTGCATGCTGATACGGCCGCGCTGAATATCCATGGCTTTCCGCCCAGCTATATTCCTGCCTGGCCCGAAGCCACTTATCAAAGCAGACTGGCCTCGTTGGATGGGCACACGCCGTTCAACCTCACTTACAACCCAGCCGTGCAGTCGTTCATCGACCTCTACGCGGTTCGCAAACGGGAAATGACCTCGCGCATGCTGGGTCTTGCCGACCTCTATTTTCCGGTGTTCGAAGAATACTTGGACAAGCACGGTATGCCGCTGGAGTTGAAATACCTCGCGGTCGTGGAAAGCGCACTCAACCCTGCTGCACGATCCAGAGCTGGGGCGGTAGGTCTCTGGCAATTCATGCTTCCTACGGGCAAGATGTTCGGCCTGAAGGCCAGCAGCTATGTGGACGAACGGCACGATCTACACCAAAGTACCGAGGCTGCCTGCAAGTACTTGAAGTACCTGTACAACATGTACGACAATTGGGAACTCGCATTGGCGGCATACAACTGTGGCCCAGGAAACGTGAACAAAGCCATACGCCGCAGCGGGGGGGAGAAGAACTACTGGAAGATCTATGATCACTTACCGCGTGAAACCCGAGGCTATGTGCCTGCCTTTATTGCGGTGAACTACGTTTTCGCGCATGCTGCGGACCACAATCTGTACCCCGTTGTTCCGGTTTATTGTGCCCACCAGGTAGATACCGTTCAGGTCTGTTATCCGTTGGACCTCTCGCAGGTCGCCAGCCTCACCGGCAGCAATGCACAAGAAGTGCTCGCTCTCAACCCTACCTTCAAATTGGGAGTGGTGCCAGACGTGGATCAACCCGTGACCATCTATCTACCCAAACAAGCAGCCGGTGTTTTCGTGAATAATGAGGACAGCCTTCGGTATGCCTACTTCACAGCCAATAACCCAGCAATAGTTGCGGCGGTGGTGGCAGATACGGCCCCAATTGCGGCACCGAAGACCACCACCGCCGTTCGGTCCCACACCGTGCGCCGAGGCGAATCCTTGGGACTGATCGCCAAGAAGTACCACCTATCCGTTACCGAATTGAAGAAGATGAACGGCCTGCAAAGCAACACGATCCGCGCCGGGCAAAAGTTGAAGGTTGGACGCGCGGTGACAGGATCCACCGCACAAGCTGCTCCCACCCGCATCGATAGTGTGGAACAATACATCTACTATCAAGTGCAGCCAGGTGATACGCTTTGGAATATTGCAGAACGCCACCCAGGCATCACGGTGGAGGACCTCCGCCGTATGAATGCCGATCTGGAAAAGGATGGGTTGAAGCCTGGTCGCAAGATCAAGGTCGGCGTGCAGCAAGGGTGAGCTTGATCGCTTTGGTTCTTCGACAAGGCTCCAAGCCTCTTTGCATAGAAGAAGAACTCTTTACTAACAGTTCTGTCCCGCTCATGAGCGCAACGAATGTTGCATACTGTTGACGGCCAAGCACATGACCGCGAGTTCCTCGTTGGTCGCGCCCACGTTGCCGAAAGTTGTTGATATTTCAAGCCGACCCTCGCACCTTCAAGGGTCTAACTTGCGTTGTGGATAGTGACGGCTCCTCTGTCGATCCAGCAAGTACAACATGGACCTTTCACACATTCGCCCTTACGCTCACAAGCACTGCCGTTTCAAACTACGCAGTGGTAAAGAGGTGTTCGGCGTGATCTGGGAAGTGGAGACCGGCGAGGTTGGTGCAAGCCCCTCGGATGGTAAGCGATTGTTCTTCGCTAGTGTGCGGGACTATGAGCGCTTGCAAGTAGAGCCTAACAAGCCCGTAAGCGTGGTGGACATGACCCCGGAGGAGATCATGCACGTGGAAAGCCTTGCGAGCTAAGGCTTGCCGCCGGTGCTACTGTTCGCCAGGCCAGCGCGCCAGAGCAAGAACGCATAGTTGCGCGCCACCTCTTTCAAAGACTCGAAGCGGCCCGATGCGCCACCATGGCCAGCATCCATGTTGACGTGGAGTAGTATGGGCGCCTCGCCTGTTTGGTGCTCCCGCAACCGTTGCACCCATTTGGCCGGCTCCCAATATTGCACCTGGCTATCATGAAGCCCGGTCCCTACGAGCAACGCAGGATAGGCCTGATCACGCACATTGTCATAGGGTGAATAATTGAGCATGCGGTCATAGGCCTCCTTCTCTTTGGGATCACCCCATTCTTCGTATTCGCCCGTTGTAAGCGGAATGCTCTCATCCATCATGGTCGTGACCACATCCACGAAAGGCACATCGGCAATAACGCCGTTCCACAGCGCGGGCCGCATGTTGATCACTGCCCCCATGAGCAAACCACCCGCACTCCCGCCCCAGGCAAAAAGGCGCTTGGGGTCGACGTACTTCTTTTGCACAAGCGCCTCCGCACAGTCGATGAAATCGTTGAAGGTGTTCATCTTATCCTCCATCTTGCCGGTCTCGTACCATTCACGCCCCAACTCCTCGCCACCGCGAATATGTGCAATGGCATAGACAAAGCCCCGATCAAGTAGCGATAAACGCGAGCTGCTGAAGGTGGGCTCGATGGTGACGCCATAACTGCCATAACCATATAGCAAAAGCGGCGAGGTGCCATCGAGGGGGGTGCCTTTCTTGTAGACGATGGAGACGGGCACCTTGACCGAATCCCTGGCAGGTACCCAGATGCGTTCGCTGGCGTACTGAGCTGGGTCGAAACTGCCGATCACTTCCTGTTGCTTCAAGAGGTTGTCCGTCTTCGCGTTAAGGTCGTGCTCGTAAACACTGCTTGGTGTAGTGAGCGATGTGTAGCCGTAGCGAAGCTTGTCGGTGTTCCATTCGGGATTGGTGCCGGTGTAACATACGTATGCAGGATCTTTGAAACTGATCTCATGCTCTGCCCCATCGCTTAGGCGGCGGACCACCATGTGGGTCAGGCCCTCCCGTCTTTCGGTGACCACCAAGTGGTCCTTGAAGGTATCCACATCTTCCAGCAAGACCTCTTCGCGATGGGCTAACACCTCCTTCCATTTGCGCTTGTTGCCGGTATCCCCTTCAGCACACTCCATCAACCGGAAGTTTCGCGCGTTCCAGTTGGTAAGTACATACCATTTGCCAGGAGCGCCTGGCACGTGCATCACACTATGCTCGTGTTCCTCTTCCCGTGGCAGAAAGACCTTGAACACCCCGCTGGGCTCGCTCACAGGAAGCATCAAGTGTTCGCTGCTGGTGCTGCTCTCCGTGGTGATCATAACGAACCGGTCGCTACGGCTTCGGTATACATCGCAACTGAACGCCGCATCCTTTTCTTCGTAAACCAGCACATCGTTGGTCGGGTCCGTACCCAGTTCATGCCGATAGATCCGATAGCTGCGCAGCGTTTCATCTTGTCGCGGGTAAAAGACCGTGCGATCGTTGGCCCAGGCACAACCGCCGCCTGTGTTAAGGATCACATCGGGCAGGTCCTTGCCAGTAACCAGATCGCGAAATCGAATATCGTATTGGCGACGGCCCACCTTATCCTCGCTGTAGCCCACCAACTGGTTGTTCGGGCTGATCTCGAAATCGCCCAGATCGTAATAGGCACTTCCCACCGCCATGCGGTTCTCATCCAAGAGATCCTCTTCTGGGGCACCCTCCTCGTCCTTCTTACGAACCTGAATAGCATACTCCTTCCCTTCCTCGTATCGCGAGTGGTACCAGTAACCGTTCTCTCGGTAGGGCACACTTAGGTCGGTCTCCTTGATCCTCGCCTTGATCTCTTTGAAGAGGTCTTCGCGTAACTGCTTCACAGGCGCCATCATCGCTTCGCAATAGGCATTTTCCGCCTCCAAGTGGGCCACCACTTCACGGGTGTGCTCGTCGGGTCCAGTCGCTTGGCGTTGTTCCTCGCTCAATCGCATCCAGTAGTATTCGTCCTGCCGGGTATGCCCGTGAGCGGTGATCTCATGCGGTTTCTTTGCCGCTTTCGGCGGCGTGGGTGCGGTACCGTTCATTGGAGAAGGGGCATGCTGACAGCCTGCGGCCGCTACGGCGACAAAAGCAAGGTTGCGAAGGGGACTGTTCATGATGCGGGGGCCACAAGGTAGCACCGCGCGCGCACCACTAACCCAGCACTTGGTGCAAGATGGCAGGCGACTTCAATTCACCCAAGCCTTCTAGGTGCATGCGGAAGTAGAGCAACAGGTGGTCCAGCAATTCGCGCCGCTGCGATGCAGGGATAACAGGACCCGGCATATCCTGCCATTGAATTGGGAGCAAGGCGGCTAATTGGACGCTTAGCTGGGGACCCAGCGTATGCCCGTGGGCTGCTGCACCACGAACAAAATGTCCTTCTCTAAGGTCGAATCGGTCTTCGCCCTCGGCTGGTGGCGAAGGAGAAAAACCAAGTTGCGCCGCGAGCAGAAGCAGAAAGATCAACGGGAAATTCCGCACTTCGGCAGTGCTATCCATCACTTCCAATGCCTCTTCCACGAAACCATATAGTTCATGATCGCCAGCCTCGCCATGTAGCACTTTATACAAGACCTCCTGCACGAATAGCGCCAGTGCCCCGCGCACGGGATCAAAGGGCACGTTTTGGTAGGGTCGGGCAACGCGCAATTCACGGGTCGCATGCAGATCGCGCTCGCGGTCCTCGTTAGCAACAAGCTCCAACCTGTTAAGGGGCTGTAGCGTTGCACGGGAAGCTCCTGTCCTGCCCCCGGTGCGAACCAAGAAGGAACGCGTGCCGAAGAGTTCGGTATAGGCCTTTAGAACAACTGTGGTGTCGCCATGCCGTATCACCTTGAGGACAACTGCACGGGTGGTATGGACCATGGCTATGAACTTGGCCTTACACTGCTTGGCAAGCCACCAGCTTCAGTGCGCTTCATTTGATCAGGAGCACCTTCGTATTGCACTTGAAGGTGCCGCTGGCGTCGCTTGCGAAGACCAGGTAAACGCCCGTGGCAGCACGTTTACCGCCCATATCATTCCCGGTCCAAATGGCTTGGCCTCCTTCGGAAGTGGTGCGATAGACCAGGTTCCCACTTACATCGGTGATCTTCACCTCGCTGTTGCGCACCAAGCCCGTAATGGCAATGGGGCCGGTATAGGTCTCGCGCACCGGGTTCGGGAACACGCTGGCACAATCGCTTTCGTCGGCACCTTCGATGGCATCGCCGCGGTAACTCAAGATGCCGCGGTCCGTGCCAATGAAAACCTCTCCCGTCTTCCCATCAAGCGCTACCGTATTGATCGTGTTGCTCGGTAGTGGACTGTTGTCCACCGTGAAGTGACTGATCTGCTCCCTACCATCGGGGGACAATAGGTAAACACCGCTGGTCTGCGTTCCGACCCACTTCCTGTTGGCCCCGTCCACAACAATGGCACTGACCACTTCGGTCTCCAAAAGGATCTGGACGTTGCCATCCTGTTCGATCAAGATCTGCTGTGCATCGAAATCGCCATCCGAGAATATGGCTTCGGGGGTGTAGAAGACCGCGATCCCCTGGCCACTGCCGATCCAGATCTGTCCATCCAGGTCTTCCGCGAACGAAGCCACATCTGCTGTTGGCAAGCCACCATTCCCTTCGGCGTTCGTAAGCAACTTGTATTGATCATCTCCGGTATCCTCAAGAGATGTTCCGCTATCGTAGAC
>Ga0209490_10004225_pt1 | contig 13281 bp, 13 predicted proteins | sample MAT06_FD_187209 | JGI IMG/M metagenome (GOLD analysis project Ga0209490, IMG submission 187209) | Freshwater microbial communities from Lake Fryxell liftoff mats and glacier meltwater in Antarctica - MAT-06 (SPAdes) (version 2) | ecosystem: Environmental > Aquatic > Freshwater > Ice > Liftoff...
TCCCTTCGGCGGCTGTCTCCAGCGCATTTTTCTTACCCCGTTTGGGCCTGACGACCACCGGGATATACAGTTGCAGGAGTTCCCGGTCGCCCGCGCAAGTGAACCCCGTATCAAAGCTCATGCTCGCCACCGCCCCGGCGCCATAACGGGCTAACAACCGGTCGGCCACCGGGACGCTCTGGGCCACATCCACGCTGGCCGGTGTCTGGTAATCTTGAATGATCTGATGCTGGTCAAACGTGGCCAACACTCGGGGCCCCAGTTCCACGCTCGGATGGCGCTTGCCCTTGTTGATCCACTCGGTGTGCGGCTCGAAATAGGAATGGATCTTTTCGGCCGCGGGAATCTTCTGGCCCTGCAACAAGCGCCGTTCCACCAGGTCGATCTGGCGGTCCAAGCCGAGTTGGAAATACGCCAATTGGTCCCAGTGGGAGAGCTCGGTCGGCTGTGTGCACAGGCTCAACAGACTGGCCGCAATTTTCTGGGACAAGGGTCGGGCCACCGCCAGATACTCGGTCACGGCGGCCCGCAGGCGTTTCTCTTTATCCGGCCCCCCCGGGATTGGGTCTGGCTGGCGACGCGCTCGGCGGACTTGAAGCGGCGGCGCCAGCCTTGCAACTTGCGCCAGCCGTCCAGGTTGTAGTCGTAGCACGCTTGAAACTTCTCGATCAAATCCAACGATTTGCGCCCGCAATCGAAGAGCAGGTTGAGATCGGTAGGGAAATGGACGTCGGTCTCCAGCACGTAACTGTCGGTCTTGAGTTTCCAGGGCGGCAGCGGCCCACCCGGCTGGGGCGCGAACACCTGCCGGCTGGCGGCGGCCATCCGGGCATTGATCTCTTGGAGCACCCCTTCGTCGAGCAAGGCGACGTTGTCGCGGAGGGTCTGATGATGGAAGATCCGGGCACCGGCACCCCAGGGAGAACTGGCCACGCCGAGGATCTGGCGCAGGAGTTGATCGTAATTGGCCAGGTACTCCAGGCGGTCCCAATCGGTGCCCCGGCCCAGCCGGACCACGCCAAAGACCAGGAGGTGCCACAGGTCCATGCCCGTGCGCCCCGTGGCCTTTTTTCCCTGGAGCACTTTGGCTTCAAGCAGCGCGAAGACTTCGGCCTTCAGCGCCGGAGTCGTCCAGAGCCACTGCAGGCCGGCCAGAATGGGCGGGAGCTCATCGCGGCTGGTGCGGGGGAGCACCACGCGCTCGATGGGGGACGACGTGCAGTTCGGGCTGGAGAGTGAAACGTTGGCGCATAACTTTCAGATTAAGGTGCCGTGACGCCATTACAATAGCACTGTCATGCTCTCTTTATGCCAGATAAAACATTAACAAAGTTGGAGGCTGACATTCGCCAAGTGCAAGTGGCCCTGGCGAGTTTGGGACCGATGCGGCCCGGCACCTTGAGCCAGCAGTTTCGGCAGCCCAAGACCCGTGAAGGGGAGTACTCCCAATTGAGCTACACCTACCAAGGGAAGAGTCGCACGGAGTATGTGCGGCCGGCCGAAGTGGCGGCGGTGCGCCAAGAGGTGGCCGAATATCAGCGCTTCAAAACGTTGACCGCCCGTTGGGTCGACTTGGCCTTGAAACGTTCGCGGCGGCAACGGGACCTGGCGCGGGCGCGGCGCGTGGCACCCTGAATCGGGTGGCCGCCCGAGGCCTTCCAGCAGCGAATCGGCCGCTTGGACCGCCGCCAAACAGCCCAAAAATGGGTTTGGCGCCCGAATTACCGCCTCCATTCGCAGGAAAAACTGCGGGGCAAACCCCCGCCCAGCGGGCCTTTCAGCGTTTCCTGCCAGACACTACCTTAGCCAGGCCCACAAGCCAGGCTCCCAGGACAAGGCGTAAATCGAGCAAGGCGCCCGCCAGCAGCTGGATCAGCTGGGTTCCCCTCCGAACGCCCAGTGAATTTCCCAGATCGACGCCGGACAGACCGCATTCGGCCACCAGGGTTTCCGGGTCGGCTGGCGGCAGCGGCGGCCCGACCCGGACCATGCCGGCCAGCGGCTTGTTCTCGCGGATCGGCATACTGATTGGCGCGCCTTGCCCATGGGCGCGGCGACCAGCCAGCAGTAATTCGGCCGCTGCCCACGCAGCGTCATCACCTAGTTTTTCGAGGTCATCCAGCTTCCTGACGCTGGGCGGTAGTCGCCACCAAGCCTTCGGAAGCGCGATATTGGCCACGAATCTGGCCAACCGCGCGCCAACGACCTCGGCGGGTCGATTGGAAACTGATTTTAACGAGGCAAGCTCGGCGAGCGCTGTCGCCAAACTCCCGGTGGTCTGAATCTTCGAGAATACCGCCGGAACAACCGTGGCAAAGGCGTTTCGGGCAGCCCGGGAGCACGACGGTCGGACCGAAAGATCCCGCCGTGACAGGATCCACAATGCCGCCACCGACGGTGCGACGCCGCTAGTGCGCAGGTCCGCTAGCGATTTTCGCGGCAGAACGGCATCCTTCTGAATCGCCTCGAAGGCGACCGCCTCCCCGGCAGCTTCCAACTCAAGCAGCCGGTTACCCGTTACCGTCGCATTTGCCAGGTTCCATCGGTCCTTCGCCGCCCGGCCCAGCTTCCGGCCGCGGTCCAGTCGGCGGGAGACAATGCTGTCCGGATCCGGGACCAAGCCGGGTGGAAGGGAATCGGCAGCCAGTCGGGCGAGGATGGGCCCTGGGGCACCGATGACGCAGGTTACCTCCCGTGGTGTCTGGAGTGTAATGGTGATTCCTTCAAATTCCGCGCTGTTCAGGAACCGTGGCCAGGCGTCCGCGGCGAGGACATATCGGGTCGAACCAATCCACACCACCCGGGGCCCCGGATGGTTCGGTGCAGGTTGCGAAAGTGCCTCCAGAAAGGGGATGGTGCTGATCAGGCCGCTTTGCAGGGTGACGCGGCAGACCGCACGGTCATCGGTCTCGCTGCAGGTGAATTCGCCGGCTTGGCCAGCTTCGATCAACTGGCCGAGCAAGTCGGCTATTTCGCCGTGCTTCGAGGTGTCCATCTCAGTTCGGTTCAGACAGGAGTTCGCTGGCGATACCCTTCCGTCGGGCCAGCAACGGAATCGTCACCGGCAGGATTTGCGGAAACCCGTCCCCGGTGCACCCGTCCAGTACCCGTCCGGTGGTGTGCTGGGGCAGGCGATCCAACTTCCTGAGTAAACCGCGATCCACGAGGCATGTACTACTCATCGAGGTGCCCGCATTTCTTGGTGATGGGTTCGGTTCCACAGTTCAAAGGCCGAGGCGTACAGGATTAAAGGTGAATCGTCTTATTAATCTCCACCGCCTCGAGCTCACAGCTCACGGCGTGTTTCTAACCATTTCTTGACCGCGGAAAGGTCATAACGATTTCGCCGAGGTCCGAGGCGATAGTGCGGCAATCGCAGGCGTTGGTAGGTTTCGATGGTGCGGGGCGTGACCTGGAGAAACCGGGCGACTTCCCGTTTGGTCGCGAGCTGCGTGGGATCGGAGGAAACCGATTGAGCAGGGGGCAAGAGCGCATTCATTCCGAGGTAGTATCCGCCGGCAAGGGTGCGGAGGTTTCGTTATCGCAACGGCTCCGTGGGAAGAATTCCAAACCACGCTTCGGCTTCCTGCGGAGTGACCAGTTCCCGGTAATGGCCGAAAATCATCTGCGGGGAGTTGCCCGCTTCGAGGGCCACCCGCGCGGTGTCCTGCAGGACGGCCAATCGGTAGGAAACGAAACTATGGCGAAGGGCGTTGTGTTTCCAGGGTACACCCGCCGCGGCCGACAGTAGGTTCACCTGACGGGCGGAATCCACAAACGGCCAGATCCGGCCTTTCTTTTGTGGGGAAATTTCCAGCCAGGCCCGCAGTGCCGGCAGGATCGGGATCAACCGGCGGGAAGCGGTCTTGGCTTTGCCCGCGGTCACCTCGATGTGCGCGCGGTCCATCTTCACCTCGCTCCAATCGAGCCGTTCAATTTCGGCGGTCCTCAGTCCCGCAAAGGCCCCTAGCGCCAGGCACGGCACCATCTCGGGCCGGGCGGCCTTTAGAAGTTTTCGCAATTCGGCCGGGGTGAAGATTTCGGGCGCATCGGTGTCCCGGTGCGCGATATCGAGTGGATCCGTCGGGAGCGGACCGGGCAGCAGGTGTCCGCGCTTCTGCCCCCATTTCAACAGCGTCCGGATGATCCGCAAAGAATTGAACCGGTTCCGTCCGGAGAGTTGAGCCGCCCATTCTTCGATCCTCGGAGCGGTCAGATCGTGAGCATCGATCTGCATCGTCTCAACGAAACGTTCCAGACGGGACCGGATGTCCCGCACGTACCGGTCTGAGGCGGGGGCGCCAAAGCGGGTGGACAATTCCTTCGAGGCCACGAACGCCGCCACGAGGTCCGGCACCCGGATGGAATTGATCTTGGGGCGGGAGAGCAACGCTTTCACCGCTTCGATCAGAGTGCTTCCGGCGGGAAGCAAACGGCGGGCTTCCAGGTAATCGAGACGATCCCCGCCTTGGAGGACGGTTACATCCAGGAGTCCTCGGCCCAGTGCGTCGAGGCGGGATTCGGCTTCTTTCAACGCGGCACCGAAATCCGCAAAGGATTTCAACTGGCGTTTCCCGGTGGAATCGAACACGGCCAGCTTGAACTCCTTCCAGGGACGGCCGGCCCGTTCCCCGGTGTAGCGGTAGATGGTCGCCTTGCCGTTCCGCTTCGTGACGGTGTAGGGAAAGGACAGTCCCGCCTCGGAAATCTTCGGTTCCACGTCTCGACTGTTCGGTTTTTGTTCGGAAACTCAACAGAAACCGATCAAACTCCTGCAAACATTGGTGCCGCTGGCGGGACTTGAACCCGCACGACCTTTCGATCTGGGGATTTTAAGTCCCCTGCGTCTGCCATTTCGCCACAGCGGCGCACCGTTTCGTTAACGATTTGCAGCGACCTTCCGGCCGCTCTGGATTCCTGGTGCCCAGGGATGCTGCCAAAGCATCTCAAGGGCCTCGAAGTGGTTCAGACGGAGTCTTCGGCCGCAGTTCGTTGGGGAAACCAATACCGGCGGGTGGGTGATGGGCGCAAGCAACCTGTGCAGGGATTCTTGGAGATGGTTACCGACACAACGGGCCGCCGCGGTGGGAGGAACATCGATTGGCGCCGCGCTGCTTGTGTCCGTTCGGAGGTGCGCCACACTCCGGTGAATCGTGATGCGACCGCACTATCAATACTTAAAAAACCTCCGGGAAGCCTTGCTCGCGTTGCACAAGACCCTCGTGGACTCGGAGCGCGTTGGTTACGAGCAGGCCCTGGGCCCGATCCCTTCGCCTAACTTTTTTCTGAAACTGCTGACCAGCGATCCGTGGTTTGCCTGGCTTCATCCATTGTCCTTGCTGATCGTGGCGATGGACGAGGCTCTGGACGAAAAGGAACCGCTTTCGGTCGTCGATGTGGAGCAGTTGGTGGGGCAAACCCGCCGTCTGCTCGTCGCTACGGAAGAGGGTGACGGCTTTCCCCGGTCCTATTTCGACGCGCTGCAGCGGGACCCCGATGTCGTCCTCGCCCACGCCCAGGTAACCAGGCTATTCGTTCAGTGAAACGTTTCGCGCGAATCCTGAGCCTGATGACCGGATGAAGGCGAAGGGGAGTGTCTGAGCTCTCTTTGGGTTGACCTTCCGGCGCTGGGTGTGACCGCGGGGGGGGGGCGTTTCACCCGATTGGCGATGGAAGTAGGCGAAGCTGTCCAGTCGAGGGAAAAAAGCGGGTCCAGAGGATTGAAGTCGGGGAGCGGGTCCGCGTAGCCTTGGATTCAGCACCCAAACCCCAATTTCCCAACCTAACTCCATGGCTGTGACTGATCCTTTGGCTTTGTCGAAAACCGAAGCGCGCGGGCCGGGTAGCTCACGGACAGCGTGCGTCGTGACCGGCGCGGGTGGGGCCTGGGTAACTCATTGGGTCCGATCTCTGGGGGGCAGCCTTCGCCGGGCCGCGACCCTTACTCTCTTGGTCTTTCTGGCGGGCTGCGCCAGTCCAAGTTCCTCGTCCGGTTCGCGTAGTTCGAGTAGGCCGGCGACGCCCATTTCGGCTCCCGCGTCGGTCTCGGGATCCACGTCGCGAAATACACCCAAGATCGAACGGGGACAGGCGAGTTTTTACGGTGGAAAGTATCATGGGCGAAAGACCGCGAGCGGTGAGATTTTTGACAAGAACGCCCTGACCGCCGCGCACCAGTGGCTGGCGTTCGGAACGCGGGTTCGGGTGACCAGCCTCGAGAACAAGAAGAACGTGGTCGTGCGCATCAATGACCGGTTTCCGGGCACCAAAGGTCGACTCATTGATCTGAGCGAAGGTGCGTTTCTACGTTTATCTCCCTTGGCCAAAGGGGTGATTCCAGTGCAAGTAGAGGTTCTGCGCTGACCCACGTTTCCCTTCTGCGGTCGGAGGCAGTCGGGGAAGGGGTTGGTGGTACGGTCGCGCGGTCCCGCTGAATTCCGAGAGTAAACATCCAGGTCGAGACCCCACGCGCAAAGGCGATAAAGCCGGCCTCGATTCACGCTGTTCGGTGGCTCTTCCTTCCTTCGCGGTCGATCTCGGGTCGATCTCGAGCCTCGTTGCCTTGATCGTCGCAGGTCCGAGCGGAGGAGAATCGCTTAGGGCAGGCTCCTCAAAAATTCCCGCTCAGTTTAGGCGAAAACAAGTGTCGCGTTGAATCAAGGTCCGATAGGAAACGTCGCGATACTCGTGCTGAATCCCTGGCGCACTGTCGCGCTCACCTTGACCCTGCTCGGTATCCTCCCGTCGCTTCGCGCTGCGGAGGCACCGCCGTCGCCCAAATGGAAGTGGGAACAAATGGACAATGGTCCGTTTTTCTCGAGTAACCTGAAGGGTCCGCACGCCGCCTTAAAGACATTCACCCTTAAATTAGGCACGCCCGACAATCCGGAGGCCGCGGCGGTTAATTTCGATACGATGACGCTGCGGTGGAACGTCGCCTGGACAGGTGGGTTCCTGCATTTGCCCAAGGGGCGCGACGGTTTGGAAGGCCTGCCGGAGCCCTGGGGCGAGGTGGTTTTCTCGTCACCGGTTGGACCCGGGTGGGCCAAGAACGGCGATTTCAGCGACCCCCGCGAAGGTGCGGCGAAGTTCGCCCCCTTGCCGCATGACTGGGCTCAATGGCGCGGGGTTTATCTGCACGGGAACGATACGATCCTCAGTTATGAAGTCGGGGGTGTCGGAGTGCTGGAAATGGCGGGACTGGAGCAGGTCAATGATCGACCGGTTTTCACTCGCACTCTTCAATTTGCTTCGACGGTCAAAAACCAGGCGTTGCTCGTGGCCCAGGTTCCCGATTCGGTCGCGACGATTAATGGAGCGTTCGTGACCCTCCAAAATACGACTAACCAGCAGTCCTTGGGAGTCACCGTCGAAGGCGTCGAGGGGGCGAGCTGGGAGGCCGGTGCCGACGGCCGGTTGGTCTTGAAATTGCCGAGAATCAAAGCCGGCCAGCCGTTCCGCTTGGTACTGTGGAATGGTCGCGGCACGCTCGAAGCCATCCCTATGGCCGCAAAGCCCACGAACTTGCGTCCATTCGCCCGGGGTGGTCCCGCTCGCTGGGGGCCTCCGCAAATCACCCAGGGAAAGTTGGCCACGAGTGGCGGCGATGGTCCGTATGTCACTGACACCCTCACGCCGCCCGAGGACAATCCTTATAAATCCTGGCTGCGGTTCAGCGGAATGGACTTTTTTAAAGATGCCACCAAGGCCGCACTCTGCTCGGTGAGTGGCGACGTTTGGTTGGTTTCCGGACTGGATGAATCGCTGGGTCAGTTGACCTGGAAGCGCTACGCGACTGGACTTTTTCAGCCGCTCGGACTGCGGATCGTGGACGGGAAAGTTTTCGTCATATGTCGGGACGGACTCTACCGGTTGCACGATTTCAACCAGGACGGTGAAGCCGACTTCTACGAATGCTTCAACAACGACATTGCCATCACTCCGGAGTACCACGAGTTCGTTCTGGGTCTGGAAACCGATCGGGCGGGGAACTTCTATTTCAATAAGGGGGGCAATCTGGGTTGGGCGAAGGTCCCGCATCACGGAACGCTGCTGCGCGTCAGCAAGGATGGTAAGAAGCTCGACGTTGTCGCCAACGGATTGCGCGCCCCGAATGGTCTAGGCATGGGTCCGCAGGATCAGATCACGACCAGCGACAATGAGGGTAACTGGGTGCCTGCCTGCCGCGTGAATCTGATGAAGCCCGGCGGATTTTACGGCCACGTGTTTACCGCTCATACGCCGACGCCCCATACGAACGATTACGATGGGCCTCTTTTCTGGATTCCGAAGAATGTGGACAATTCGAGCGGTGGGCAGTTTTGGGTAACCTCCGACAAATGGGGGCCGTTCGAGGGGGACTTGCTCCATACGAGCTACGGCATGAGTTCACTTTTCAAATGCTTTTATGAATCCGTGGACGGAATCGAACAGGGTGGTCTGGTGCGCTTCCCCCTCAAGTTTGACAGCGGGGTGATGCGCGGCCGCTTCAGTCCACGTGACGGCCAACTTTACACCTGTGGTCTGGTGGTGTGGCAGAGCAACGGCGCCAAGCAAGGTGCCTTTCACCGCGTCCGGTACACCAACAAACTCGTAAACATGGTACGCGACCTAAAAGTGAAAGCGGACGGGATCGAGCTGAGCTTCACGCGGCCGTTGGATCCCGCCAGTGCGGCGGATCTGCAGAATTACGCGGTGGATCGTTGGAACTATGTGTGGGCCGAAAATTACGGCTCGCCTGAATTCTCCGTGAAGAACCCCAAACAGAAGGGTCATGACACCGTGGAGGTGAAGTCGGTCCGCCTCAGTGCGGACGGAAAAACACTCTCACTCGGACTCGAGAACGTCATTCCGGTCATGCAGCAGCGGGTGAAGCTCAGTCTGAAGGCGGCGGACGGCGCGGAAGTGACCCAGGAAGTCTGGCACACGATCCACAAGGTGCCGGCGGCGCAGCTCACGGCCCGGTGAACCTGGAAACTGCCGTTGAAACTCACCACCGAGGCGCAGAGACACCGAGCACCCACGAATTACGAACGAGAAGGCCCCCAAAAAAGACTCACTCCTGGGAGGATGCCGTAGGAGAATCAAACTCAGGCCCATTCCCCTGGTATTTCCCGCTCTTCGTTTGGAGCCGTGCTATTCGGAAACGTTTGGACGCCGTGATTTCTTCTTCGCGGCCTGGTGCGATTTCTCGGCGAGCAGGCGGAGTTTGGCGCCCCGGCTCCGTCCACGCTTTTGGCGACGCAGTTTCTCCACCCGGGATTTTTCGGTGGCGACCCGTTCGCGCTGCCGCGCTTCCAACTTCTCGAGTAAGAGTGCCCGGGCCAGGAATCGGTTCATGCCCTGTTGCCGCGTGGTCTGGCATTTCACCTGCAACCCGGTGGGCACATGCACCAGTTGCACGCAAGTGGCGACCTTGTTGACGTTTTGGCCCCCATGTCCGCCGGAGCGAACGAAGGTCTCTTCGAGGTCCGCCTCCCGGACGCCCAAAGCCGCCAGGCGCCGAGAAAGGTCGTCTTCCTTTTCGATACTGACGGGAAACGAGCTCACGACGCGAATCTAGCCCGAAGGGAATCAAGCTGACAACGTTCGGGCTAATCCGGCGACCTGTCATCCCGGAAACCATGCCTGGGACAGTTCCTTTTCGCTCGGTTGGCGGGAGCCGTCGGCGCCGGCGATGGTTGCCGCGCCCCAGGGAGAACCCCTTGACCCCAGTTCCTTCGGGTCGGCCACCGGGCTGGCTTGGTCCAGCTTGTCGCCTTAGTGCTTGTCCACCTCGGGCGGCATGGTTTCAGGCACGCGTTTCACGGTGACTTCGACGCCTTCCAGGGAGCGAGCTCCTTCGGCGACCGCAGCCGTCAACGTTTCTACGTGGCCATACGTGGAATAATTGAGACGAGAAGTTTGGTCCTGGAGTGGATCGGTGGGTTTTCAGTGAAGGTCGAATAAAAGAGCTTCGGTCGGGCGCACTGCGACCAGTTCTAAGGTGCCTGGTTCTTCGGTGCTGACGCCGTCGCCCGTGTTCAATTGCAGGTCGTTTACGGTCAGCGTGCCTTCGGCAATTTGGAGCCAGGCGCCGCGGCCGGGTCTCAGTTCATGGGTCACGCGCTGACCTGGCTGCAGGTGCAGTCGATAAATGTCGGCGTCTTGGTGAATGATCGCTGAGCCGTCTCGGCCGTCGGGCGAAATGACGAGTACTTTCGTTTCCTGGGCGTGCTCGGGTTGCGGATGCCACTCGGTATAACTGGGCGTGAGGCCGAGCTCCCGGGGCTGGATCCAGATTTGGAGGAAGTGAGCCGACTCCGTCGGAGAAGGATTGAACTCGCTGTGGGTGACGCCGCGTCCGGCGCTCATTAGTTGGATCTGTCCGGGCTTGAGGTTTCGACCGTTGCCGAGGCTGTCCTGATGGGCCAAGGCGCCTTCCAGCACATAGCTAAAGATCTCCACGTCGCGATGCGGGTGGGTGCCGAAGCCCTGACCGGCGGAGACACGGTCCTCATTGATGACCCGGAGCGACCGAAATCCCATTTGAGCCGGATCGTAGTACTCGGCAAAGGAGAAGGTGTGATTCGATTTCAGCCAACCATGGTCAGCGTGTCCACGGTCTTGGGCTCGACGGAGACTCAAGGCAGTTGGTTTAATTTTCATAGATTCAAAATGCTCCTCACGGCTCTCTCCAACGCTGCACAGCCGCTCCACCAGTGAAGGCGAACGGCCATCCTTGCCCGAGGCAGAGCATTTTAATCGCCACCGCCGCATTCAGCCATTTGAAGTCTTGCGGCATCGGGAAAATAGGGCCTGTCGTTCGATTAGTCCGGAACTCGGGCGGGGCTTCGGGTTTAGAAACAATGCGGTGGCGAAGGCTGAGGACAGGGCCTCCATCGCCGACGGCGGGTCGTTCGCACGAATTTCCTTCCGTCGAATGCGCTCCAACTCAGGTCCGGTCTCCTTCCAGATATCGACCCATCTTTTGGCCTGAGTGATTTTCTCTGGAGACCGGCCTGAGAATGCTGAAGCACCATCGTTCACGCCGTGACTTTATCCTACGGCCGCTGGCGATCAAACGGGTAGTTGGTTGAGTGACGAATTGTGGGCAACTGTTGACTTAGGAGCTTCTGACGATTCGCGCGTTGAGCTGGGTGTGAAGGGGGACGATGGGAAGTCATGGTTGATTGCTTGGCAGCGACACTGGGTCCCGTTCCTGGGTGATTTCCAAGGGCGAAGCGAAGTGGACGGCCGCGTGTCAGGGCCGCTCCGACGGGATTCCGGAGGCCCAGTTCCTGACCGCCGGAGAACCGGTCTGGCGCTGCTGCAATAACTCATCAGCCACACGGTGACGGGAAACCACTACCTGAGGCGAAAACCAACCGGAAAGGAATACCAGTAGTGCGATCAGGACGACGCCGACGCGTTCCTTCGACGTCAGTTGCAGGGACACCGAGGTGGTTGGGCGGCGGCCTGTAAAGAGCGAGAAATAGGCGCGCAGGATGGCGATGCCGTTGAGCATGGACGCCAGGACGAGCGTGACGCTGGTCCCCAGGCCGTGTTGCGCACTGCCACTGATGAGCAGTTCCATCGGCACGAAACCGATTGTTCCGGGAAACCCGACACTAGCCAGGCCGGCGATGAGAAAGACTACGGCCAGCCCAGGCACCTGCTCATAGTAGCCGTGATGTTCGCGAAGCGAGAGTGACCCGAAGCGCGCCTCTAAGGCGCGGAGCGAGTATCCCAGACCGGCGAGCGAGAGGATGATAGAAATCCACAGGCATAACGCGGCGGTAATGCTGGTGTGTGTGTGCAGCATTAAAGCAAACATCACCATGGAGGTCTGGCTTAAGGCCAGAAAGGCGAAGAAGCGCCGCGCTTCGTTTTGCACTACGGCCATGCCCGCGGAGTAAACGGCCGTGACCAGGCAGGCGAGGCTGGCGACGTGAAGCATCCATTCTGGCGCATGGGGCAGCAGCAGGCGCAAGACGGCAACCACCTCGATCAACGGGAGGACAAACAACAGGGCCGCGCCAAAGGAGGCCCGCTGGAACAACATTGGCAGCCAGCCGTGGAACGGCACGATGCCCCCGCACAGTTTCAGGGATATCAGCAGCAGGCCGGTGGCCCCGGCGACCTTCGAGCCATCCGCATACGTCCAGCCAAGCAGCAGCAGGCCGATGAACGGCACCATGTAAAAGAGATACCCGCGCGAACGACAGCCGCGACTTTTCAGATCCCACACCGGCAGCAACGCTAAGAATACCATCAAGGTAATCAGAACCGATCCACTTTGACAGGTGACGAGCCCGAGGGTGGCGCTGGCGGAGAGCAGCAACCGCGCGCAGAATAGAGACGAGAGGCGAGACTTGGACGTGCCCAATAAGGTGAGCAGGTGAAGCACCGCGAGTACCGGCAGCATGGGGGCGGCGATGGCATCGGCCTTGAACTTACCGAGGTGCAGGCGGGCAGGTTCCTCTGATACTAGGAAACCTGCCGAGGTGCCCAGCGCTCCGACTAAGGTGGCGAGGATGAACCCCAATGACCAGCGCCATGCCGTGGCCGGTATTTTTGTGAACGCGGTCACTGCGGCGCCGAACAACGGCACCAATAAGGTGAACTCCAACCAAGGCAACGCGGAGTAAGTCATCGGTGATGCCCTCCTCCTTCGATTGACTTCAGCGGTGGGGGTGTGGGCGGTGCTGGCTGGCCCTCCAAAAAGCGAGCCCAGCGCCGTTCTAGACCGTCGAAGGCGAGGAATACCGCCAGGAACGGTCGAGCCACACCCCGTTCCAGGAGGGAGTCCAGATAGCCGCGCTCGAGGGAGAATCGATAGAGCCACCGCTGCACTGCTGGACTGAGTCGCTGTTCCCACAGGGGCGCTTCCGCGCGCGGGCGCGACCCGATGGCGTCCTCGAGTTGGTGATGATCATGCAGCAAGCTGGGGGCGCGGATGAATTGTAACGTGCGCAGGCAGGCATGGCCCAGCAGATGGATCAGGGCGAGGTAACGGAAGCCCAGACCGATTTCGGCAATGATGATCCCTACCTGGGTTAGTGAAGCGAAGGCCAGCGCAGATTTGATGTCCGTTTGCACGCGTCCGGTGAGATAGGCGAAGGCGGACGTGACCAATCCCAGTACGACCACCAAAACTGACAACCAAGGTGCGCTGTCCAGCACCGGGCTAATGCGCAACAGTAGGAAGACGCCCAGATGCACCGTGTCCCTTCGGCAAGGGTGCGCTGCCGGTCGGACGGGTAACTTTTCCGCAGGAGCGGGTCCTGCCGCCGGGGTCTC
>Ga0209490_10004231_pt1 | contig 13273 bp, 12 predicted proteins | sample MAT06_FD_187209 | JGI IMG/M metagenome (GOLD analysis project Ga0209490, IMG submission 187209) | Freshwater microbial communities from Lake Fryxell liftoff mats and glacier meltwater in Antarctica - MAT-06 (SPAdes) (version 2) | ecosystem: Environmental > Aquatic > Freshwater > Ice > Liftoff...
TGACGAGTTAAAACAACACGCTGGTAGGGCGATTGGATGCGGGTGATGACGGGAGCTTTGTATAAGGTGTTTTCTAGGCGATCGCCCAGGGGAATGGTCAACGGCGCAAAGACCAGCAGCGCTAGTCCTAAAAACCAACCCCAGCGTTCCCAGCGACGCAGGGCAGGAAAGTTACGGGCAAGCAAGACCACCATCCCTGCTGGAATGGCTCCAATCAATGCTGCCGAGGGAAAAATGCCTAACAGAGGCAGCAGCACAATCGGCAACAGCAGTGACCCAAAAAGCGCTCCAGCGTAATCCAATGCCAACACGCCAGATAGAGTGTCTTTCAGATTTTCATCTTGCTCTAACAGGCGGGTGATCAGGGGTAATTCCATGCCTGCCAAGCTTCCTAGCATGATAGTCCCTAAAAACAAGGCAATCCAAAAGGGACCATCAATCACAAATAGGGAAAACAGCAGCAAGGGAATCAGGGCGCTGAGGGGAGCCATCAACAGTTCTACCCAGACTAAGGTAGTTTGCAGTTGGATTTGCTGAGTGGCGCGATCGCCCTTCACCGCTACAAATCGACTCAGATAAGCGCCCAGTCCCATCGCCGCCAAAAAACCGCCCACTGCCACCCCATAAGCTAAGGCTTGATTTCCGACCAAATAGCTGGCAAGAGTGCCCAATAGTAGTTCTACCGCTAGCCCACTGCTAGAGGAAACTGCCGCTGTGATCAGTAATAGCCATCGCTGACGGCGGCTCAACGGATGTTCTTTAACCCACGCAATATCATTCATCTAAGTAATTGTCTTGTCGCTTCAATTCGGACTCCTTCTATTTCCCTGCACCGGGACCACCGCCCCGAAAACTACCGTAGGTTTGGCGGGTGGGTGAGGTAACCCAAACACCGCCCCGATAGGAGCCAGAGGTTTGAGTATCGTAGCGAGTCCAGTGATTATCTTGCTTTTCTTGACGCAGAACTAAGGCAGATTGTTGAGTAAAGCCATAGAAAATGGTGGTTCCTGCTAAAAGGATTGCTAGCAAAGCAAAAAATTTAGTCATTGGGTTGATTTTAAAGAGGTAACGGAAACTGGAATTAGCGTTTTGCAATGTTCACGAACAATAAGTGCGGTGCGATCAATGGTGGAATCGGGTGTAACTTCAACATGAAAACCATAGGAGCTACGCGGTTCTAAAATGAAAAAGGTGGTTAGGTTCCCTTTGGCAGAGGTGACTTTGCCGCCCTCTGATTTCTTAAGTGATAGGTGAACTGGATGCCTGGTGGAATAGAGTTGTTCCCCGTTACCATCGTTGATTACCAAAAGCACAGTCAGCGATCGCGGCGAGTATTCGTCAGATTTAATATTGACCGTCACCCTGACCAGATTCTTCGCTCCCCCTAAAATGCCGCGCCCACTAATGTCACTGTCGCCAACAGATTTATCAATGATCACTTTGCCTGAAAAAGGCGTGACCAAGAGCGCCAAGAATGCCAGGAAGGTAGCGCCGAGGATGCCCGTCCACAAATAGCGAGTATCTATGGCTCCATTGACGACGCTGACCTTAAAGGGAACGGGCTGATCAATCTCTTTACCAGAAATATCCGTATATTCCAACACGTCCAAAACGATAGTGACGGGTTCTGCTTTAGTGGGTCGCACATCCAATCCACCTACTAAATCATCCTCTGTCCAAATGCCGCTCTCTCCTTCCTCTGACCAAGATCCCGATTCTCTCCACGCTTGTTTGATGCCGCTGGCAATCACCTGCCCCTGCTGATCTTTTAGCTGAATTTCGTAGGTGACCCAGTGATTGTCTGGAATCGCAGCGCTGACATCAATTCGTAGTGCGCCAATGAGTTCTTTTTTAAGCTGAATGGGGGCGAGTTGCTCAGGAATATCGGGGTCTACTTGAATGGTTTTTGAAACCAGCGATCGCATAAAAATAGGGCTGAACACCAAACAGGCAAAAATTCCCACTGCCGAGAGCAGGGTTAAATAAGTAAATGGGTCAAGAAATTGGGCGGTGCGTTGAGTCTTAGGCGATGAAGACATCAGTCAATCACAAAATAATAATTACCGAAACCAACTGAAATCGACCGTTTAGCCGAGCAAAATGCAACCGGATAGTTGAAAGATAAGACATGCTCTACGGGTCGGTCAGCAAATCGCTACAAATAGCTACAGTTTGTCTCTAATTCATTCCGGTTGTTCCGTCATTCAACCTCCAATGTCATAATGACCACTCAGCTTAGAAATACCGTGGGTGATTGTATGATGCCGTTTCTACAGAAGCTTGGAGAAACAATCGCGTGGTCTGTAGTGAGCGTGTTGATTTTTTATGGGTGTTTACGCCTGTTTGATAAACTCGACCCGATTGATTATCGTGAAGAAATTCACAACGGCAATATTGCGGCTGGACTGATTATGTCGTCCGTTGTTTTGGCGATCGCGGCGATCGTTATTTCAATTCTCCTCAGTCCATAGCGATGACGCAAGGTGCTAAAAAACCGTTCAAGTCTCAGCGGTTCGTTGAAGCGATCGCGAAAGAACTTAAACGGTGATGCTATCAGAGGTATCCCTTGAACCGCTAATGACCTCAGTTTGGTCTAAACCGAGGATAGACTTTGGGGGTGGGCAGCTTTATCATTGCTATGCTTACCGTTATGAGTATGTCCATTCCCATTACGGGGTTGAATCACTCCAAATCCGCCGTGGTTGCGTTCATACATCACATTAATGTCGCCCGTTTCCTCATTGCGGAATACATAAAAATCATGATCCACCATTTCTAGATGTTCCATGGCTTCTTGCACGCTCATAGCAGGCATCGCAAAATACTTAGTCCGAATGACTTCAGGAGGAAGGGTTGGAGCACGATCTTTCAACAAATCATCCACATTAGGCTGATCAACCACTGACTGTTCGGTTAATTCTTCAATTCCCTTCGGCACGATGTGCTGTTTGGCACTGCGTTTTTCTTTATATTTCCGCAGTTGACGAGCAATCTTATCCGCAACCAAATCAATACTGGCATAGAGGCTTTCACTTCCCTCTTCGGCACGAACAACGGAACCATTGGCATAAATGGTCACCTCAGCCGTTTGCCTTGAGTTGATCCGAGGATTGTGAGCGATCGACAGATGAACATCTATCTCAGTGATCATCTGCTGAAAATGGATGACTGCCTTCTCAATCTTTTGAGTCACATACTCACGAATGGAGTCAGTAATTTCGATGTTTTTGCCTTGAATAACCAGCTTCATGGAGCTTTCTCCCTTTAAAAACAGGTTTAACTGAACCCTAGTCGGTTCTTAACTTTACCCTAGCACTTTGAATTCTTCCCGACAGGCAGCTTTAGAATGCTTTGCAACCCTTGATAATTCTTGATTGCTGTTGCGTTAAATTGATACAGTTTTGTAGAGAATTACTCTTGATTCTCTTGGCATTTTAGAGCATTGTTAGAGATCGGGGGCTAAATTACCCGTTTGAAGCCAGTAAGATTCTGTGAATTACGCTGCTTTATCGCGTTAGGTTAAGAATCGATTGAGACAATGCAAAATCGTAAATTTGGGCGTTGTACCTTATCAAACTGCTTGGGATTTGCAGCGATCGCTCGTGGCAGAACGCAAGGCAAACCCAGACTCGCCCGATTTAGACGATGTGCTAATTTTGCTGGAACATCCGCCTGTTTACACCTTGGGTCAAGGTTCCACGACAAATTTTCTAAAATTTGATCCGGCGCACACCGAACATGAACTCGTGCGAATAGAGCGGGGCGGCGAAGTAACCTATCACTGTCCGGGGCAGTTGGTGGGCTACCCCATTTTGAATTTGACTTATTACCAAAAAGATTTGCATTGGTATTTGCGACAATTGGAGGAGGTCGTAATTCAGGTGCTGGCAGTGTATGGGCTGGAAGGAACCCGAATCGTCGGAATGACGGGGGTTTGGGTGAGCGATCGCAAAGTAGCCGCGATCGGCATCAAAGTCAGCCGTTGGATTACGATGCACGGGTTCGCGCTCAACGTGTGTCCTGATCTGAGTGGCTTTGAGCAAATCGTACCCTGTGGCATTGCGGATAGAGCCGTGGGCAGCTTGGAACAGTTTATTCCAGGAATTCAAGTTGCTGAGGTGAGAGAACAGGTGGCGATCGCCTTCGCCAAGGTTTTTCAAGTGCAATGTACGACATCCTCAGATAGCCACTTTTGAGGGTGCGTTATGATGCGATCGCGTGTTTTTGTTCGCCATTTGCCATTCGCCATTCGTCATTTGCCATTCGCCACTCGCCATTCGCCTAGCCTTTACTTTGCCGGATACAACGTTTGAAACGGTTCCAGCTTGCCATCACAGGCAAACTTGGCTTTAAATTCCACCAGCTTCAGCTTACTGTTCTCAACCTTATATTTTGCCCTAGAGCCGCAGTCTCCCAATCCTCGATACTTAGAATTGACGGTCAACATGCGCTGTTTGGGATCATAGATTGGCAACCCCCCAATCGATGAACTCTCAACTTTTTGAACTTTCCCCGCTTGATTTTCCACAAATTCAGTCAGCGTTAGTTTCGTCACTGGTTTTTTTGCACCAGGCTGCTGATTCACTATCAAAAACTCATAGTTGCCTTGGTATGCCGCTAGAAAGCACTGAAGCATCACAAAATATTGCTGATTCGCCAGTTTATAGACTTCAGAGGCTCGCTTTGCGGCTTCTAAATCCAAAGAATCCCTACAAAATCCTAATCTTTTAGAATTTTTCAATAGATTATTCAGCACCGCTTTTTCCGCAGTAGACATCGCTGAATTTGGCGCTGTCGTTGGTTTGAGCGCTGGTTTGGTGCTAAATGCAGGAGAAACAGTTGTTTCTTTGGCAGAGATGTTAGAGCCAATGAGGGCGATCGCTCCAGCAAGGAATAAGGATTGAATCAATTGCTTCAGGTTCATGAGGGTAGGAAAGGGATAATGGGATTGAGAAAGGGATGCCGTTTAGGAACGAGAACAAAATAAAACCGATAACCTGTAGGGGCTTAGCATTCGGGCGAAAACCTTTGCTATGACCGAAAGCATACCTGCCGAATGCTAAGCCCTTACGATTGGGGTTGCCGATGTTATTCAATTCGCGATCCTTAGCAGATTTTCTAATGAAAACGATCGCCAGACAACGGCACACGCTCTTATATCTGACTCAACTCAACCACGTTTCCATCCGGATCTTGTGAAAAAATAGCGGCTCGACCAGAAGCACTCAGTTGCATGGGGCAATCATGCGCTTGCAATTGGTTCTTTGCCGCTTCTAAGTCTGCCACTGCGAAGGCAATATGTCGATTTCGCCCCCACTTTTCCACGTTATGTAGTTCTGCTGGGGTTCCTACCATTAGGTGAATTTGATAGCTATTCACTTCATACCAGGCACCGGGAAATTTGAGGGCGCGATCGCATCGTTCCAAACCCAGTACCATTCCATAAAAATGTTCTGCCTTTTCCAAATCCGCAACCAAAACAGCAGTGTGTAGACAGTGCGTTATTTTCATAAATATAGCTTCATAAAAAAACTAGGGGCATACCGTGATACGCCCCTAATTTACCTTATTCTTTTGCTAATTAATGGAGCTGACGGGAGTCGAACCCGTGTCCGCCCTGGGTATTAATACATCACTCATTCACAGGTTTAGCGTTTCTGATCCTCAACGCGGGAATCGTCCTTTATCCCGGACGATAGGATTCTCTGGTAAAGTCTTAGCCAGTTACCAACCAGAGACGGTGAACTGGAGCATCCGTTGGGGGGTTGGTCCATCATCCTTAACGGAGTCAAATGACGGACGCTCGAACCGCTAGGGGTTTTTAGGCAGCAACTAGTGCTTGCTTACGAGCAAAGGGTACGATGTTGTTCGCATGTACTGTTTTTTGAGCCATTGATTTCCGAGAGGTAGCTCGCTCTCGACCTGCATCACAATATAACGTTCGCCAGCACGTCGAAACCGTTACAGCCCCGCGTAGTGTTTTCCTATTATAGCCTTATGAAACCAAAAGCTGCTGTATTACTATCAGGTGGGTTAGATTCGGCAACTGCGGCGGCTCAGGCGATCGCCGATGGCTACGACCTGATCGCTCTCTCCTTGCGATATGGGCAACGGCACGATCGCGAAATTTTAGCGGCGCAGCAAGTGGCGGCACACTTGGGCATTCAAAATCACTTCATCCTCAGTGTCGATTTGGCACAGTGGGGCGGCTCAGCACTCACCGATTCCGCGATCGCAGTTCCCCAAGCGGGGGTTCAGTCAGGAGAAATTCCGATTACCTATGTGCCAGGGCGAAATACTGTGTTCATTGCGATCGCCCTATCCTTAGCAGAAGCCAAAGGTGCCAACGCGATTTATCTAGGCATCAACGCCGTGGATTACTCCGGCTATCCCGACTGTCGCCCAGCTTATCTCAGCGCTTTTCAGCAACTTGCTACGCTCTCCTCAAAAGTCGGTTTAGAAGGCAATGCGCCTATCCTGGTTGCCCCGTTGGTGATGGACTCCAAAGTTGATATTGTGCAAAAAGCCTTAGCGTTTGGTATTCCGATCGAACTTACTTGGTCGTGCTATCAGGGGGATGTAGACCCCTGTGGACGATGCGATTCCTGCCGGATTCGAGATAAAGCCTTGATCGAAGCAGGACGCGCTGATTTGGCAACGCCTGTAGGAGTGGAGCGGTATTTATAAATGAGACTCATATTCAATCAAGCTGTTTTAGTGATGTCGAAAGTGTCAGCGGTATTGATGTTGATATCTGGAGGGGGAGTAATTACAGAGTTGGGAAATACGTCTGGCGAAAACAGGGCAGTCAGGATGGCGTAGTAGGGTTCGCAGATTTTGGCTTGCTCAGGTGATAAGCACGTTCGCATTTCTTGACTCAAAAGATAAGTCATCTGCCGAACCAGTTCCCAACTTACGTTTAGAAGAGGATAAATCATCACGCATAGCGGAAATAGCTCTTCTTGCAAAGCTTGAAGATTGCCTTCTAGCAGACAAACCCACATATAAACCTGAAACATTTCCACATCACGCACGCTGGAAGTCCGAATGGGAGCATCGTGCAGCAGTCCTGAATAACAGCGGTAGCGCGGATAAATTCGATTGACTCGCTCAACAATCCGTTGGGCGATGCCATCGACATTTGACATCATCACCTGCACGGCTTTGAGTGTCACTGAGTTTGGTGAATGTTTACCAGCGGCTTTATAGGCTCGTTGCAGCGGCATATACAGATGGTCATCTAGCACCTTCACATAGGTCGCGAAGTTGGCTTGCTCATCCTCCGGCAACATCTCCACCAATTGCATCCCGGTGTAGTGATATTGCATTGCCACATAGCCAATTGCCCGTGGATCGATCGCAGTGATCTCCTGTCGAGTTTTGCCTAGAATTGGGCTAACCTTGGTAACAAGTTGGACGGGCGGGTTCTGGGCTGCGTAGGCTTCGATCGCGTGCTTGTATACTTGATGGATGCCCCCCGAAACTTGCCAAGGGTCTATCAAATCTGCGTCGATGTCGTGAAGCAAAATTTCCTCAGCCAGCAGAGTTTCCGTCTTCGTCCATGATTTGGCACTCATAGACCGTAAGGATGAAAGCAATTCTTTAGCGATGCCTAAGCGACGACGAACCATGAAGTCTACTTCAACGACTTTGGTTTTCGGTTTACTCTCTTGCAGATCCTTTAGATACTTCTTAGCAAAGGCAACTGAACAATCTGTATTTAGTAACTGCATAAAATATACCTATAAGATGACAACAGAACAGAGACCGTTAGACCCAGTTAAATCTGAACTCTATTGAAACAACGGTGCGAATGATGCCAGATACTTTGTCACATTGAGCAGTTGCCTAATCCGTAGACAAACACAAAACTGTCATACAGGCATCTTGTATTAAAGACGATAGATCCAACTTGATTTTTCTTAAACCGCAGTCGTACTGACAATATGCAATCCAAAAAAATTTGAACCGCAGTTTTACTGACGAGTATCATCTATCTAACCGTTTAAGTTCAGCCAAATGTGATGCTTAATTGCTGAAAATGCTGATCTTCAGCAAGCTCAATCGAAGCTCTAGTGTTAGCTGACACGATTTCTGCTGGAATAGGTGAGATTGCAGTATGAGCTTTACCTTCTTCCTTCAAGAAAGTAAAATCCTAATGGTAATCAATCATCCCGCGACCTCGGCAAGGTAATGCTCACTCAGTCAGATTGAAAAATGACTGATTGGGTGCGACAAGATTGGATACACCTGGTAATTTAGGGTGACATATCGTTGTTTTTGGGAGTGAGGAACTGTGATGAACCGATCGCATGTGTTATTGGCTATGAGTTTAGGGCTGGGGCTGATAAGTTTGAGAGGTTTTGCTACGGCTCAGGCACAATCTTCTGCGATCGCCCAGGCAAAGCCGCCTTACAATTGCCTGACTCGTGAAGTGTGGAGTGCGGAGAAAAAAGCCTGGTGCGATCGCCAGCCCTAACCCAGAACCCCCACTCCAGTGAGAACGAGACTGATCAGCCCGCCAAAATCGGTCAAAAATGTGTTCCAGGTTTTCTGGAGCAATCCCAATGCCTGTATCTTGTATGCTGAGCAGCCAAGATTGCTCCACCTGACTTGACCGAAGCTCAATCGTGCCTCCGTTAGGGGTGTAATAGAGTGCATTGCTAATCAGGTTGTCGAATAATCGAGCTAGATCAGTAGCGTCCCCCAAAACCGTTAGAGAGTCGGTAACATTAACCTTTAGATCAATATGTTTAGCGATCGCCTGTGAGTCATAATGTTGAATTAAATCGGTCAAAATGACGGCTAAATCAACGGGTTGCCAATCGTGCCTAGATTTTTCAGTTCGTGCTAGCAGCAGTAAGTCTTCAGTCAGCCTCGTCATTTGGTTGGTCGCACTGGCGATCGCCTGAAACTTTTCGGCATCAGTGGGGCGCATTCCTTCCGCATATTTCAGAGCAACGGCTGCATTACTTTTGATTGCCATCAAAGGACTCCGCAATTCATGAGAGGCATCTGCTGTAAACTGCTTGAGCCGCTGAAAGCTTTCCTCAATCGGTTGCATTGCCTGACGAGTCAACCAGATCCCCCCAATTCCGCTGAGAATCAACGCCATCACAATTCCTCCACCCAACCCTAAGTCCAAGCGCCGTAGGGTTTCATCAATTTCTTCCAGCGATTGACTAACTCTCACATATCCCAACAAATGTTGATCATCGCTACCCACCATCGGTAGAGTCACTGCTTGAATTCGTGGTTCAGTTTGAATTTGCACTAAGTTGCGGGTAGAAAACGGCAAAGATACGATCGCCTTTCCCTGTTGAGCTATCATGCGCCCTTGCGGGTCGAACCACTGAATTGCCTGGGCACGAGCAGTCAAACCTTCTGAGGAGAAGTCTTCACCAATTTTGAACTGACCTTCAGATTCAGCATTTGCAGCAACTCCCTGCCCCAACGCTGTTAGTTTGTCCGTAAGTTGATGAGTCAGGCTCCTGGTAAAAACGACTCGCACGGCGATCGCAAACGTTCCTAAGATTGATGCCAAAACAATTAGGTAGGACACTAGCAACCGATAGCGAATTTTCTCAAACACGGGGTAAACCTGTTCTTGCCTTTTGCGATCGTCTCACATGTTATGAGACCTGTTTTTTGGCACAGAGGCGATAGCCCACACCATAAACAGTCTCAATTAAGGTTTCTGATTCTCCGGCTGCTTTCAGCTTACGTCGCAGATTTGTCATGTGAGTTTTAATCGTTTCTTCTCCAGAAGACTGATCAAACTTCCATAGCCGATCTATTAGGAGTGAGCGAGTCAAAACCTGAGCAGGATTTCTTAGGAAGCATTCTAAAATCATGTACTCTTTCGGGGTTAAGCTGAGAGTTTCTCCAGCATACGTAACACTCTGAGCGCTCGGATCAAGCCACAAATCACCATGAGTTAAAATTGGCGGTTTGGTTTCTAAATTTCTACGAGATAATGCCCTAATCCGTGCAGCGAGTTCTTCTAACTCAAATGGTTTGACTAGATAGTCATCTGCTCCGGCATCCAATCCAATCACTTTGTCGCTTGTCGTATCTCGCGCAGTCAGCATCAAAATGAGCGCATTTGACCCACAGGTACGCAGTCGTTTGCACAAGGAAATTCCATCTAGCCACGGTAGCATTACATCCAACAAAATCAATTCGTAGTTCATTGATTGAGCGTATTCCCACCCCTCAATGCCATCACGAGCAATGTCTACAACGTGGTTTTGATGGCTTAGGTCTTCTGCCAGGGGTTGGGCGATTCGATCATCGTCTTCTACAAGCAACACTCTCATAGTGATCTTAACAGTCAATAACGACGTATAGATATACCTTAAACGATGATCTGCATCCAGAAAATCTAGTAATCGAGTTAAAGGCAATCTCATTTTCCTGATAGGAATAGCCTAGATAGTGTGGGTTTCGACTACGCTCAACCCGCTGGGCGATTGAGTGCTGAGCGTAGTCGAAGCACGACCTCAAATTGGTACGGACAATAGACCTCTTGCGTAAATACAAAATCCGCCCTCATCCCCCAGCCCCTTTTCCCAAAATAGGAGAAGGGGAGCTAGATTAAAGTCCCTCTCCCGCTCTGGGAGAGGGATTTAGGGTGAGGGCAATGATTCATGCAAGAGGTCTAATGATTATCTGGTTAATATCGCTATTCTTTCTACCTAAGCGTTACTTATAGCTCTCCTGAATTTTAAACAACGTTAGGAAAAGCCCTGAGAACTAAAGCTCTCAGGGCTTTTTTAGGAGGATATTTTGCCGTTATTTAGGAATAAAAACCGCTTGAACTCAAAACTCATCACTTCACACTCATTACTTCACTATGTCAGCCTTTTTTCTCTGGCATCATACATTTGTCGCTATCGCACCCAGCGGGACCTTCAGCAAGATTAAAGCCAGCATCGTAACGGCTGAGCGCAGCGTAGAAATCATCGGTGCGCTGGCGGGTTTTCACTTCGGTTTCCAGGCGATCGAAGGTATCTTTGTCGATTTTCTCAAACGGTAAGCGAGGAAAGGGTGCATCAAATCGGGCAAGCAGGGCAGCGCTGATGTAGCCTTCGTCATTGGCGATCGCTTGATAAATCCGCCGTCCCAAAGGCTCCACCTCAGCTTCGGTCAGTTCCACTGTGGCGCTGGTGTTGTGGGCGGTGTAATGCTTCTGCACCTGCATGTAGAAATCAAACTGCGCCAACGCCGAAAACTGCTCAATCGGAATTTCATCGGCTCCCGGCAAGTTTGCCCAGGATACCTCTACGGGGATTTCCACAAGCCACTCAGTACAGCGATCGTCAAACGGATCGTTGAGCAAATTACCGTTTTCGTCTTTGTCTGATTGGGATGGCACAACGCTGTAGCCATAATCCAAACACGCCATCGCTACCGGATCACTCTTGCGGAACGTAATCCGCCGAATAAAGCGCTGGGCTTTGGGGGGATGCCAGCCCGGACTCGCGCCAGTGAGCAATGACTTGGTGCCTGCGGGCTGCACGGTGGTGCAGCGGTTGGGGCGCTTGATGCCGCGTTGGTCGCAGTAATTCCAGATGACTTGATGAACTGTCTCCCGCCAGCGCATCAGGTATGCCTGCTCTCGTTGATGAAACTCTAACCCTGCGATCGTGTTAGGTCTGCCTGCCTGCCACCAGTGCAACCATTCCACGCCAAAAGCATGAACGAAAAAGTCAAACAGTCCTGTAAACGAGACTCCGACAATTGGGTCGAGTTCGCGAGAAAACTGATAGCGGGGTTCGCCAAATTGATGATTCAGCAAGGCAGCAACGGATAGGGCAGCGGCAGTGAAGGCTTTTTCCTGAGTTGCGTAGTCCAGCGGATCAATCTGATTGAGATGTACCTCTGCTAAATTGCAGTGAAAATCCGCCCCAATTATTTCGCCGCAATTGTGAGCCACAAATCCGTTGGCATCAAACCGAGCGGGACCAGGAACCGTGCAATCGTAAACAGGTTCCTCCCCATCCGGCAAAATGTCTGTCACCGTCACCGTAAACCGTTCACGATTTAACTGTCGCTTGTAACCAGCGAGGAGCGTTTCAAGCCGTTGGAATTTTTCTGGCTCTTGAAACCCGATGATCTCCTGAAATATCAATAAGTTGTCATTGGCAATTACCAGCTCATGTTGAGCTTTACAGGAATATTCAGCCAACTCCCGCTGAGAGTTTGGTAGCAAGCGAACCTGCTCAGGGCGGCGATTTTGATAAATCGTTGAAGCAATTCCCAAGCGAAGCAACATCCGCTGAACGGCTTGCAATCGAGGCAGATCACTTTGAGCCAGGCGAATGCTCACGCCTTTTGTCTGACTTCCTTGAACGCTACCATCTGCGTCAAACAAGCCCCTGAGAAATCCACGGTAAAACTGATAGCTTGTCTGTTCAATGTCGGTGGTAATTGTTTTTGCTTTGATCTGAAGACCATAGCGAGTGGCTAACTTGAATAACGCGGCACCGCCCACTTCGTAGTAGCGATTTTGCTCGCTATAGCAGCCTTTTGCGTGAAAGCCAGGGAACGCACGTTTGCAAGTTTCTAACGCAAATTCAACCATTTCACCTTGGCGATCGCCCCAGTAGCGCAGTTTCCCTTGACGGCTGTGAGTCGCTTCATTCACCGAGAAGCAGCCATCCCCAATAAAGTTGCCTAAGAGCCATCCTTCATCCTCGGTTCCGGTTCCTTCCCAGGGTTGCAGACCGCGATGATTGTGGATGAGGACGCGATCGCCCTGCTGAAGTTGCCCCGCTTCGACCCACTCAGTATATTGAGCTTTTTGCGTCTGACTGGTCACTTTCAGCACCCGATGATTTGCAGTCAAGCGTAGCGCATGACCTTCTTGAGTTTGCAATTGAACGACAGGTTTAATACCGCTGAGGAAGAACCCTTCTGGCGTTGTGCTAAACAATTCTCCGTTGATGTAAGTGCCATGCTGCTTGCCAATCAACTGCTTGACCTGACGGGCACCCATCTCCGTATGCACCCAGGTATCGGCTGTGACACAAGGATTTAATCCGTAGCGTCCAAGCCGATGCTCTAATTCGGCAGCAGACATCTGTGGATGGTGCTGTTGCAGCCATGCTGGAGCAACGCCCTGATTGTATGCCTTGAGAAAATCGGTTCGCAGATCGGCATCGGTGAGCAGGTCGCTATTGGAGCGGGCGATCGCCTCTGGAGCATACTGAATCGCACCTTCACCGGAATAAAACTGCTTGCGAACTGCATCGATGCATTCTTGCTCGGT
>Ga0209490_10004235_pt1 | contig 13269 bp, 15 predicted proteins | sample MAT06_FD_187209 | JGI IMG/M metagenome (GOLD analysis project Ga0209490, IMG submission 187209) | Freshwater microbial communities from Lake Fryxell liftoff mats and glacier meltwater in Antarctica - MAT-06 (SPAdes) (version 2) | ecosystem: Environmental > Aquatic > Freshwater > Ice > Liftoff...
CCCAAATCAAGCGATAGAAAAATTGCACCCTCATTTTGCCGATGAATGCAGTATTCTATCGCTTAGATTTGAGAATCCCGCACGCATTCTACAAAAATTGCCCTAATGCGCAATGCGGGATAAACGGTATTAGCGCTTCATCGCGACTTCCAGTGCGGATTCTGGGTTGAATCATGCCCCCTATTGTAACAGACACTTCAACTGCAAAATCTGGGTTCAACAAAATAAGGTGCCACAAAATTTGTGACACCTTCCTTTTTTACCGGTTCCGATTCACTGTTCGCTTACCGTTTTTCCTTCTGGATATTCTATTGAGTATTCTATGTCGACGGTCTTACTCTTGCCTGGTTCCAATTTGAGATTCCACAAGAGTCGTCCATAAACCTCCTCGTATTCCGCTCCGCTCTTATCAATTAGCTTTACCTCTATCTCCTTTTTTCTACTCAGGGGAACTTGATCTAAAATTTCTATTTCAATGGGCACGCTCTTGTTGTTGCGAATTGTAATTTCATATGCAAAGGTTTCCCTCTCTACACCACTTAGGATCTTCTTGCCGGTTTTTTCCTTTATTCTGATTCTCTTCACCACAATTTTCTCATCACGACCCAACGACACGAGCAGCGTGTCGCCCGTAACCTGTGGATTCAAGTCTACCTGGCCTACATAAGTATCTCCAAAAAACACATTGGCCTTTCCGGCAAGTAGATTATACTGTCCGTAATCCGTAATTCTTGCAAGCAGGAATGCCGCGGATTCCAATTTTGGAACTGCGTGGTAACGATATGTTGCGGGAACAATGTAGCTCTGAAGTTTACAAATATGTTGTTTACCATCAGAGGGTATAGTCTGCTTGATGTCTATCTGATACTCTACGTGTATATCCGATTCCGTTACGTTCACTTGATAATTGTTTCCGTCTGTAAACCCTGCAACGTCGTCCTCTCTTTTAGCAACGTACATAGAATTCATTCGCATTAATGCGTTGTCATTTTGAATGAGGGCATAGGTTACGTAATCTACATATCTTGGGCTCAAAATAGGGCGATTGTTGTTCAGGCCTGGATTAGCCGTTGCTACTGTCATCTTCACATTCTTCCAGTCCATGCCCGTGGATTGAAACACACTCGCTTTGTATGCAATAGCGACCGGTTTAGCCGTTGTCTCCACATTGAGATCATACATGGGAACCCATCCAGCCGCACCAACTAAATACATGCACTTAATTTGATTTGATGCCGCTACTTCAGACCAAAAACTAAGTACTATTTCTTTCACTGGGCTCTTCGGTTTTGGTCCCATCTCATTCAGTTGACCTTGAAACTTGTCTAATCTTTCGGCCATACTTTCTTGTCTCAGTTGCAAGTCAAACAACTTCTTTGTTAGCTCGCTCGTTCTCTTGCGATACAAATCGGCACAAGCATCCAAATCAGCCGGCTTATATTCCTTCTGTCCTGAGACTGTTTTCAGCAGATCATTTATCAATTGCAATTCCCCATTGTGAATTACCCGTTCCTCATTGATCCACCTCAACTCTAAATTCAGCGTTTTGATAGAGTCCTGAAGTTTCAACGCCTTTGGATTCGCTTCCCCGTTCTCCAACGTATTGAAATAATTCGTTCTCACAACGGCCGACAATAAAGTTGCATCGCCTTTTACAGAAACCTGAATGCTTTGGTCCATAAGTTGGGTCGTCACTCCTGAAATAACAACTTCTGAGTTGCCCGTTGGAAGACTCACTGTTCCGGACCTCGTTTCTCTGGCCATTGTTCGGTAAACAGTAACATCAGTAATCTGTGTGCTTACATCAATCTCTTGTCCAATAAAAACCGAACTGAGAAACAAGAGAGACAGGATCACTCCGAATATCCTTTTCATAGCTTTTGTATTAAATGAATTTGTATTAATTGAGGCGAAGCTATTCGGTCTCTTTGCCTACTAAAAACACGAAGTAGTGAAGTCAACTCTACACTCCGTGAAAAGCACTTTTGACTTGGTAAACCGAAAGACGTTCTTGAACATTTAAAGGGAGACGCATCTACATGATCCTGATCCCAGTCAAATGTTCTCTTGTTTAGATTAAAAATCGAACTTAGTGAAACGTCCCTTCCACTGAGCGAATCATTCCTTTGACTACGCCTAGATACCAAAATTCGGGACTGAACACCTTTAAAAACATTGGTAGCAAACAATGGTTGTTTTCAATGCGCATACTTCTGAACTATGTTTACACTCTGAAAGTAGAAATGAATAATTCGAAGACATACCTTGCTTTAATTGTGATCAACACGCTCTGTGTTTTGACTTGCAACATGACCTTCTACTCCCAAAACAATAGTTACACAAATTATAACATTCAACAAAAAGACTCTACTTCCCTTCTTTTGGATTCTGCCAAAATACTTTTCGAAGAGAACCCTTCAAAATCCATTGATCTCATAAATAGATCCCTCGAATCCTCCATACTGAATAGAAATACTGCGGGTGAGGCTCAGTCATACATCGCTTTAGCCCAAGTTCAGCGCAAGCTCAAACGCTACTTGCAAGCAGAAGAAAGTTTACTCAGGTGCAAAAAGCTCCTCGACACATCAAAAGGCAATTCAACAAACACCAAAGACTCTCAGGGACCATCCGAGTCGCTTCGGTTTGAGTGTGTGTACGAACTAGTTCTTGTTTATGAAGAATCGAACAAACTCGATAAAGCCCTCTTGGAATCTGAGTTGTCACAAACACTTCTTTCATCCGCTTCCAACGTTACCAAAAGAAATAACGCGATTCGCAATCACGGCAGATTGTTTTCCAAACTTGGGAGAAGCAACGAAGCCATTGCTCAATTTAATACTCTGCTAAAATCCGAACGAGATGCCGGAGACAAGGGCGGCGAAAGCGAAACCCTCATCAGCATTTCCGAACATTATATGAGGAAAGGAGAAAATATTCAGGCAAAGTCATACCTCAGTGCCTCATTAGATATTTCCAAAGCGAATCAATTCAATGAAAAAACACTCCGCGCGAATGGCATGTTAGCCAACCTGTTCAATGAAGAGGGCGACTTTGCCAACGAATTAGATGTACGTAATTTCAACGTGACTTTATCCGAAACAACCCAAGATGATGCTACCAACTACGAGCAGAATATAGCCATTGGGAATGCCTATATACGGTCTGATAACCTAGTACTCGCCGAACATTTTGTAGAATCAGGTATTGAAAAAATAAACCGAATTGACAATACAGGCATTCGTACCAAATCGGAAGAAGACAGGGCAGCACCCATTCCAAACAAAAGCACAAATCTTCAGCTTGGAGCAGATGCATACCGTCTTCTTGCCGAAAGCTATTTAAAAAAAAATGAACTGTCCAAATCACTTGAGCTCTACAAAAAGTACGCTATTCTGCAAGACTCTGTTCAAGTTGTACATGCGCGAGAACTTTCCGCAGCCATTGAGCTAAGCAATAACTTCGGCAAAAGCGAGCAGCGATTAGAATTACTTGAGAAAGAGCGTGAACTCTCAGAACAGTCTATTTCCCTTCTCCAACAAGATCAAGAATTAAAAAGCGGACAAATTTTCAATAGGAATTTAATCATTGGTCTGCTGATAGGTCTGCTCTTGATCCTTGCCATAGTGGGATTGATCATTACAAAAACCAATAAAGCCCGTCGCACTTCAGACAAGTTGCTTGCATTGCAATCTATGAGCGGACAAATGAATCCCCATTTCATTTTTAACGCGCTCAATTCAGTGAATGAATACATCTCCCAAAACGATGAAAGGCAAGCCAATCGTTACTTGACCTCCTTTTCAAAACTCATGCGCCAAGTGATGGACGATTCGAAACATACTTTCATTCCCTTGACCGAAGAAATTGAAATGCTACGTCTATACCTCGATCTTGAGCACGCTCGTTTCAAAGATCAATTCGAATACAGTTTTCATATCGACGATAAACTTCTAAATTCCGATTTTGAACTTCCCCCTATGATGGTACAACCCTTCATTGAAAACGCTATTTGGCACGGACTCCGCTACCGCTCAGGAGGTGGCAGTTTAAATATCCATTTTTCCGCTGCAAATGGCAGCATTGAGATCCTCATTAGCGACAACGGAATTGGCATTCAAAAATCGAAGGAGCTCAAAACGATACATCAGAAAAAACAAAACTCCATGGGTATGAAAAATATTTACACCCGCATTTCTCTTATGAATGAAATATATAATATAGGGATGGCTGTGAATATTTCAGAACAAAATCCAGGCAACGAAAATCCGGGAACACTTGTAAAGATGCTTGTGCCACAGCGCGAAAATAAAAGCACTATAAAAGAACATGTATCAATTGCGGGTACCCCTAAAAATCTCTTTCAACAAAATACAAATTGAGCACAATTCTCAAAGCCATCATTGTAGATGACGAAGTGTCAAGTAGAAATGTACTTCGTGAATACATCCGAAAATACTGTCCCGACGTTTCGGTAGTTGCAGAAGCCGACTCTGTGGCTTCTGCCATACCCTTGATACATCAACTAAACCCGGATGTGTTGTTTCTAGATGTTGAAATGCCGAAGGGAAACGGTTTCGATTTACTCGAACAATTGGGTGAAGTTTCTTTTGAAACTGTATTTGTCACCGCGTTTGACCATTATGCTATTCAGGCCTTGAACTATAGTGCAGCGTATTACTTGCTGAAGCCGGTAAGTATTGATGAGCTGATTGCAGCCATAGATAAAATCAAAAAGCAGCGAGAGCGAAATTCACCTTCATTCCATACTAGTGTCATTTTAGAAAATTTAAACGCCCAAGGAGCGCAGCAGAAAAAAATAGTACTTCCGCTCATGGAGGGTTTTGAGGTAGTCAAAATCGGGGACATTGTTTCTTGTGAAGCCCATGACAATTTTACTGACTTCCATTTTGTGTCGAAGGGTAAAATGATGATATGCCGAACACTCAAATTCTACGAGGAGCTGCTTGCAGATTCGGGCTTTTTGCGCGCACATAAATCTTACCTGATCAATACCGAACATGTGGTAAAATACACACGTGGCAAAGGGGGGGAGGTAACGATGAGTGACGGCAGTGTCGTCCCTGTTTCTCCCCAAAAGAAAGATTCATTGTTGGAAAAGTTTGAGAGAGGGAGATGAGTTTTACTGGTGGAGAAAACAACAGAAAACTACTTCAACACAATTTCTCCATTTACCTCCATTTTCCTTGAGGATCCCGGCTCATAGAGTGTCAGTTTTAATGAACAGGGATTGCTCACTTCACCTTCATTAAAAGATAGTGTAATAGGCAGTTTTTCAAGAAACACATCTTCGTACAATACACCACTGTCCTCATAGTGAATCAACAAATTGTTATCGGCCAAAACGATCACGCCTTCTGCGTCCATTAATTCAACTGATAAAATCGGATACACCGTTTCCCCTATTCGTAGTTCGCTTCGCAATCCTTCCAACATAATGGCATATTGATCCTTCATGTCCATTACACCAGAAAACACAGAGGTCTCTTTTGACATGTTCCATAAATAAACGTTGGAATAAGAATACCCTTCTGTCTTCACCGACAATAGATCATTTCTTCGAATTGTAAATGGCTGCGTATATCTGAATATCCCTGTGCCGATGGCATCTTTGATAACTATTTGAAGTTCATATTTCTCGCCGTTCTGATAAGGAAAAGAAAGCAGAAAAAATGCATTCAATTGAAGCGGATTCAAATCGGTTCCTTCTTGATAATTATCAAGCAGATTTTCCGAGAAAAGGGCTGTGTCTTTGCCGTCCCGCAGGATTAAGGCCGATAATATCGGAAAGTGTTTGCCGTTCTTTAACTCGAAGCCATCAAAATCGTTGAATATCAGATCCAGTTTTTCTCCATATTCAAAGACCTTCCTCTTCTCGGGAATTCCATTAATCTCCATCACAATGTCATTGCATTCCAGACCGTCTCCAACCGTGCGGGCCCCACTCACTAAATCTGTGCTTTCTGATGTCGAAAAACCGCAACCCGAGATGAAAAAAAGAACCACTATAAAAGCAAAAAAACACGAATACTTTTTCATGAGAAATAGTTGAGATTAAATGCTTGACAAGTGTACAAATTTAAACGTGCTCTTCTTGAATAATGCTTTTATGCCTCAGGCTTGAGTCCAAAACGAGACCCTAAAATCACTTCCGTATTACAAGTCTTCAACTTAGATACCTTTGCCTCCCATCATTCTACTTACTATGACTATTCCTGCTTGCCCGAAATGCACTTCGCAAAACACTTATTCTACTGGAGATCTTATGGTTTGCCCCGATTGTTTTCACGAGTGGAATCCAAATGAAGTTGAAGAAGTAGAGCATGCCAATAAAGTTGTAGACTCAAACGGTAACATCCTGCAGGACGGCGATTCTGTTATCGTCATTAAAGACTTGCCAGTAAAAGGAAGCACAAAGTCTGTGAAGTCTGGGACCAAAGTAAAAAACATTAAATTGATTGATGGCGATCACAACATCGACTGCAAAGTGGATGGTTTTGGTTCAATGGCTTTGAAGTCCGAGTTTGTAAGAAAGGCGAATTAATACTTACCATCATTCTTTTAAAGGTCCTCCAAGAACCCTCTTGTGTTTCGCGGATACAAATCACCCGTAATGGAGGAACCTTTGAAAAATCTCATCAAAAGTGACAATGGGGTGAACAACAAAGCCCACCTTTCAGCGGGCCTTGTATAAAAATAGCAAGCGACTTTCAGAATGCTTTTACACATATTCTGGTTGTCTCTCTTTCGCCAATCAACCGAAGAAAATAGGTTCCCGTAGGAGCTTCAGTTAAGTCAAGTTCGTTATTGCCGATTACCACATTCCCTCGAATGACCACTCTTACGCAGAGGTCGACTACTTCAATAAATTGATAAACACGCGCATTGGTCCTGACGAATAATTGATTTTGACAAGGGTTCGGATATGCAGTAAAATCTATTGCTTCACTCTCGTTCATTGATATGTAAACGAAATCGATACACTCCGAAGTAACGCTTCCATTGTTTCCATAAACAATCACTGCAAAGGACCCTGAAGCCGTTGGTGAGAAAGTTGCGTTCGTAGCTCCCGCTGTAGGATTGCCATTGTTTTTGCAGTCGACCCATTGATATGAATTACCTTGCTGACCAACGCTTAGAGCTCCGTTATTATCCTGAACATCAAAACTTGTCTGCATAATATCCACATTAATGTAGATCAGGCTATCGCCTCCAAAAATATTTTCGGTTGTCTGTACATAGTCTCCTTCAGCGTTGTACACCTGTCCATTATATTCAATTTCATCAATTGCATATAGCTGAACATTCGAGTAAGAGTCGCCATGAACAATAAGGTTGAGTGTAACAATGCTATCACATCCGCTGGCGCTTATTAAAATTTGCTCATTTGATCCGGACTGAATATATATGGTTCCATTGTAATCATAGGAGCCACAGCCAATTGCTTCAATCGTTTCATTGATGGCTGCACGCTGAACAAAACGTGCCACATAAGAGTACTCTGATCCCGCTGAAGTGAGTACATTCGTATTAGAAGTAGGGTCAAAATCACATGTTCCCACAAAAGAACCCGACAACACAAACATTCCATTTGACTGATTCATCATCAACCCACTGATAAAATCTTCATTGTCTCCACCGAAAGACTGTGCGCTAATAAAGTCGCCATCGCAATCTAGCTTTGTAATGAACACATCGTTATAATTAGCAGAAGTGTAGGTTATTGGAAATTCTCCAAGTGCATCCGGATTAAAATCCGATGTTCCCCTAAAAGTGCCGGCGATATAGAGATTGCCTTCATTGTCCCTAGATAGACCGTAAGCTCTTGAAGCGCTGTTTGGAGACAATTGCTTCACCTACTGAAAGAGGCCATCGCTATTCATCTTCACCAGAAATGCACGATGGGTATATGTAGTATTTGTAATTGTTTAAGTCGCAACAAGATCTGGATCAAAGTCTGTTGTGCCATCGAATCCTCGTGCCGCATATACGTTTCCTTGATTATCTATAGCAATCTCTCCCGTGATGCAGTTATAAGTTGACGAGAATTGTTTTGCCCATACGAAATTTCCTTGTGAACTAAATTTCGTTATGTACGTATCTTAATACTGGCCCACCAAAAAGTATGTGGCAACACCAAGATCAAAATCTACTGAGCCGTAAAAAAATCCCAGACAATAAAAGTTGCCCTTCGCGTCTACTTTCATATCAGTTGGGGTAGTGTAATAACCATTTAACCCTTTAGCCCAAACGTATTCTCCATTGGAGTTCAATTTACTGATGTAAGCAGCATAAGTATTGCCAAGCGACAAGTCCGCTGTGCCCGCTCCCGGGTCAAAATCTACAGTACCCGAAAACAATCCGCAACTCATTATATTGCCCGCGTTGTCCACAACTATAGTTCTACCCGATTCGTTTCCGGCAGAAACGCCACCAAATTTCTTTACCCACTGAAACTCTCCACTCGAATTGAGTTTTATGATAAATGCATTTAACCCCGTAAAGGCAGTCATGTTCGCTGCTGTCCCATTTGAATTGAAATTAACCGTTCCTCGAAATTCTCCGGTGCAGTATACGTTACCCGAAACATCCACAGCTACATCGAATGCAATGTCGTCTGTAGTGCTGCCGAATGACACCGCCCACTCCTATTCTTCAGATGAATTCAACTTTGAGATATAGGCATCTTTCGCGCCATTGGAACTCAAAGTAGAGCTCCCGGCGTTTGGGTCAAAGTTTGTGAGGCCCTCGAAGTGAACCACATGTGATGATAGCTCCAGAGGGGTCCATGGCCGACCCCCGGGGAGTAATTGTTGTGGGTCCGCCAAATTGTTTGACCCAGGATAGATTGATGCCTTGAGCAGGGGCACCTAGTGCGGCGGATGAAAGCATTAAAGAAAACAAAATTGTTTTCCTGTTGATTGGATTTGATGGAACAAAGATTCCCATTTCACATCACTCCCTACAATCCTTCCTATCGGTGGTTTTCTTCTCCCCTAAACACGTGATTTTTCATTTCGAGGCGCTGTGAATGCCACTCCTTAAATACTTTTACTCGCATGAAGTCACTCCTGATTCTCTTGTTTTATCTCTGCTCTACAGCTATTCATGCATTTGCACAATATGAACAGGCCTTACTAAAACAATTAAGCGACACGGGAGACGACAGCGTTCGCTTTTACATATATCGCGGTCTAGGATATATATATGAGTTCGACGATTCAGCCAAGTCCAATGAATATTACAGAGAGGAACAAAAAATTGCCGAATCGCTTTCCAGTCCCCTTCTCAAAAGTATGGTGCTAGTCGATTTGGGAAGTGTCCTATACAATGCAGGAGATTTCGAAGCTGCCCTCTTTCATTTCAAAGAATCGTTGAAATGGGCAACGTTGACAAAAGAATGTAAGCGCATGAATGTGGCCCTTCAAAATATTGCCAATAGTTACTTCAGTGCATACCTCCTCGATAGCGCTGCCTATTATGGAATCCAGTCAATTGAATCCTCAACCCTTTGCAAAGACACTGCCACTCTGATACTGACATGCGCCAACCTAAACATCTATTAGGAAGACCTAAGTTTATTCTCTGAAAGCCTGAAGTATGCCGATATGGGAATCCAGCTATGCGAACAGACCCACTTTTTCGATGGATATGTAAGCGGCTGTCTAACGGCTGCTGTTGTTGAGCGTATGATTGGAAACCTGGGCCTTTTTCGAGCATACCTTGAACAAGGGATAAACTACATAGACGTTGTCCAACAAACCTATTACAAAGCTTCCCTTTACCAGAACATTAGCGGACTGCACTTCGATGTATATGAATATGACCAGGCCAATCGTTTTGCCGACTCCGCACTCCTTTACATCAAGGGCAATGAAGGCACTAATATTTCCGCCTCGATTTTTATGTCAAAAGGATTGGCTCTTCAAAAATAGGCAGACCAACATAAGCGATTCCTTATTTGGAAACAGCACTTGACCATGCGATGCAAAAACAAGATTGGTTCGTAGCACGCGATGCACATCTCGGGCTTTCAGAAACAAACTACACCTTAGGGAATATTCGAAAAGCCTATGAGCACCATGTGTCCCACGCGGCATTCAGTGACAGCACATATCGAATGGAAGCAGAAAAACTGTAGTTGAAATGAGCGCCAAATAACTTACCGAAAAACAACAGCTAGAATTATTCAGATTAAACGATCGGGCAAAGACAGACCAATTAGAAAAAGAACAGAAAAGTAAAAAGTTCATTCTTTTGCTCATCATAGCTATTCTCTTTGTTTTGGCTTTAACGGCTCTCTCTTTTTTGCAGCGAAGAAAAAACCTAATTCTGCGTCAAAAAGAAGCCATAACCCTTGAACAACTCAACAGGTTTGAATCCGAAAAACAAGTAGTTGTTCTCAACTCTATGCTAAAAGGCGAAGAATCTGAGCGAAGTCGATTAGCCAAGGATCTTCACGACGGAGTAGGCAGTTTGCTCCGCGGTGTAAAACTCTCACTATCTTCTTTGGAAGGAAATATGTTTATACGCGAAGACCATGCAAGGCTCTTCGATAGATCTCTTCATCAATTGGATGATGCAATCACAGAAATGCGTCGAGTAGCACAAAACATGATGCCCGAAATCCCCATGAAATTATGACTTATTCAAGCTGCTAACCAACTCGCTACTGGCATTTCTCAATCAAGCTCAATCTCGATCCATCTTGAACATCCCAATTTCGATGGAAGGCTTCCAGGTGATAAGGAAATAATTGTATACAGACTCTTTCAGGAACTTTTGCAAAACGTGGTGAAGCACGGCTCTGCCAGCGAAGTAATAATTCAACTCAGCGAACTCGACAATGTCATCAATATAGCAATTGAAGACAACGGTAATGGTTCTAATTCAGATTTGTGGGAAAACAGCACAGGCGTGGGCTTTGCCAATTTGCGAAACCGCGTCAACTATCTGAAAGGAACAATTCATGTGAACACTAAACCCGGAGAGGGCCGTTCATTTCTCATAGAATTTAATAGACCCTCATGACATTAAGGCTCCCTAAAATTTTAATCGTACATGACCATCCCGTTGTGCAGGAAGGCGTGACAAACCTACTCCTGCGCTCTGGTTTCTTCGCTGTTTTGCCTCCGTGCAATGACGCCAAAGAGGCGGTCGAATATCTTCGAATCATCAAAGTCGATCCGGTAATCACAAACCTCAATTTACCGGACATCAATGGTATAGAACTTTTCAAACGGATACGTGCAGAGTTTCCAGATACACGGGTACTTGGCATGAGCACTTTTCACGGACCTCTTTATGTTTCAGAAATATGGGGTGCTGGGGCCTCCGGTTTTTCAATTAAAAACACCTCTGCTCAAGACTTCGAAAAGGCAGTGACAGGAGCCCTCCGCGGAGAAATAATTGTGAGTCCCTTGATACATCAACAAACTTCGCTCACTTTTGCTCACCGCAACGGACCTGTGCTCACCCGTCGCGAAAAAAAAGTATTAAAACTAATTTCCGAAGGAAACACCAACAAAGAAATCTCCGGAAAACTTTTTGTAAGTCTCAACACTGTTGATAGTCACCGCAAAAACCTAATGACAAAATTTGAAGTGGCCAACGTGGCATCACTAGTTGCGAAAGTCAGCAAACTAGGGTTAATCTGATCTATCAATTGTTCGAGTTCTATTCTCTGTACTAGCCTTGTTTAGTGACGTATAACTTAGTCAAGTCATAACCTTTGTCCCGCAATCGGGCAAGAATTTCGCGATAAACAGACTCTTCCATTTTTGGTGTTCTCGATAAAATCCACAGACTCTTCTTGTTTGGGTGGCTTACAACTGCGTAGCTATAATCATCGGCCAGATCAACGATCCAATACTTACCACTAAAAGGCCAAAAAAAGCGCACCTTCAGCTTTGCATTTCCTGAATTTTCCATTACGATCGCCTTTCCCTTTATGGAGGATTGCTTTCCGCCAACACTGTCTCTATTACAAGTATTTTCAACGATTAAATGCCCCTTTTCGTTAGCGGTATAATCTGCCGTGGTGCAGTGACAGCCTTTCTGGAATCGTTGTGGATACGCAGCGATTTCATACCATCTGCCCGTATACTTATCAATATCCACATGGGCCACTGTCTCCACTACTTGAGCTGTGGTGGGCATGATTGCCACAAAAAACAGGATGGTAACACAGGCCGATATTTTCATAACATTCTTCATTCGCAAAATTTAATGTGATTTTTCTCGGTTCCTGAAGTGTTCCAAAAACTTACTCCAATACTGCTTATAAAATAGTTTGAACCATTTTATAAGTGTGAAGTGGTAAATGCTGTTAGACTAGCTGTTATAGGCCAACGGATTGAAACTTTTTTGGACTATTACATATACACAAACAGCATTATTCTACCTCTAGGGCTTCGCGCATGGCGTTCACATGGTCGTAATCTGCTTTGAGCCAAGTGTGCTGAGAGTTAATCATGGCACGATGTTCGGCGCTAAGCTCATAACCGCTTTCTTTCAAGACATCCACATAGGTCATCAGTGCTGATTCCTCACCATAACTGCATGAGTCTAATATGCCCAAACGATCCTTACCTGTAATGGCCGATTTTAAATCCATCCAAACCCTAAACACTTTGCCGGTGAGTTTTGTGCTTTCACTGGGCTCTCCCCCAAGTTTCAACACCTCAGCATTCAGTTCGGCAAGACACTTCTCACTGGTATCCGAAAATCGAGAGAATAGTATTTTCAGATCGCCTTCGTCCGTTTCTTCAGTTGCTGTTTTGTATCCTTCTACTCGATCATTGTTAATGACGATTAGCTTGTTCAGCGCATCGATCGTTTCGTTGTTTTCCATAAATAGTTTAATAAAATATTTCAAATTGTTCTAAAACTTTCCCTGTTCTATCATCATTCCGGACTTTTTGCATTTCTACAGAATGTCTTTAGTGCAAAATTCAATTGTGCGGTGCGACAAACAAAAACAACAAATACGGCTGATCCCTTTTGATCTACTCGTGTTGTTGTAATTACAGTTGTGAGCCATGGCAAATTTGAGAGAAATGAATCGGTCTTTTGTTACACAATAAACAAAAAGAATATCAAAATTTCTAACTCGGGAACCTGTGAAAAACCTTTTTTCCTTCCTATTTCAAACCGTCTCTGCGCTCTCTGCGTGAAATTCCCTCCGCGTTCTTTGCGTGAAAATTCCCGAAGTTTGTTTTCCACGCAAAGACCAAACGCAAAGTGCGCCAA
>Ga0209490_10004236_pt1 | contig 13268 bp, 8 predicted proteins | sample MAT06_FD_187209 | JGI IMG/M metagenome (GOLD analysis project Ga0209490, IMG submission 187209) | Freshwater microbial communities from Lake Fryxell liftoff mats and glacier meltwater in Antarctica - MAT-06 (SPAdes) (version 2) | ecosystem: Environmental > Aquatic > Freshwater > Ice > Liftoff...
GTTAACAACCATTTTGGATAGAGTTATTAACTAGGCGGTAACCCCTCTAGATAAAGCTGAAGTTGCTGCTATTGATAGCTGAGGCTGAAACACCTTGTAATACCGCCAGAGTATCAGTGCCAAATCTAATGACAGTGTCCTGGCCAACCTGAAAGATATTTAACTCCTCAAACGTCACACCTCTGGAGATTTTTAACTGGTCAGAAGCGAAGGTTGTGCGCCCGAAAGTGGTACTAACATCAATACGAAAATCTGTAATGGTGTCAAAACCAGCACCCCGCTCCAACACAAACACATCAGAGCCGAATCCGCCAGTCAGAGTATCACTACCCTGTCCACCTACCAAGATGTCTCGACCGAAACCTCCGTCAAGATTGTCAGATCCAGAACCACCGTAGAGAGTATCTATATCATTTCCACCCAATAGGGTATCGTTGCCTGAGCCACCTCGCAAGATATCTTGGTCTTCGCCACCATCTAGGGCATCGTTACCTGACCCGCCAAATACCGTATCACTGCCAAATCCTCCAAAAACTAGATCATTACCTGAGCCACCCTCCAGATAATCATCACCGTATGACCCATTAAGCTGATCATTACCTGAACCTCCGAACAGATCATCATCTCCAAAACCACCGAACAAGAAATCGTCGCCAGCACCACCAGACAGCGTATCGTCTCCAGTAGCACCGCTGAATGTATCCAAATCATCACCATCAATGTAGTCGTTCCCAGAACCACCCTCAATCAAATCATCTCCAAAACTGCCGTACAGAGTGTCGTCGCCTCCCTCTCCATTAACAGTGTCGTCACCCAATGAACCATCAATGAAATCTAAGTCGGGAGTACCAATCAAAACATCATTAACCAAGGTACCGAATAGTGCAGCCATGAATGAATCTCCAGTTCTAAAATATGTTGGATGAAGCAGGTTTTAAGCTGCTCGGTGTTTAACCCTCCAAAATACTCTCATAGTGTTTTTAGCGTGTCTTTACCCATTGCAGTATGACTACTTGCAGTTTTCAGCAATCTTGTGCAATAGCTGTCAACTCACGGTGTTTTTACCATGCTCTTTACCTATTCCAGCCTTTCCATTTGCAGTTTTCGGCAATAGTGTATGAGGCATTTGGTAGTTGTTGCCCATACATATCCCTATTTTGTGATGCCGAAAACTCCAACGTCTGAGTTTACGGATTAATCAATTTAGTGGAGAATACTACAAACACAATTATCAAAACATGGCTATGGGTGCAGAGCGGACAGAGTACAAACTTACACAGAATTTCCGATGGCAAGTAGCGCGATGCTTCCTGGCCGGAAGCCTCACCGTCACTGCGGTTGAACCTGCGATCGCCCAAATTATCCCCGATGTCACACTGGGTACTGAAAACTCGGTGGTGTCTCCCACTCAGACCGTGATTCGAGGGGTGGTGAGCGATCGCATTTTTGGTGGGGCACAGCGGGGTGTACACCTGTTCCACAGTTTTGACCAATTCAATGTGGGTCTAAATCAAGGCGCATATTTCGATAACCCTGTCGGCGTCACCAATATCTTTAGCCGCATTACCGGTGCCACCCCATCTAACATCCTAGGCACGTTGGGCGTGATTCAAGCGGGTTCAACCACAACGCTAGGCAATGCCGATTTATATTTGATCAATCCTAACGGCATTCTATTTGGCACTGCTGCCAGCCTAGATGTCGGCGGCTCGTTTCTGGCTACCACGGCCAGTGCGATGCAGTTTGGCGATGCGGGTTTGTTTAGCGCTACCACTCCAGAGGTTCCCAGTGCATTACTGACGATTAATCCCTCGGCATTTCTATTCAATCAAGTTGCTCCAGGTGATATCATCATCAGCTCCATTGTTCCCAGCATCCCTGGGAGCACATTTTTGGTGGGCTTGCGTGTGCCCGACGGAGAAAGCTTGACTCTTTTAGGTGGAAACGTTTTGGTTGATGGGTATCTGAGTGCCTTTGGTGGCCGTATCGATATTGGTGCAGTCGCTGGAAATGGCATCGTTCAACTCAATGCCAACGGCAGCATCGGTATCCCAGATACCCTAGCACGCGCTGATGTCAACTTTTCTGGAGCATTTCTCAATGTATCGTTGGACGATGGTGGCGACATTGGCGTAACTGCGAACAATATTGATGTATTGCAAAATAGCAGCCTGCTAGCCGGAATATCTTCCGGATTGGGGTCTGAGGGTAGCCAAGCAGGGGACATCGTTCTGAATGCCACGGGCATGATTCAAGTGACTGGAGCTAGCCGCATCGTGGATGATGTTGCGTCAGATGCCATTGGTGCTGGAGGAAATATTGAACTTGTCGCAAACCAGTTGAGTATTTCTCAGGGATCACTACTTAGCACTAGTACAGGTGGGCAAGGAGATGCTGGCAACGTCATCATCAACGTCCGCGATCGCATTTCCTTTGACGGTACCAGTGCCGATGGACGATTTAACAGTGCTGCCTTCAGCAGGGTAGAACTAGGTGCGATCGGGCGGGGCGGTAACATTGAGATTGACACCGGTTCTCTCTTTCTAGCAAATGGTGCTGGACTTACTTCCAGCACCCTTGGGCAAGGAGATGCTGGTAACGTCATCATCAATGCCCGCGATCGCATTTCCTTCGATGGCGGTGATGTTTTCAGCAGGGTAGAACTAGGTGCGATCGGACGTGGCGGTAACATTGAGATTGCCACCGATTCTCTCTTTCTGACAAATGGTGCTCAACTCGTCGCCAGCACCCGTGGGCAAGGGGATGCTGGGAACGTCATGATCAACGCCCGCGATCGCATTTCCTTTGATAGTGCCGATGGACAATTTCCCAGTGCTGCCTTCAGCAGTGTAGAGCAAGGTGCGATCGGACACGGCGGTAACATTGAGATTGACACCGGTTCTCTCTCTGTGACAAATGGTACTCAACTTGCCGCCAGTACCCGTGGGCGAGGAGATGCTGGTAACGTCATCATCAACGCCCGCGATCGCATTTCCTTCGATGGCACCAGTGCAGATGGACAGTTTATCAGTGCTGCCTTCAGCACCGTGGAGCAAGGTGCGATCGGGCGTGGCGGTAACATTGAGATTGACACCGGTTCTCTCTCTCTGACAAATGGTGCTGGACTTACCGCCAGCACCCGTGGGCAAGGGGATGCCGGTAGCGTCATCATCAACGCCCGCGATCGCATTTCCTTCGATGGCGGTGATGTTTTCAGCAGCGTAGACCAAGGCGCGATCGGACACGGCGGTAACATTGAGATTGACACCGGTTCTCTCTCTCTGACAAATGGTGCTCAACTTACCGCCAGTACCCGTGGGCGAGGAAATGCTGGTAGCGTCATCATCAACGCCCGCGATGCGATCTTGCTTCAGGGCACAAATACTGGTTTTTCTAGCGGTATTTTCACCAGCACTGTTGCAGGATCAAGCGGTCGAGGGGGAGATATTGAGATTCAATCCGATAGCTTTCGGATTACCGACGGTGCTGTTGTCGATGCTCGTACAGGCAATTTTAGACGGGGTGGAAATGTGGTGATTAGTACAGAACAATTCGAAGCCCTTAATGGCGGTCAAATAATTGCCACTGCGCTCCGCCGAGGGCGAGCGGGTAGCATCACACTCAATGCCGATCGCATCACTCTCTCTGGCAGCGATCCAACTTTCCCAGATCGCTTGGATCAGTTTCCAAACGCGATCGCCAATGAAGGCAATGGAGAGAGCGGTTTATTTGCTAGCACACGCGCTGGTTCAACAGGACGGGGTGGTGATATCACTCTGAATGCTGCTGATGTAGTTTTAAATGACGGAGCTAGTATTACAGCGCGTAGCCAAGGCCAAGGCAGTGCTGGAAACATCGCAGTTAACACACGTAACCAAACTCAACTGACGAACAGCAATATCACTACAGAATCGGTGTCATCCTCTGGGGGCAATATCACTATTAATACCGCCGATCAGGCAAGTACCAGCCTGCTGATTTTGCGCGGTGATAGCGATATTCTCACCCAAAGCCAGCGGGATGGCGGCGATATTACCGTTCAAGGCATCGCTACGATCGCCTTTGACGACAGCGACATTATTACCCGTTCCGCAGACGGCAGTGGGGGTGACATTACCCTATCGGCACTGTTTAGCGAAAGCGTTCCCCTCGGTTCAGCGGACGATTACGATGATAACGACCAAGTGGATCTCAACGCCGAAGGGCAAATCGCGTCAGGCATCATTACCATCAACGACACCAGCTTCGTTCAAAACAACCTCTCTAATCTAACCGATACCGCCGTCAACGCCGACAGCCTCATTGCCAATAGCTGCATCGCCCGCACCGAGCAAGGCGGCACCTTCCTAATGACTGGCTCTGGGGGACTACCCGAACGTCCGGGACAACTGACGATCTCAACCTATCCTACTAGCGACGTGCAACCCCTTCCCTCTGAGACGTTAGAATACCAACAGTTCCTCGCAGTGGCAAATGGGAGAACCCATCATCGAACCGCAAGGCGTCTTTCGGCTGCCAGATGGTCGGCTCCTACTGAGTCGGCAGTGCGAACGATCAGAGTAGCGGCGTTGTGCTGATGCAGCATTTGGGTGGAAAATCAGGGATATTAGCTGAGCCACACAATCGCCCTTTATTAAGAGGTTCCTACCGATCTGTCTTGTAGAAACATGCAAAGATGATCGTAGAATTCAGTCAAGCATTTGAGAGAAACCGTCAGCTCGATTGAGCAGCAACTCCGATATAGTTTGGGAGTAGATTAGAGCAAAACCGTTGAAACAGAACTCAATGGAACCAAAGCTGAGCCTTCAAGCGATTCTTCAACGTGAACTGCAAATCTGGCAGTCCGGCGCTCTGCCCGGTCTGGCAGTTGTTGGGCTTATCGTTTTGCTACGCCTTACGGGTGGGCTACAGGTATTTGAGTGGATGGCGCTCGATACGTTACTGCGGCTACGCTCACCCGAACCAATCGATGAACACATCTTGATTGTCGGCGTTGATGAAGATGATTTGCAATCGATCAAAGAATATCCAATTCCCGATGGCAAACTGGCAGAATTAATCCAGACGCTGCGGCAAGACAATCCAGCACTGATTGGGCTAGATATTTTCCGTGATTTACCCCAGGGCAAGGGACATGCCCAACTGGAAACTATTTTCCGCACCACCCCTAATCTAATTGGCATTGAGACCGTTTCTCCCCGCGTGGTTGCCCCACCGCCAGCGTTGCCAGACAAACAGGTTGGGTTTGCCGATTTCTCGTCCCTAGATACTGACGGCAAACTACGACGCAGCCTCTTAGCCACCTATAACGTTGAGCAAACGCAGTTCCGGTATTCCTTCGCCACTCGAATTGCAGAACAGTTTTTGGGACGGTACCAGTTACTGCTGCAAGCAGGCAACCGCGACCCCTATGCCATGCGGTTTGGCGCAGCAGAACTGCCTCGCGTGCAGCCCAACACGGGAGGTTACCGCAACTTGAAACCAGCTGAGGTGGAAACGCTGCTCAACTTCCGCAGTGGGTCTCACCCCTTTCGGATGGTGTCGATGCGAGCGGTGTTGGCGGGACAGGTACCCGCAACATGGGTACGCGATCGCATTGTACTCATTGGCATGGTGGCTCCCAGCGTTAAAGATATCGTTAACTCTGTTGCCGTTTCCAGTATTGCCCCGCATCCAGTACCAGGAATTGTCTATGGAGTTGAAGTGCATGCCCATGCCGTCAGCCAAATCACTCAGGCAGCGCTCGATGGACGTCCTTTGTTATACAGTTGGGCCGAGGGCTGGGAGTATATCTGGATTATTGGCTGGGGTCTATTGGGTATCGGTCTAGGGCGGGTTTTTAGCCATCCCTGGCATATCCTCAGTGGTCTGGGTCTGAGCTGTTTCGTATTACTAGGAAGTTGCTATGCGCTATTACTGGTCGGCTGCTGGGTGCCGCTAGTACCAGCATTGAGCGTGCTATTTCTCAACAGCGTGGGGTTAACCGCGTCGCTGTTTTACCGCTATCAACAAGATTTGAAACGCCAACTACGCGATCGCCAACACATGCTCGAATATACGTTCGATGCTATCCACAGTGGGCCGCTGCAAACATTATCGCAACTGCTTAGTCAATCGCGGTCAAGTGACGTGAGTCGCGAACAGATGAATGAAAAGTTGGAAATTCTCAACCGAGAACTACGAGCAGTTTATGAATCAGTGAAACAGGAGGTATTAACCACACAAACTAATTTGCATTTAGCAGCAGATCTAGAACTGAACCTAGATTCTCCGCTGCATGAAGTACTCTATGAAGTGTATATCCATACGTTAGAGCGTGAGTTTGAATGTTTCAAAACAATCAAATTTTGTGTCACCACCTTTGACCCACTCAACACAACTCATTTAACAATGGAACAAAAACGAGGGCTATGTCGGTTTTTGGAAGAAGCGCTCTGCAATGTGGGTAAGTATGCCATTGGCGTAACCCGCCTGGATGTGGCCTGTACTCAACAACACGGCTGGAACATAATTCGGGTAACCGATAACGGTAAAGGACTAAGCACTAGCAGCACCGCTTCAAGTTCCCTCATCCCCCCCTCTATAAGTTCTAAGACGATAGGCGGAAGAGGCACCCAATTTTCGCACCAGTTGGCACAGCAGCTAGGAGGACACTTTCGTCGAGAACCAATGACGCCCTGTGGCACCTATTGCGAACTTAAGTGGAATACGACAAAGCTAAGATTTTGGTGGTAAAACTGGCTGTTTTTTAATTGTAACTCTCTTCTCGCCATTTAGTCCCGCCATCTTGCAGAAAAGTGCAAGAGCGCTTACAGAATTCAGCCAAGCATTTAAGATAAAACGCCAGTTTTATTGAGCAGCGACTTCGCTATAGTTTGGAAGTCATCTTCGTTAACCCACCGTTTACTATCCACCTTTTACTACCTATTTGTGATTTTCTTGCTGTGGTTCAGTTTCTTCGCTTGGCTGGCTGTGTTTTACTGGGAAACGCAGCAGGCATTGCAATGGTGGTTTCAGCAGCAGCAGCGATGGCTGTGCCAAGAAGCAGAACGAGTCCGTAATGGGTTATTACAAGACACGTTTGTACTACGACGAGATTTGGAAGGTAGCCCACAAGCAAGCGAAGAAAACTTAGAACACGTACAGCACCGCTGGCTTCACCAAATCCAGCAGTTAGAAGGGCATCTGATTCGGTTAAGTGACGATCTATCTCCACCATATTTGGAAACAAGTCTGCCACTGTCAATTCGGAAGTGGGTTCAGCACATTGAGGGTACTTCAATCAATCAATCGGTGATGCAGCAGCCGATCGCCCTCGATCTACCCTCCGCATGGCAACCTGAACCGCTCACCCACAACCAAATAATTCTGACCTCGTTGGATTATTTACTAGCTTTGGTGACGTCAGAGACTGAGTCAGTCCCTCCGGTGATGATTCGGCTCCAGGCACATCCCCATTGCGCAGAACTAGTGGTTCAGGTTGACTACCCAAGTGTGGCAGCAGCGGTCAAGGGAGTTCGATCTCGTGAGCTAGGGTATTTGAGGCGGTCATTTTGGGTACTAGCATCAGGACGTAGTTACTATCGACGGCAGCAGCAGGTAGTTTTTTGGCACTTTCGGTGGCGGCTGTCTCACGGTAAGGTAGAAACTCAGGTCAACATCTGAGCTAATTGGTCAAACCAACTAGTAAGCAGGTTAGTTGAGTCAGTATTCCGTACAAGGAGAGTTAGAGTGTCTGGACAAGTTGCGCTTAAAATCGTAGTGGTAGATGACCATGAACTAGTGCTCGATAGTACAGTAGCGGTGCTCAAACGCCAATATCCTGAGGCACATATCCGCACGGCTCAGGCTACAGCAAATGCCCTAACCCTAATTGAACAGACCCAACCTGATTTAGTCGTAGTCGATCTGGCATTACCCGAGCAGCCCGGTCAGCCATCGCGCACCGAGATGGGGATACAAATGCTGCGGACACTGTTTCAGCGCTACCCCTTGCTCAATATTGTGGTGCAGAGCGCCAATGCCAAGTCGTTGGTACGTCTCAAGCCCGCCATTAATGCCCATGAAGGCGGGTTTACTATTGCCGATAAAAGCCTGCCACTGGCAGAAATGCTCACGAAAGTGGAATGGGCTGTCAAGGGAGTGGTATACACACCACGGGAGATGCGTACAGGATTAGAAATCAAGCCGGCGTGGCTAGAAGTGTTGCGGCTGGCTTTTCAGGAAGGTCTGCAAGATAAGATGATCGCCGACCGCATGAAGGTAGCAGAGCGCACCGTGCGCCATTACTGGACGCAGGTGCAAGATGCTTTGGGAGTGTATCCCGATACGGGCAAGAATATCCGCATCCGAACTGAAATGCGAGCCCGCGAAGAAGGATTGATTGATTAAATACTCCTACATGCAGATCCAGACGCAAAGATCTAGGCGGTAAGCCTTGCAGATTCCGGCAATAAATTAGACCGTTTGGGGCACTCCCTCCCTCCATTTCAGGTAACCGATGTTTCTGAACCCTACATAGGCAGCAGCAAAATTCTCCGTTAGGGTAAAGATGAAACCAACAGCATAAGAAGTAGGTGCAGCATGAATCGAAGTGCTCAGATCCAACATGACCGAATCAGATGGGTTGCAACGCGTAGCATAATGCTAGGTCTGTGGCTGGCGATCGCGCCTAGCACGTTAGCACACAGTGCCACCGTTGAAGTTGCACCAAGATCCAGCATGCCCTCCATGCTGGTGGCTCAGACCTATAATCCCCCACCGCCTAGTGGGCAAGGTACCTCTAGCACGCCTGGGGGAGTACGTGGTACGTGCAATGGTGTATCAAGCGCTTCACTGCTGGCGATCGCCCCCCAGTCTCACACCGGACAAACCAGCTCAACCCGTCCCACGGTGGCCTGGTACGTGCCAGACGAGGCTCCGTACGACATTGTGTTTCAACTATTTCAGAGGGACGCAGACACTCCGCTCTACGACGTAACGATGACAAGCCATAAAGGCTGGATGACCTGGACACCGCCTGCTAATAGTCCTGGCTTAACAGTGGGTGAAACCTATCGCTGGCGGGTTATTCTGATTTGCGATCGCAACCGTCCCTCCCTATCCATGCGCGATGGTGCTGCATTTAAAGTAGTCGTGTCCCCATCAATCACTGCCGCCGCAAGCGATCCAGTTGCCTACGCTCGTCAACTAGCTGCTGCTGGGGTTTGGTATGATGCACTAGCCACAATCTTGAATGCTCCGCCAACGGCACAATTGCGATCGCTGCGCATAGAACTACTAAACGAGCTAGCGCAGTTAGAATCGGCTACAGACACTCGACGAGCCGACAATCTACGTTCGCTAGCGACACTTGAACCATAGGAATTTATTTTTCGTGCGTATCGCGCACGAAAAATAAATCTCTAAAATAGCCTCTTGAGCGAGTTCATCTGAGAAATATTGGTCTACAACCAATTACCAATGAGGACAAATGGTGCCCAGTAGGCGGGCCGAGAAAACTCTCCACCCGCGTCGATCAACTTAATTTGAGCTTGTTGTAAGGCTTTAGCTTTGCCAATGTGGGGTGTTTTCAAACCAGTATAAAAACTACCCATCAGCTCCGAGGTAGCAGCATCATTGACAAACCAGAGCGATGCCAACACACTGCGAACACCTGCCTGAGCGGCTACGCCCGCTAGCCCCAGAGCAGCGCGATCATCTCCCACAGCTGTAGTACAGGCCGTTAATACCAGAAGCTGCACCGGGCGCTCAGGTTTGACGCGCCGCAACAGACGATCAAGTCCCGTTAGGGTCAGCTTGTTATTAGGAATATCACCCGTCACTAGAAACGTATCGTCTGACTCAGTGCCAAAGATACCGTGGGTGGCGATGTGCAGAATTGGGAAGTCGTCTGACTCAAGAGCTTGCTCTAAGTTTTGTAGGCGGAATTCTGTTCCAGTCAGGGTGACGCTGTCTGGTAACTCGGTCTTAATGGCAAGAATTTCAGCGTCTACATTGCTTAGGGGGGCAAAAAAACCCGCGTCACTATCGACAGGGCTAGTAGTCGTTAAACCCACCGCTAACGCTCGTAACCTCCTTGATTCAAGAGGATTCAGACTCGTCAGTTGCAAACTGGGAGTATAGGCGATCGCATAGCGCTGGATTAAAAATTGGTTACCGTCATGCAGAGCAGACATGGGCACGCTGCGTAGAATGTCATCTTGCACAAACACGAGCGTTTCAACCTGAGCTGCCGCTAAAGCTGTTTCAAAGGGACGGACTAACCAGTCATAAAGTGCCTGAGCAGGCAATGGATCATAGCGACGAAAGTCAATTTCTAACCCCCGGCGATAGTCATTAACCCGCTCGGTTAGCTGCGCACGGGTTAGTGGAATCCATTCATATTGGCGGCTGCCATCGGGTAGGGTCAAAATGACGGCGGCGCGTTCATCTAGCATGACCGTACTCAGGACGGCGGCGCGATCGCCCTGGGTTAGTAACTGTTGAGGTGCAACCAAATCCACACTCCGCGCACTCAAGACGCAGTCGTTACCAAAGTAGTTTTGTAATTCTGCCAACTTCAACGAGTCAAGAGTGGTCAGCACTTGACTCAAGCCATCCAGCTGATTATCCGTGGGAGCAGGCAGCAAAACAGACGGTTTACTTTGATCCAGACGCAAACTTACAAGTTGACGGTAGAGCGGTTCGATCGTGTCACGAAAGTCAAACTGCACATCGCGGTTGGCAACCAAAATGTCATCTCGGATGGTTTCCAGGGTGGCCACCGACTTTTCATAGGCTTGAATGGCGGCAGCGGGTTGCGCTTGTTCCTGCAAAATACGCCCGACTTGCCACTCCCAAAGATAGCGACTATCAAATTCTCGCTCAGCAGCAACCCGAGCCTGTTGGGTGAGATCCAACGCCTCGGCATAGGCTCCTCGACATTCAGACAAGCGCCCTAGTTCACCCAAGGCAAAGGACTGAGAGCGGCGATCGCCAATTTGGCTCGCAGTGGCAACCGCCTGTTGCAATAACTGTTCTGCAGGGGCGATCACCTCCACGATAGGGCACCGGCTACTCGGTCGCGGCTGACGCGGACTGACAGGGGTCAACAACTGTGCCAGATCAATCGTGGCCAACGCCTTCTCCTGCGTATTGGGCAACTGCCAGAGTAGATCCTGCGTCTCCTGACGGGACTGCTGAGCGGCTGTGGCTAACCCCGTGCGATCGTAAGCTGGAATGATCGCCAGCAGCACCCGCAGCCGATTTGACGGTGGAATAGGCTGCGCTAAGCTTTGTTGCAAGTATTGAATCGCGTCCTGGTCAAACTCTTTACCTTGAGTTCTCAGGTTACTCGCTCGCACCATATCGCCCAATGGTTCTGCCGAATTAGCTTGACGGTAGCGCCCAACCGCCTGACTCGCCGCCGTCGCTCCTAAATCGCTATAGGTAGCCGCCTCTAGCACCGGGTCGCCCAGCTGTTGCGCAGTAGCTAGCGCCGCCTTCAGGTAAGTATTGGACTGCTCATAGTCTCCCGTCAACCGATGCGCCTGCCCCAAACTGCCCAACGCTGCCGTCTTCCCTAGCAAGTCTTCAGCGACTTGGGCGATCGCCAGCGCACTGCTCGCGGTACAGGTGTCTAGCCCCTCCACACTGCCACACAGTAACGCCACGGCTTTGCGAGTTTGGCCTACCCGTAAATATGCCTGCGCCTGTTCGGTTAGCGATCGCCCCAATTGCTGCATGTAGTTAGGCCGCTGCGTCGATGAGCTGGCCTGAAGCTGCCGATACCGATCAATGACCTGCTGCCAAGATGCGATCGCTTCTGCCGTTTGTCCCAATGTCTGATGAGCACGAGCCAGATTCTCCAGCACAATCGCTTCATTGGCCAGATTAGGGTGTTGCCGATAGTATTCCAACGCTGCCTGCCAAGGAGCGATCGCCGCTTGAAAGTCTCCCTGTTGATAGAGGGCAACCCCCTGCTGCACTTGTTGTTCAACGGCTGTGGAGCTGGACTCACTGCTGCTAGCTGGAAGGTGGCTCACTAGCAAGCTTAACACCAAACTCAAACAAAATAATCCCGTTAGCAACAATCGGCGAAAACGGTGCCTGCATGGCGTGAAACGGAGTCTAGGCTTAGGGCTTGGCATGGGTTAACGAGTAAATGTGATTGAGGTGGTGGAATCAATTCGGAATCTAAAGCAGTTGTGCAGGCTTTCTTAAAATTTAAATCCATGCGAGATTAGTTGTCAGGATATCTTGGCTAGTCCTAATCTTCAAGTCTGGGTTGAGAGGTTCTGTAATGTAAAGGGGGGTAATGTAGTGCAGCGACAGGATAGACAACCGGGTCAGGCTAGTTTTAGCTTCACTTCAGGATTCGTTAGCTTGGGCGTAGGACTGCTGAGTGGGGCGATCGCATTCACTGACTGCCTGCCCGTCCTTGGCCAGAGTGCCATTACGGCAGATACAACACTTGGCTCAGAAAGCTCTCAAGTAATCCAAAACTTCCAAGGGCTTCCGCTTGAAATTATCAGCGGCGGCGCGGAACGTGGCCAGAATCTCTTTCACAGCTTCCAGCAATTTAATGTTGCGGCGGGTCGAAGTGCTTACTTTTTTAACGCTAATCCTGCTATTGTCAACATCATTGCAAGAGTTACAGGCAACACCCGCTCCGACATTCTCGGTACCTTGGGTACCCTCAGCTCCCAGCCTGTTAACTTATTTCTCATTAATCCCAATGGTATTGTTTTTGGCCCTCAAGCCAGCTTAAATGTTTCTGGCTCTTTTCTGGCTAGTACTGCTAATGCAGTTCAATTTGGTGATGTAGGCTTTTTTAGTGCTACGAATCCAGAAGTGCCTGCTGAATTGCTAACGGTTAATCCCTCGGCATTCTTATTCAATCAAATTCCAACTGCGGCGATCGCTAATCATTCAATAGCTAATGCTGGACGTGACCCATCCAATTCTTTTGGTGTTTTTGGGTTACGCGTTCCTGATGGGCGCAGCTTAACCCTGCTTGGCGGCGATGTCACGACTGATGGTGGAGGCATTGTTGTATTTGGTGGTCGCATTGAAATAGGTAGTGTTGCAGGTGCAGGTTCCGTTGGACTGAATATAGGCGGAAATACCCTCAGTCTTAACGTCCCTGAGAATTTAGCACGAGCAGACGTAACTTTAACCAATGGTGCAGGATTTCTTGCGACGACTGGCACGACTGGTGGCGATGTCGTGATCAATGCACGGAATATTAATGTTCTAAATGGTAGCTCCATCCAAACTGGAATTGG
>Ga0209490_10004239_pt1 | contig 13263 bp, 17 predicted proteins | sample MAT06_FD_187209 | JGI IMG/M metagenome (GOLD analysis project Ga0209490, IMG submission 187209) | Freshwater microbial communities from Lake Fryxell liftoff mats and glacier meltwater in Antarctica - MAT-06 (SPAdes) (version 2) | ecosystem: Environmental > Aquatic > Freshwater > Ice > Liftoff...
TTCTCGATACACTTTCAAAATCTGACCTCAAAGAAATTATTGAAAAATTAAAAGACGTGCGCTAATCGAGTAGACGGCAGTGAGCTGTAAGCCCACAGCCAGTCCCGATCCTACCATCATAACCTTAAACTCTGGTATTGTTTCCGAAAGACACTATACAATTAATTGGGTGACATTTTATGCAGACAACCGGGACGAAGTTACAACGGACACATAAAAAACCGATGCTAACACCGAGCAAGCTCCATTTTTTGCGTGTTAACGCTCAAATGTATATCTTGGACTTAGCAAAAAACAGACGCCTGCTTGGAACCCGGTGTGCGGCTGTCTTTGGCGACACAGCCACTATAAGCCGTTTGCAATCAACCAATAGAATAATATCAGAGGACTGGACAACCGAAAGTAATTTGTAATTTTTTTAATTTGATACTAAAAGATGAAAGAAATCTCAAAAAATAAATCCACTTTATTATTCATACTACTTTCAGTTATACTGGTTGTTGTTGCGTTTATTTCTTCTAACAAGGTCAGGCAGTTTAATAACTCCGTTGATTGGGTGATTCACAGCCATGCCGTAAAGGGTAATATTGTTGAATTGCGTTCCAATATAAAAGATGCAGAGATTGCACAGCGTGGTTATCTGATTACTAACGATTCTGCTTTTCTACAGCCTTTCATTACTGCCGAACAACACAGCAAGCTTCTATTTGCCGGGCTTGATTCACTCGTTAGCGATAATATCGGGCAACAAGAAAATATTAAAAAACTTAAAAAACTTTTTGATGAACGATATTTAATGCTGAATAACAGGTTGAAACTTTTTAAAAGTAACCCTTCAACAAATTTACTCACAGATAGCCTTATGCATGTAAGCAAAAATAAAATGGACCAAGTGTGTAAACAAATTGCGCTCATGTTGCAAATAGAAGATAAAATATTGGAGCAACGCATAGAGGTTAAAAACCTTTCCGCCACCATCACACCCATTTTTTTATTGTTGCTTTCTTTATTTTCGATTGTTGCGCTTACACTTTTATTTTTCCGTTTGAAAAAAGAAACAAGTTTGCGTGTTTCTACAGAAAGATTAGTTGAACTAGAAACAGGGGCACGCAAACAAGTTCAAGCAGGTTTAAAAGAAATTTCCGATTACAAATATGCGCTTGATGCATCCTCCATTGTTGCCATTACCGACCAGAAAGGAATTATTAATTATGTCAATGATAACTTCTGCACCATTTCAAAATACACCCAACAGGAATTAATAGGGCAAGACCATCGCATTATTAGTTCGGGATATCATAGCAAAGCTTTTATCCGCAATATCTGGACAACCATTGCGAACGGACAATTATGGAAAGGTGAATTAAAAAACAAAGCAAAAGACGGAACCATTTACTGGGTCGACACAACCATTGTTCCGTTTTTGGATGAGTTTGGAAAACCTTACAAGTATGTTGCAATAAGGTCTGATATTACCGAACAGAAAGAAGTAGGACAAAAACTACGTGAAAGTGAAGAAAAGTATAGATCGATTTTTGAAAATACCCTTACGACAATAGTGGTTACCGATGATCAAGGCAATTATTTATCTGCTAATAAAGCGGCAAGTGAACTTTTGGGTTATCCTGTGCATGAATTATTGCAAATGAATGTGGGCGATTTAAAAACAACTGCAAAATCTGGAGCAACCGAGCGTTTCGAAAAATATATCAGCAAAGGTGAAGAAACAGGTGAATTTGAATATACTACAAAAAACGGGGACCATAAATTTGTACAATATCAAGCAATTCGCACAAAGGTTGATTTCAATGTAAGCATCATGATGGACCTTACTGAGCGGAAAGAAGCAGAATTGAAATTAAAAGTAAGCGAAGAAAAATACCGTGGTTTATTTAAAACCATGGAACAGGGATTTTGCATTATTGAACTGATTTTTGATAGCGGTAACAATCCTGTGGATTATCTTTTTATTGAAGCCAACCCTGTTTTTGAAAAGCAAGCGGGGATAAGAAACCCTGTAGGCAAAACCATAAGAGCATTGGTTCCAAACATGGAAGAACGATGGTTTCAAATTTTTGGTAAAGTTGCAATAACGGGCGAAGCAAACCATTTTATTGATCACAGCGAAGAATTAAGCCGATGGTTTGATGTATATGCTTTCAGGTTAGGGAATGAGGGAAATAAAAAAATAGCCGTTCTTTTTACGGATATTACGGAGCAAAAAGCAGCAGTAGAAGCAATAAGGGAAAGCGAAACGAGATTCCGCACCATGGCAGAGGCAACAGAAGTATTGATCGGAGTTGCGGATGAAAAGAGCAATGTCACCTATGTTAACAAGGCCTGGGTGGATCTTACAGGAAGACGGATGGAGGATTTACTCAAGTTAGGATGGACTGACTTATTACATCCGGAAGACAAAAATCGGGTTGTAAATATTTATCTTTCAGCCTTCGCAAAACAAGAAGATTACACGGTCGAGTACAGGATATTAAATAAAAATGGAGAATATCGTTGGTTATTGGTCAAAGTTCCTGCCAGATTTAATTCCGATGGGACTTTTGCAGGATACATCAGCGCTGGCGTTGACATTACCGAACAAAAAAGTCTTACCGAAGAATTGGAAGAAAAAGTAAAAAGCCGCACCGAAGAATTAAATATAAAAAATATACAGCTTGAAAACGCCAATGAAGAACTTGCCTCATTCAGTTATATTGCCAGTCACGATTTAAAAGAACCCCTGCGAAAAATTCAGATATTCACCAGACGGATTCTTGAAACAGAAACTTTTTCAGATAAGACACTTGACTATTTTAATCGTATAATTTCATCAGGAGAGCGAATGCAAAATCTCATTGACTCCCTGCTTAATTTATCAAGTGTAAATTCAACAGAATTGATTTTTGAACCTTGCGATTTAAATATGCTCGTTGAAGAATCAAAAAACGACTTGCAAATCAGTATCCTTGAAAAGCAAGCTATCATTGAACATGAAAATCTTCCGGTAATTATAGGAGCGTGTGTTCAAATTTCTCAACTCATTACCAACCTGCTTGGCAACGCCATTAAATACAGCCGGCAAGGAATTAACCCGCTCATCAAAATTACTTCATCCGTTATTGATGGAGAAAGCATTGAACATACTTCAGCAAACAAACAAACGAAATACCATGCAATAAAAATTGCAGACAACGGAATTGGGTTTGAACAGGAATATGCAAATAAAATCTTTGAGCCCTTCCAGCGGCTTCATGCTAAGAATGAATATTCAGGAACAGGTATTGGTTTGGTAATCGTCAAAAAAACTGTAACCAATCACAAAGGATTTATAATAGCCGAAGGAAAGCCCAATATAGGTTCAACATTCACCATCTACATACCAACCGTATGAACAAAATATTCTTATTTGATGATGATGAGGACGACCAACTTCTTTTTATGCAAACAATAGAATCTACAAACCCAGTGTTGCAATACGACACAGCAGCAAATGGAAATATCGCACTTGACAAATTAAAACGCAGCCCATCTTTACCCGATATTATTTTCCTATACCTGAACATGCCTGTTATGAATGGCTTTGAATTTCTAATTCAAATAAAAAAAAATGCTTAAAGCAAAATTCCTGTTGATATTTTCACTATTTCAGACGTTCTCCGCAACAAAGAATTAATAAAAGAATTTGGAGCACAATTTTTTCTCATAAAACCAACGACTTCCAAGTGCTTGGTAAAAAACTTAACAAATTCTATCCACAGATTTTCTTAGCGAAGAATATATGTCTGTTACATGACGACAATACTTAATTCCCACAACAGTGTTTCATAGACCGAGTAGGAAGAAGGCAGAACATTTAGCCCACTAGCCGAAAGCCCATGATGCAGATAGCTATCGGCAAGCCCTGATTGATAGATTTATCTATCGGGGCTTTTGGTTTTGGCCGCCATCCCTACTGGGTAAACGGACTGACCTCCGAAGGGTGAAACAGTCGCTAGGTGGGACAGTAGGACTGCTTTGGTTTTAAAGCAATTTTTTGGGTTGTTTCCTTGGGAATCCTGTTGGCATTCCTGTTCTCCCGCTTCTCCAGAAGCCGGATATTTCCTTCTTTACCAACATTTTACCAACAAGGGACTCGTCCAAATAAAAAGTCCAATGGATGGTTTAGATTTATAGGAAATCTTTCCACAATATTAGGGAAAGCATGCTATATTAGAATGCTTTACTCCATAATATAAGAAAGCAAACAATTAACTGCAAGCCGACAATTTTAAAAACGAAATGTTTATTCAAACCTAGATAAAATGAAAGCGACCAAACTCAAACTGACAATTTTGTCAATTTTGGTGATTCTTCTGATTTCATGTCAGAACAATCAACAAGAAGCCATGGACAAACAAAATAACCAAAATCTTATCGTGCTTGTAAAATACAAGACACAGCCATCAAAAAGTAAAGAGGCCATAGCGGGTTTAACAAAATTGATAGATGAGGTAAAAAAAGAGCCTAGTTATGTGAAAATCACAATCCATGTAGATCCGAAAGATGATTCGAACATTTTGCTTTATGAAGAGTGGAGTGATGAAAACTATTATAATGGTGATCACATGAAAACAATGCACCTACAAAGTTTTATGGAAGACTCAAGAGCCTTTTTGGCTGGTCCTCCAGAAATTTCACAATGGAAAATCGAGCAAGAATTTAACCTTAAATAAATCGCCGGCAGTTAACAACTAGGTTTTCGTTGCGTGCGTAGCACAACTTGTCCGCCGTGGCGGGAACAAGGAAACCGCTGTTGCACAGCCTGTCCCGATAGCAAAGCGTATCGGAAAACCGGTGAAGTTCTTATGGGTTTTTCGTCGATACCTAAAAAGCGTATAACATATTGAAATTCAATATGTTACTTATTAAAAGTTGCATAAAGTAAAAAATTAAACTATTGATTATCTGAGGGCTACAAATGTTAAAATTTCAAACGGGACGATATTAGTAAACTTAAATATAAAAATTTTGGATGCAACTTGAAACTACCGTAGGTTTAGTGCAATAACGTGTTTATTACATGCTGGGGTGACGTGTAAATTTGAAGTTTAGTTTTTTTATTTCGTTTTGGCACTTGGGACGGGACGCGGCTTCGAAACCCAGCACGCAATAAACACAAAACGTTAGCTGAAACCCTATGGGATAGTGCGAACATCAAACTGACCAGCCTGATTGAACGTTTTTATAAGTCGGACAAGCCCTGTTTGCCATCCTTTACGAAATAAAAAGAGAGGCGAAGCCGACTCACGAGCAACTGCGATTTGCCCCACATTTAAATTTGCCCCAAACGCTCCAAAACCCTTTGCTGCAATGCAGCGAAAATGTGTGAATGAAACAACTTCTTCATTTTTTTGTGTAACGCTAACCCCATCCGATACCTATACCTTTCAGGCATATTTTTTTTTCAATTTAAAAATAACATAAATTTTATGAAACCAGAACACAATCAAAAGATTGAAATTTTAATCGAAATGGTTAAAGATTCGAAAGTTTGTATGCTCATCACCTCCGAAAAAAATGCTGAAAATTTATCGGCAGACCAAACGGAATAAAATTGATGATGATGGAACGATGTGGTTTTTTACAAAACCATCATCATATAAATTTGAAGAAATCGAAACAAGTAAAAAGTTTCTATTGCCATAGCCAACGAAAGCAGTCAAAATTATTTGATGATACTCGGCACTGCAACTTTAGCAAACGAAAAAAGCAAAATGAAAAAGTTGTGGAGTTCTACTATGAAAACGTGGTTTCCGCTTGCCCTAGATGACCCTGACACGATACTAATTAAAGTTACCCCCACCGAGGTAAATTATTGGGATGATAGTTCAAGTACAATGGTAGTTTTATTTAATATGTTAAAAGCAATTGTAACCGGAAAAGTGTACGCAGAAGGCGACCATGGAAAAATTAATTTATGAATGAAAAACAAAATGAAAAAATTAGAAAACAAAGTTGCAATTATCACTGGCGGTGCCGGTAGTATTGGAAAAACCACTGCTGAATTATTTTTAGAAGAAGGCGCACAAGTACTGTTGGTTGATCTTAATGAAGACGATCTAAAAAAAGCGTTGGAGGAATTAAATAGCGAGCATGTAAAATATTGCGTTGCCGATGTTTCAAAAGCAATTGATGTGGAACGCTATATAAATGAAACAGTAAAAATGTTTGGGAAAATCGATGTCTTTTTCAATAATGCAGGCATTGAAGGGGTTATAAAACCAATTATAGATTATCCTGAAGAAGCATTTGACGAAATAATTGCTATAAATGTAAAAGGGGCTTGGCTAGGAAATAAATATGCTTTGCCACAAATGAAAGATGGTGGAAGTATAATTATGACTTCGTCTTTATCGGGCATTTTAGGTTCTATTAATTTAAGTGGCTATATCATCAGCAAACACGCTGTTATGGGAATTATGCGGGCTACGACTATTGAAGCTGCCCCGCAGAAAATCAGAGTAAACACCGTTAATCCAGGACCTGTAAATAACAGGATGATGCGGTCAATTGAAGAAGGTGAAGCTGCAGGGCATGCAGAAGAGGTGAAAAAGCATTTGGAGAATACAATTCCATTTGGACGCTATGCAGAACCAATTGAGGTTGCCAAATTAGTTTTGTTTCTAGCAAGTGATGACAGTCAATATATAACCGGTACAACCCAAGTAATCGATGGTGGAATTTCCTGTGCAATAATTTAATCAGAAAATAACATTATGAAAAACAAATATCATTTCGTGGCCATTTCAGGAAGTTTAAGAAAAGAATCCTATAACACTATGGTTTTAAAATCTTTACGAAAATTTTCACCCGCAAATATTGTTATTGAACAAATATCTATTGCCGATATACCTATTTACAATTTTGATTTGCATGAAAACTTTTACCCTGAACCGATTGAAAAATTGTGCACTGCAATTAAAACTGCAGATGCATTTATTATAGTTACACCTGAATATAATTATTCTATTCCGGGAGTGCTCAAAAATGTAATTGATTTTCTTTCCAAACATCCTTCAAAACCATTTGACAAAAAAGCGGTGGGTATAATAAGCGCAAGCCCCAGTTTACTTGGTGGCGTTAGGGCGCAATATCACCTACGGCAAATATTGGTAGCTGTAAATGCAATGGTAATGAATACCCCTGAAGTAGTGATAACACAGGTAAATACAAAATTTGACAAAGCAGGGAATTTGACTGATGAAAAGACCACGGCTTTTATGAAAAAGTTTATAGATGCGTTGGCTGATTTTGCGACCAATTTAAACAATGATGTTTTAATCCAAAAAGATGGGAAATAAAATCATATACCCAACAAAAGCCCAAACAACAACGAGAATACTACTCGGAATCATTTTGATTTTTACCGGTACCCGGCATCTAGTTTTACCATCAAGTTCATCCAACAATGCAATATTAATATCTCAATAAAAAACAAAATGGAAAATTCAATAACTAAAGAGGACATGGTTACCAAAGCAATAGAAAAGCAAACAGTCAAATTGCCTTCAGACACCTTTAGTTACAGTTATGGTTGCAGCTGTATTTTGCCTAACATTAAAACGTATGGGCAACGATAAAACGCCTCGTATGTAGGGCAATGGGCAAACCCAATTGTAATTATGGGTGTTTAAAACAAATTAGTAAAACCGGAAGAAAGTAAATAAACTTTCTTGGTGGGAGTAGACAATATGCCAGATTGGCACAACGGGTATCATGAACACTGTCGTTTCCCAATCTTCAGACAGTGACCAACGAAACGGTAGGCGAGCGTGTAACCGTTTGTTGTTTTCTTCCACTAAGAAAATTTATTTCAAGTATATATAGAGAAATTAAAACAACTCTCAATATTAACCGATAAGAGACTGTTTCGTTCCTTTCAAATAGAAAGGTTTGCAGGACGGGAATTGAAATTAATTTCAATTCCCGTTTATCGGCTTTATTTGATTTGGATAATTAAAAGGCAAATATCAAACCACTTAAAACTATTCTATTCTTTCGATAAGCATGCGTGTTTTGATAACCAATTAAAGAATCAATAACCATTAAAGAACCAAAAAAATGCCTAAAAATAAAAATAAGCCACAAAATCAAGAGTTTGATTTAAACCCGGAAAAACCTGGAAACGTTGAAAACAAAAAAAATTATAAAAGCGGAGAAATTGAATCAGTTGAGAAAAGTGCGGGTGAAGAAAACCTAAAAGATGAAGATAAAATTTTTAACAATATCCACACAAAGCCTGCAGACGAACAACAGTTTGAAAACAACTCATTAGACTCCGACAACACAAAATAATAATATTTCGTAACCATATGCTCGTTTATTAATGCTTGAAATAATACTATAAATTATGACAACAGCTAAAACTTCAAAAACAAAAGATGACCCTTGTTGGAAAGAATATCACCAAGTAGGGACAAAGGATAAAGCCGGAAAAAAGGTTCCTAATTGTGTTCCAAAGGCTAAGAAGAAGAAATAAAGAAAATTGCCGAAAAATTTAATCAGGAAGTTTATCCGCCTGATCACATTGACTAATTTGAAAGGGATGCAGAACTATATATCCGCGGTATCCTCTTTTTTAGCTTGGTTTCTTTAAACCTCAATCAAAAAGTAAATCAGGTGCTTTGCCTAAGTTTTTAACGCACAATTAATATGTCTAACTCATCTCAAATCAAGTCTGAAGAAAAACCCAAAGAGGCGTTTGAAATAATGGGCGAACAAATCGAAGCTGGATTGAAAGAACACAAACGATCTGATTTGGGTTTGCTTCTATCGTCTTTGTCGGCAGGGCTCGAAGTAGGATTCAGCATTTTAATCATCGGGATTATCTACACGCTATTCAAAAACGAGTCAACGTATGGCGAATTGGCTTTGATGATGGCACTGGTTTATCCAATTGGGTATATTTTTGTGATTATTGGCAGATCTGAATTGTTTACAGAACATACTGTGCTCGCCACCCTACCTGTAATGAACGGAGAGACCACCGTGGGAAGTTTGGCAAAACTCTGGCTAATTGTATATTTAGGCAATCTGGCAGGTGGATATATCTTTGGAAGCATAACGCTCGTTTTTAACTCGGAAATGCACCTGATTGGAAAAGACTTTTTTTATTTTGTATCGGAAAAAATGCTCAAATACAGCGTAGGTGCAACTCTGATTAGCGGCATTATGGCGGGTTGGTTAATGGGAATGCTATCCTGGCTGCTAAGTGCCGCACAAGACACCTTTAGCCGTATAGTGATGATTTTTTTGGTGACTTTTGTCATAAGCATCGCTGGACTGCATCATTGCATAGTAGGTTCCATAGAAGTATTTATGGCTTTTTTCGCAGGAGCCAATCATATAAGTTGGCTCCAGTTTCTCAAGTTTCAGGCATTAGCTACGCTGGGTAATATAATCGGAGGCGTATTTTTGGTGGCTGTTGTTAAGTTCGCCCATAGCAAGCGGCATTAGTTTTTATCCAATACTTTAAACGTGTTCTGTGGCACAGATGCAGATAATACATCCAATTCTTTTCTCCGTAGGGATACAAAATTAATTGGTTCGTTAAAAGCAAATCTAAATTTATGCATGAGCATATTAAAGGTTCGAATTTGAAAATTGTAGCAAATGCAGGACGTGTTTCTAATCTTGAACAACTGAAAGAATCCAATAAATATGTATGCAATTTTTTAAATTCTCTAAATTCTGTTTCTATTTAATAGGGTAATTTGTAGATGAATATGAAAATAGAAATATTATAATTAAATCTATAATTATGAAAAACAAATTTATTTTATCGGCAATACTATTTACAATTATTTTTTTTGGCGTTATATCACATGTAAATGCTCAAGCCAATATTGATGTTGAGTCCGGTGCTGTTTTTACCGGTTACAATAATGTTAGAATTTCAGGTGAAGCGGGAACTTTATTTTCCTTGAAAAACGATTTGAATGCCCAACCAAATGCTTTTATTCGCATAAGGGCAGGATACACAATAAAGTCTAGGCACACTATATCTCTTCTGTATGCTCCTTTATTTGTGAAATCAAATGGATTAACAAATAAGCAAATTGATTTCGAAGGTGTAAGTTTTCCTTCGAATATTGCCCTAAACGCAAGCTATAAGTTTAATTCATACAGGATAACCTACCGATATGATATTGTAAAAAGGTCAAAATTTGAATTTGGTTTAGGTTTTACTGCAAAAATAAGAGATGCCGAAATAGCTCTTAATAGTGAGGGATTGGCTGCTTCAAAAAAAAATTTGGGGTTTGTACCTATCATTAATTTCAGGCTCAATTGGAAAATAAGTAATAAGATCGGTGTCCTCTTTGAGGGTGATGCATTGGCAGCACCACAAGGTCGGGCAGAAGATGTGATTCTTGCTGGAACATATAAATTTTCAGATCAATTCATGGTTCGTTTAGGTTATCGAATTCTTGAAGGAGGAGCAGATAACGATGAGGTATATAATTTTGCTTTGTTCCATTACGCTTCTGTTGGCGTGACATATACTTTTAAAAACAAGTTGAAATCAAATTAGTATAAAAATATTAATTTTAAACATAGTGGAATAACCCCCTATAAACCGGGCGGTTTTCAATTTTGTTTCACTCTTTCTTATTAGGTTTTTTTAGGCATCTACGAACAAAATAATTTCTTTCAAAAAAATTTTGTTCTGATGCTTATTTATTTCATTCGGCTTTGGGATCCCTGCCAAGTTGTTCCTCAGCAGGGCTTGTTTCCGGTTGGTTCAGCCCTACAAAGATATTACTTATCAGTTGTCTTTTATAAGTGGCAAAAATATAGACTTTGATAGAAATGTATTGGAAGAATATAATTTGAGCAGCTTTTTCTGGCGGGAATTTGATGGCGTAGAACTCAATAAAATCAAGAAATAAAGCCCAAGTAGCTAAACGAGTTGAGGGATGTGAGCTATAAGTCCACAGCCTGTCCCCGATCCTAACATCGGGAGTTCTCCTACGCCACGGCGCGCACAGTTCCACTCCACTTATCCCGAAAGCTTTCGGGAGGTCCCTTATCTTCCCTGCATCCTGGGCTTTTGCTAAAATGGTCCAAAGAAATCATTATTCTACACTCAGTCCCAGTTCACTGGATTGTAGGTTGCGCCCGCCTGAATGACATCGTCGGGCAAGTTTTGGGGTAGAAGGAGCGCATCGATCATATCCTTTTCTTCTCAGGCGTGACAAGGTGATAGAAGTGGTCAGGATCGGACTCTTATCCGCCGCGGCGGACCAAATACAGCATCGAAGCCGGTTTTTTCACTGATATAATTGTTTTTCAATGAAGTTCATGAATTCGTTCCCCATTTCTAAGCCATTCATCGATGGCCTTTAGCTTGGCGTGGATACTGGCGAGACGGTAATTGTTTACCCATCCCCGCCAAACCCCTGCAAGCTTCTTCAACCTTTCCTCAATCCGCCACGGCGGATGGTTTTCTTGGTGATCTGCTTAAGCTTGCGTTTGGGTGATTGCCAACTGTTCTTTTTCACCACCAATACCCACTACATGCCGGCTCTTCGCTAAAATCTTCCACTGGAAGATTTCTTCGAACTCAGCCCTCTCGGTAAGGTGAATATCCCCTGCCTGTGGCAGGCAGGCTTGTGCCTTCCCGCAGCCCGGCCCAAAGCTCTCGCTTTGTCCTCTGCCATATCTACTAATTTGGTACTTCCTTCCTCTCGGAAGTCTGGGACTTTGGCGTGCTCCCGATACTCGGGACAGGTAGTGCCACCACATCTCCCCGATAGCTATCGAGGGCTCTTGGCCTCCGTATGTGGTTTCCCGCTTGGGCGGGACAGGCTATGTTCGTCAATACAGACACCGCGGTCTGACTTATAATATGTCCTGAGACATCAGGGCTTCACTGTATGCCTCACGGCAAACCAGCCCTGTAAAATAGGACAGGCTATGCCACTTGCTTGGCTTCGCGACAGCCTGTCCAGGGAATAAGGATTACCTCCACGCTTAAGGGACTTTTACCCATTGGAACAGTCAATCTTTTGACCTATATTCACCACTCAAGGCAGATACAGGCGTTTGGCAAAAAAGCTGGTTCAGTGCTCGAACCTCCCTGTCCTGCAGGTGAAGCGTTCCCGCTATGGCGGGACAGGTAGTGCTTCGTATTCGCCAACTTCTCGTGGCCGCAAAACGTTATGCGGAATGCTAACACCGTTTCAGACATCTAATACAACAGACAAATCCCATGAAAATAATTTTTACTCTTGTAAAATAAAATTTAGATACAAATGAAAAATGTTTTTCTTGCTGATGACGATGCTGATGACCGAATGTTCTTTGGAGATGCTTTAAAGCAAGTACCCATCACATCACAACTCACACTTTCAAAAGATGGTTTAGAGTTGATGAGTAATCTTGAAACAGTAATCCCTGATGTCATTTTCCTAGACCTTAATATGCCGCGCAAAAACGGGTTTCAATGTTTGGAGGAAATCAGGAATACGCCCAAGTTAAGGGATATTCCAATTGTAATATTTTCCACCACAGCCAATGGTGATGCAGTAAATAAAACATACCGGCTTGGTGCAAATTACTATATCTGCAAACCTCATTCGTTTGAGCTTTTAATAAAAGCAATTGAAACAGTATTGACTCTTGAAATGTGGCTGAAACCTCAACCACCTAAAGAAAAATTTATTTTAACGATTGCACGACAAATACAGAAATGACAGAAGATAAATTAGCCACTGCTATCAAAGAACTTCTCTTTCAAAATGAAGAAAAGAAAAAAAGAGTTAAAGAAAATAAAGAACTTAAAGTAATCAGTAATGCTGTAAAACAGACTTCACTATATTCAAGAAGTTTGATAGAAGCATCGTTGGATCCGCTTTTTACTATTTCTCCCGAAGGCAAAATTACGGATGTAAATGAAGCATCCGTAAAGGATGGTGTACCAAGATTAAAACTGATTGGAACTGACTTTTCTGATTATTTTACCGAACCACAAAAAGCCCGTGAAGGATATATATTAAACAGTTTTTAAAAGAGGATTTGTTTCCGATTATCCGCTAACCATTCACCATAAAAACGGCACATTAACGGATGTTTTATACAACGCATCTGTATATAAAGATGAAAATGGAAATGTATTGGGGGTTTTTGCAGCAGCCAGAGATGTTACTGCACAAAAACAGACTTCGTTATATGCAAGAAGTTTGATAGAAGCATCGTTGGATCCGCTTTTTACTATTTCTCCAGAAG
>Ga0209490_10004242_pt1 | contig 13260 bp, 15 predicted proteins | sample MAT06_FD_187209 | JGI IMG/M metagenome (GOLD analysis project Ga0209490, IMG submission 187209) | Freshwater microbial communities from Lake Fryxell liftoff mats and glacier meltwater in Antarctica - MAT-06 (SPAdes) (version 2) | ecosystem: Environmental > Aquatic > Freshwater > Ice > Liftoff...
GATTCCAGCGTTTTCTACGGATGCGTCCTGCGCGCAGACATCGAGTCAATCACGATCGGCGAAGGCACAAATGTCCAAGACGGCTCGATCATTCACCTCGCCGACGACTTGAGTGTCGAAGTGGGTGCCTATACGACGATCGGCCATGCCGCCGTTGTCCATGCTTGCCGCATAGGGGACGAGTGCCTCATCGGCATGCGCTCAGTCATTCTCGACGGCGCGGAAATCGGCGATCAATGCCTCATCGCCGCAGGAGCCCTCGTCACTCCTCGCTCAAAAATTCCCGCCGGTTCCATGGTCATGGGTTCCCCTGCAAAAGTCGTGCGCTCTCTTTCAGAAGAGGAACGCCTCGCCCTCCGCACCTGGGCTGATAAATATCTGCCCGTCGCTCGTGCTCATGCCGCTCGTTGAATCTCGCTTTTCTCCGCCGGTCTTTCTGCGCAACGGACACGTGCAGACCATTCTCGCGGCCATACTCCCACGAAAATCTACAGTGCGATACACGCGCGAGCGACTCGAGCTCCCGGACGGCGATTTTCTAGACCTCGACTGGTCGCGCCAGAGCAACTCGCGCCTCATCATCTTTTGTCACGGCCTCGAAGGCTCTGCTAACAATTCCGACATCCGTGGCGTGGTCACAGCCGCAAATGCGGCGGGTTTTGATGCCCTCGCATGGAATTTTCGCGGATGTAGCGGCGAGCCCAATCGCCTGCCGCGATTCTACCATAGTGGAGACATGGGAGATCTTGGCGCGGTCATCGCCCACGCCGGCGCGACCTACTCTCAGATCGCGCTCGTTGGGTTGAGCCTCGGCGGAAACATGATTCTCAAGTATCTCGGCACTCAAGTGCCCCACCCCGCAATCATGGCGGCCGTTGCCGTCTCCGCCCCGATTGATCTCGCCTCCAGCGCTCGGGCCCTCGATCAACGCCCCGGCAATCGCCTTTACCTCGGAAGGTTTATGAAGGGCCTTAAGTCCAAAATCGTAGCAAAAGCCCTCACCTTTCCCGACCTTATCTCCACAACAGGCTTAGAAGACATCCGCAGCTTTGCCACCTTCGATGATCGCTACACAGCCCGCATGCACGGGTTTCGCGATGCCGAGGACTACTGGTCTCAATCCAGCGCCCGCCAATTCCTCCACAGCATCACCGTCCCCACCCTTCTCATCACTGCGCAGAACGATCCCTTTCTGACCACCGATTCCTTCCCATTTCTGGAAGCAAAATCTCACGCGCACTTTTTCTTTGAAGCGCCGAAGTCAGGCGGTCACCTCGGCTTCCTCGACGCTCGTGGTGCGTGGCTAGAACGTCGCCTCCTCGAATTTCTATCCCCGCATTTGCAAAAAATCCCGCAACGCGCTGGATAAATCCCCAGAACCTTGCATTCTCCCACCATGCTGCAAGCGATTGAAACACTCCTAGCCCTCCAAGACAGAGACCAACGACTTCGCACTTTTCGTTCCGAACTGAAGGCGATTCCTCTCGAAATCTCCTCCAAGGAACGCCTGATCGCCGAGTCCGCCGCACGCCTCGAAGCCGCCAAGACGCGCGCAAAGGCCATCGAAGTCGAAAAAAAATCCCTCGAACTCGAAGCCGCCACGAAAGGCGACCAGATCTTGCGCTACAAGACCCAGCAAATGCAGACCCGTAAAAACGAGGAATTCACTGCACTGACGCACGAGATCGCCAACGTCGAAGGCCTCATTTCCGTCCTTGAAGACAAGGAACTCGCCCTCATGGAAGAAGCCGACACTCTCAAACCACAGATTGCGGAGGCCGAGAAAACTTTCATTTCCGAGAAGGCAAAGTACGAAGCGCAGATCGCTTCCCTCCGTGAGAAAACCCAAAACCTCTCTACCCTCGTCAACGAACTCGACGCAGCCCGCACCCTCGCTCGCCAAGACGTGGACGAAGATCTCCTCGAACGCTACGACCGCCTCTTCGAGACAAAAAACGCTCGCGCTATCGTCCCGCTAGAAAACGAAGTCTGCACCGGCTGCCACATGAAAGTGACAACCCAAACCACACTCGAACTCCGCGCCCAAAAAAACATCACCTCCTGCCCCCAGTGCGGACGCCTCCTCTACCTCCCCTTCTAGACGCGTTTCCGTTCCACGGTCACGCGCGACCATCAGCGCGTCGCGTCCACATTGCGGGCACTCCGATCTAGAAGCCGCGGGAGCACGAGCGAAACCCTCGAAATTGCCATTCGCTTTCTAACCGACTATTTGGAGAGCGACGTGTATTTCAAAATCAAGCGGGAGAATCACAATCTGGAGCGATGCCGCACGCAGCTTGCCCTCGTGCAGAGCATCGAGGAGCAAGAAGAGGCCATGCAAAGGTTTGTGGATTCGCTATGAAAATTCTTATCACGGGTGGCAGCGGATTTATAGGCAGTCACTTGGTCGAGCATTACCAGAATAAAGCCGAAGTTGTGGTTCTGGACAATTTACGCACCGGGCATCGGCGGAATCTGGAGGGTCTGAAATGTGAGTTTGTCGAAGGTTCGATTCTCGACCGCGCGCTCTTGGATCGCGTGATGCCCGAAGTGGACTATGTCTTCCATCTTGTGGCCTTGGTCAGTGTTCCCGAATCGGTGTCCCTTCCGCAGGAAGCCGTGCAGCTCAATGTCAACGGACTCCTGACCGTGCTAGAATCCGCCAAGCGGCATGGCGTAAAAAAACTCTGTTTCGCGAGCTCGGCGGCGGTTTATGGAGAAAATCCGGCACAGCCGAAAATCGAAACCATGGTGCCTGATCCGCGTAGCCCGTATGCGATCACGAAGCTTGATGGAGAATCTTACTGCGACATGTATGCGAGGGAGGGCTGGCTTGCCACGGCGAGCTTGCGGTTTTTCAATGTTTTCGGTCCACGGCAAGACCCCCAGAGCGCCTATGCGGCGGCAGTGCCGATTTTTCTGGATCGTGCTCGGAGAAATGAGCCGATCACGATCTTTGGCGATGGCGGCCAAACACGGGATTTCATCTTCGTAAAGGACATCGCCGGAGCACTTGCCTTTGCTGCCGAGAACTCAGCAATTACCGGGGTTTTCAATGTCGGATACGGGTCTGCCATCACCATATTGGAATTGGCTAAAGAAATTTTGCGCCTGGCCGACTCCCATTCGGAAATCACGTTCGAGCCGACCCGTCCCGGCGACATCCGCCATTCCACTGCCAATCCTGCCAAACTTCTCGCGGCAGGGTGGGTGCCGCAATACGATGTGCCAAGCGGACTCCGCCAGATGCTACGCAATGAATACTCCTGATTTTTATGTGCCCGACGGTTTGACCGATGACCAAGCGCTCATCCGCACCACACACTTGGGTATTGGAGCGCACCAGGACGATTTGGAATTCATGGCATTCCATGGCATTGTCGAATGTTTCCACTCCGAGACAAAATGGTTTGGGGGCATCATCTGCACCGATGGAGCCGGCAGTTCGCGCTGCGGTCCCTATGCGGATGTTTCCAATTCTCAAATGCGCAAAGTGCGCCAGCGGGAACAGCGTCTGGCGGCTGCGGTCGGGCGATACTCCTTCGTGACTCAGTTGGGTTATCCGAGCAAAAGCATCGCAGCCCCCATCGGTTCGCAGTTGGTAAACGACCTGCGCACGCTCATCGGGCAGTCAAGGGCCCAAGTCATCTATACCCACAATCCTGCTGACAAACACTCCACCCACTTAAGTGTGCTCGTGGCGACGCTGGAAGCCCTCAAGGCTATATCCCCAGAACAGCGCCCGGGACGGCTCTTCGGTTGTGAAATGTGGCGCAGCCTCGACTGGCTGGGGGACGCAGAAAAAACCATCCTCGACTTGAGCGGCCATGAACACCTCGCCGCTGCGCTGAACGGTATCTTCGATTCCCAAATTGCAGGGGGAAAGCGCTACGATTTGGCCGTGGCGGGCCGCCGACGGGCCAACGCCACCCTCATGGAATCCCACGTCAATGATACGTTGTCCGACGTTGCCTTCGCCATGGACCTGACCCCGCTGATCGGAGCCGACAGTCGCGATCTTACCGACTTCACCCTCTCAGCCCTGAACCGCTTCCACGAAAGTGTCCGGCTGAAACTCGAAACCGCGCTTTTTCGCTCCTGATGGAAATCTTGGTCCAGCCCAATCCGGAAACCGCTTCCGCCCTTGCCGCCGCTGCCATCGCGAAGGCGATCTACGAAAAGCCAACGACCGTTCTGGGCTTGGCGACCGGCAGCACGCCACTTGCCTTATACAGGGAACTCATCCGCCTCCATCGTGATGAGGGGCTCGACTTTTCCAAGGTTCGCACCTTCAACCTCGACGAATATCTCGGACTTTCTCCAGAGCATCCCGCGTCCTATTCGCATTTCATGAGGGTCAACTTCTTCGCCCACGTGAACCTCAACCCGCAACGAACCCACATTCCGAGCGGTTTAGTGTCGCAAGAGACCATTCCCGCCCACTGCGAGCATTACGAAGAGGAGATTGCCCAAGCGGGGGGTATTGATATTCAAATTCTGGGCATCGGTTCCGATGGCCATATCGGTTTCAATGAACCCAGCTCATCCCTCACATCCCGCACGCGTATCAAGACCCTCACCGAGCGCACGCGGCTCGACAATTCCGCGCATTTCGTGAACCCGGACGATGTCCCCCATCACGTCATCACCATGGGTATCGGAACCATCATGGAGGCTCGAAAAATCTTCCTCTTGGCATTTGGCGAAAACAAAGCCACCGCCGTGGCCGGAGCCGCTGAGGGGCCGATCACGGCTTCCCTTCCCGCGTCCATTCTGCAAATGCACCGGCACGCCCACTTTTACATTGATCCACTCGCCGCCTCGAAGCTAACTCGACTTGCCTACTACGAGTGGGTTTTGGCCCATAAGCCAGCGTGGCAGAGGGATGACATTGCTGCGCGGTAGTTCGATACTGAAACTCGGAACCATGACTACCATGGACGGCTGGCGAACGATTGTGGTATTGGGACGCGATGCCAGACGATTTTTTCAAGGCCTTGTTGCTACCTCTCGCGTTGATCACGGTGCTTTTTGGTATGGGACTGAGCCTGACAATCGCAGACTTCAAGCGGGTGTTGATGTCGCCTCGGGCCAAGCTGGTGGGGCTTGCATGCCAGCTTGTTCTCCTGCCATTGATTGCCTTCGGGCTGGTTTTCATTTTTCGACTTCCAGGAGAGTTGGCAGTCGGCCTGATGCTTCTGGCGGCCTGTCCGGGAGGGCCGACATCGAATCTCATATCGCACTTGTCGCGTGGCGATACAGCGCTCTCTGTCACATTGACGGCCGTGTCGAGCGTTGTCACCGTGTTTACGATTCCTTGGATCGTCGGCCATTCGATGATGCTTTTTCTCGGTGATGCCGCTGCGATCGCGTTGCCATTCTGGAAAACATTCGCCCAACTCTTCGTAATCACCATCTTGCCTATTGCGCTTGGGATGGGCATTCGCGGGCTTCGACCGCGTTTCGCCGAAGCGATGGCCCGCCCTGCAACCATTGTCTCGGTACTATTCCTCGCCCTCGTCATCGCACTCGCGGTGCTGCGTCAGAAGAATTTGGCTGAGCAATTTCTCCTCGCCGGACCCGCCGCGGTGACGCTGAACATTCTCACCATGTTCAGTGGATTTTTTGTTGCCCGACTCTGCGGCCTCACGAAGCCCCAATGCATCAGCATTTCCATCGAAGGCGGCATCCAAAATGGAACTCTCGCTTTGGCTATCGCTCTCGGCATCCTGAACAATCCGACCATTGCAATGCCCTCAGTGATCTACAGTCTCTTTATGTTTCTCAGCGGGGCCTTCATGATTGCGCACTTCGGATGGCGCGGAAAAAATCGCACAGGTTTTGGTGCGGTTTAGTCGGGCCGATCCATGCCACGCAAGCGCGAAGCACAACTCCACTCCTAAACGGGCGTGGTCCCTCGCACGAGTGACAGAATTTCGGTTGGATTCAGCGATTGCGCGCGGTTTTGGATTTGGGGGAGATACTGGGCATGGAGCTCGCGGGCTTTTTGGGAGAGGGAGCCAAAAAGGGATTTGACGGTGGCGGTGTCCATCCGGCTTCCGGCAGAGTAGTATTTTTGGGCGATGTGGCCGATGGCGTAGGTGGACGCGAAGGAGAAGGCGGATCCAGTAATCTGATCAGCGGCGCGTCCGGCGAGCTTGCCTGCGACTTTTTTGCCAAGTCCGCGCATGACCTTGCGGGCGAAGCCTTCGACCATTTGCGAACCGAGGCCGAGGCCTGCGGTGGCAAGAAAGTCTTTAATGTTCGAGCGGTCGAGTTCCACACCTCGAGACTTACCGATGCGGTAAACCATTTTCATCTGCAAGGGGATGATGGCGACGGAGGCGAGGGTTTCTGGGAGGATTTCGAGTGCACCATTGAGAATGGCGTATTTCAGGATCATTCCATCGCTTTCAGCGGGGTCACTTGTGGCGGCCGGGAGACCGGGACTGCTGACTGGTGAGAGAGCGAGCGCATCCACGGAGGCTTCGGCGGTGCGGGATTCGGCTTCCCCGAGATTCAGGAGCCGGCGCAAGGTGTCGAGAAAGTCCTGCTCGTCGGGGGTAATACTGCCGTTCACTTCGCAGACGCCGAGTGCCATTTCGTAAGCAAGAAGGCGATCTTCTCTTTCTGCAAGGTTGGCGACGACGGATTCAAGCGGCAGCTTTCGCAGAAGAATTTGGCGAGAAATAGACGGGAGGTTTTCGGAGCCGAATTCGTCCGCTAGTCGGCGAACTTCTTCCCGCTCAGCATCGGATTTTTCGCCGTCGGCGAACGCGGCGAAGAGGCAGACGGCAAGAAGGGCGTCTTGGCTCGTGGTGGTAGATGTCGCTAGAGTGGTCATAGTGAGATGGTGGGATTACGGGCGAGAACGCGAGCGACAAGACGGGCGTCGTCGGTCATGCCGATTTCGGGAACCGTGTCGGGGATGAGGTCAATGCCTTTCAAAACGTAGTTCAGCGCCACAACAGCCTCGGCAAGGTCAGCGGGGAGTGGATCGGACGCCTCCAACGCTGTTGGCGACGTTAGGAATCGAAAGATGACTTCCACTCCCTCGTGCAGATCCCGATGTTGGCGGGCTTGATCGCATTCGAGCTTAGCATCAAGTTGCGCGCGAAATCCTGCGAGGCGTCGAACGTCGTCAGCACAAATGGCGGCGCGTCCGGCCTCGATATACTCATCAAAAGAGATGGCTTTGCCAGGTGCTCCTTGCAAATGAATGATGTCAGCACGGTGGATGTGAGGGCGGTAGAGTGAAGTCATGGATGGTGTGTGGAAGAGGTGCGAGTGGAGTAGAGGAAGAAGAATTCTGCGGCGTGCAGCTAGGGCGTTCGCCGCTCACGCAGTATCTGTAACTCCAAGCTCACGATTTGCAAATTATGATACTCGGAACACAACGTGGTAGAGAGGCGAAGGAGGTTTTCCTCCCTGCGCGCACTTTCTATTCTGTGATACGGAATCGCTCAGAGAGCGAATCCGGCTCGTCGAACCTACAAATCAATTGGGGCGATCGTGTCTACAGACGCCGACGCGCCCGTTCCGGCAGGAAAGCGAGGAGGTTCGTCAAATCCGATCCGCACGGACGTGTCGGCTGCGATGGACTCGATGCGCCCAAAATGGCGGAGGCTGGGGGCGGGATCAAACGCCACGACTGCTCGCTGCCCGGGCTTAAGTATTTCGGGATGCGCAAAGCGAGCCTCAACCCAGAAGACGACTCCATCGCTTTGCAGGACGGCATCGCGGGTTGCGCGGTGGCTGCGCGAGTAATTCCACACCGTTCCAAGGCAAGCAATAATGCCGATGCCCAGCATTCCCAACACTAATGCCCTGCCATTTCTGTGAGTGCCCATTAGTTTCCGGTAATCGCTGACTCAAAATCGGCAAGGCAAGCGGCGATGCCGCGGGGATCTCGCAGGAGGGCCGTGCCGACAAGCGCAGCATGAAAGTTTTCGCGCACAGCATCGAGCGTCCGCGGTTCTATGCCGCTCTCGGCAACTTTTATCGTTCCAGCGGGTAGTTTTTCAGCAAGTTCAAACACAGAAAAATCAACACTGAAGTCTTTCTCTGAGCGACCCGAGGCACCCACAAAGCCTTTGTCGGACTGAAACTTCCGGCTATTAATCCCGACGACTCTTGCCGTCGGTGGGAGCATTTCAATCTCTTCCGCCGTGTGCACCTCGAACAATGCCTGCATTCCAAGTTCTTGGGCGAGATCGTAAAAACCCGCCAACTTCGGCGCATCAAGGACGTTTGCCATAAGCAAAATCGCATCAGCCCCGAAAGCGCGGGCTTCGCGAACCTGATACTCGTCGAGGAGAAAATCTTTTCGCAAGAGGGGAAGTGTCATGATCGAACGCATGGCGGCGAGGCGCGATATACCCATGCCGAAGTGCCTCTCATTTGTGAGGATAGACACCGCACGAACGATTGGGCTATCGGAATACACGGATGCGGCGTCTCGAACGTTTTCTGCCCGCATGGCACCGACACTTGGGGAGCATTCCTTGATTTCGGCAATGAGCCCAAATGAACGCGCGAGGGCTCCAACAAAATCCCGCGTAGGCGGCGTGTCGGCAATCATGCCACGAAGGTCAGCGGCCGTATGGCGTAGCTTCGCAGCTGCCACTTCCTCGCGCACGTCCTCGAGAATGATGTCGAGAATTGTTTTCAGGCGTCGTTCTTGGGATAGCTGCCGAGAAGCTTTACCGCACGGCACTTTTTGGACAGTTCACGAAAGAGATCGGCAATCTGGAGATCACGCGTGTGGCCATCGGCTTGAACGAAAAAGAAGATATCTTCACTTCCTTTTTTGGCCGGACGACTCGCAAATTGACTCAGATTGATTTCGAGTTTTTTGAAAGGTTCCAGAGCGGCAACAAGGGCACCTGGCTTGTCTTCGATGCGGAGCATGAGCATCGTGGAATCATTGCCAGAGGGTTGGTTCGCATTGCGACCCATGACCAGATAACGAGCCGAGGGGGACTCGCCCTGTTCCGTGGAGGCTGAAGGGCTTATGTCCGCACAAATCTGGAGTTCGGTGATCGCAAGTTCATCCAGCGTATGGTTCACAAGCCCGTGGGCTGGATCATCGAGAGGCACCACGCCGCAATCCGCTTCCTCCGCTGCCACAAGCTCGAAGACGCCAGAGACTTCGAGCGCAAAAGTATAGCGAACGCTAGACCCGAACTTCGCGAGAGCCGCTTGATGTGTCGGGCTTCCGTGCGGGCCGAGGCACGCAATGGCGACATCCTTCTCGATCGCGAGCGAAGCCGACATGATTTCTCGATAAATTGCACGAATCGCGTCTGCCCCCAGCGGCCCCTGGCTGCGCTCGACAAGGCCACGTAGAAGCTTCATCTCGCGGTCTGGCGCATAGATCGGTAGGCTCTCGCGATTCTTAATGATCCCAATCTTTTGGGCCACTCGTGCACGTTCGTTCAGAAGATTCAGAAGCTCGCCATCAAGTGCGTCAATCTTCTCGCGGAGTTGGGTAATATCACTCATTTTGGGTTCTCTATTGGCGGCTCAGTAGGAATGACATCATCTGGAAAGACTATCGGTTCCTGCACCACTGACGCCTCGGGCGCCTTGGGAAGAGCAACACGTCGAAGTTCATCAGCATTTGGCAAATCGTCGAGATTTTTAAGGCCAAAATGCTCCATGAAAAATTGCGTCGTTTCGTAGAGCAGGGGACGCCCTGGCAACTCTGAGCGACCGGCGATACGAACAAGCTCACGATCCATTAATGTCTGCATGACACCATCCACCGCCACGCCTCGCACGGCCTCGATATCGGCACGTGTGATCGGCTGACGATAAGCAATAATTGCCAAGGTCTCCAGCGCAGGTGCGCTTAGGCGGGCCGGACGATTCTCTGGGAAAAGTTGACGCAGCCACGGTGAAAAAACAGGCCGCGTGACCAATTGCCAGCCGCCAGCGTTCTCACGGAGTTCGAACGACCTCGGGAAGTTGCGGTATTCCTCTTCGAGCAGAATCAAGGCCTCGACAATATCGCCGGAATGCACTTTGGCGAAGGGAGTCATCGAGGGCTCTTCCTTAGCGGAATCCGCCGCACCTCGCAGCAGGGCGACAAGTTCCTCAGACGAAACCGGCTTTTGCGAGGCGAAAAGAATCGCTTCGACGATGCGTGGGAGCGCGAATACGTGGTCATCGCTCATACAAATGTCATCGCTGCTTCGGACGCTCGATCAATCCATATTTCACCACATTGAGCCTCTTGGCGCACGCGAAGTTGTTTAAGGCGGATCAGCTCCAGCATGGCAAGAAACGTGACCACAATTTCCGCGCGGCTGGCCACGTCGGCGAAGAGTTCCTCAAAACGGAGCGAAGTTCCGCCAGCGGTCACTCGCAGAAGGTAATCAATCTTATCGGAAACCGTAAAGTTCTCTTCAAAAATCTGCCGCAAATCCTCCTTCTTCTTGTCCAGGCGCTTCAGAATTTTTTGAAACGCATGAATTAAGTCGAAGATACCGACCTCTTCCACGAGCAGATTTTCTGTTGGTTGAATTTCAGGAACAACCGGCGCCCGCGGAAAGAGCTTCTCCTGGAGTGCCTCGTTGTCTCGCAGCTGAGCGGCCGCTTCCTTAAACTTCTTGTATTCGATGAGCTGGCGAATCAATTCCCAACGCGGGTCATGTTCGTCAGCGTCCTCCTCCGCCATTTGCTGCTCCACGGGAAGGAGCGTGCGGCTCTTGATGTAGAGGAGATTTGCGGCCATCACGATAAACTCTCCGGCGAGCTCGATGTTTAGGACCTGAAAGGCGTCCATGTAGCTCAGGTATTGCTTCGTGATGCGTTCAATCGGGATGTCGTAGATATCCAACTCATCGCGCTTGATGAGGTAGAGCAACAAATCCAGTGGCCCCTCGAAGACGTCGAGCTTTACTTTGTAATCTTCCACAGGCGGCTATCGGCGTTTGAAACCGCGCTTCTCGCCCTCACGCTCAAGCTGAGCAATATGCTTCCCGTGTTCCTTCGTGCGGGTCTTGCGCTTGCTGAGTTGTCTCGAAAGCTTGTCCACCACCTTATCAATCGCCGCGTAGAGATCCGCCTCTGTGTCTTCACCAAAAATATCCGGCCCCGGCAATGCCAAGTGTACCTTCACCCTGAAAGACTTTTTCTTGTCCGAATCGTGATGAAGAACGATGTGTGCCCCGAGGATCGTTTCTCCGTGCTCCTCAAGGTGGGTAATTTTTTCTGCAACAAACGAATGGATGGCTCCAGTAAGAACAACGTTGCGGGGAGTAAGGTGAATTTGCATACCCTACAAATTTGGCGAGCGCGGGCCCTCTGTGCGAGAAAAAACCGGAGCGTTTAGAAATCAGGACTTTTTCTAAACAGAATTCGGACAAAGCGCGTGGGCGGAGACGGTATCGCGAGGCTTTGGAGAAACCACCAGAGGACGAACTGATGGCGTCAACCATTGATGAGGAGATGCTGAAAGATTTGCGTCGCGGTTGGTGCTTTGGTTCTGAGGAATTCCGGCAGGGTCTGCTGGAAAAGTTTGAATCATTTTCCCCAAGCTTGAGTCTACGTGAGGAGAAAACCCGGCGTGATTTGCAGAGAAAGCGTATGAAAAATCCGGTCACAAGCACGTTCTCCAAGCCTGCCTCAAAAAAGCCAATTCTGCTTGGCTCGAAACCTCTGCCCGCCTCCTCTCTCAACTCCTAATCCTCCGATCCAACAAGCAATGCAAAATCCTCTGGAGCAGATCGCTTGACCCCACCCACTTCCAATCGCACCCGGCGGAAAAGTAACCGGATTATAACGGTAGTATTTTTCGCTTGGTGATATATAGGGGACGTATGCGTTGCCTGGTGATGCTCATGTTTGTCGCGTTCCTTGGCTCGGTCGTCGCGCAACCTTGGCCGGACAAAACAACGGCGACACCGAACCTTGTCCAGACTGGATTCGGCCCGAACGGTTCGTCACTGCCGTTTGATGGGGGCGAATATTGCGGGCCCACTTCTGCCGGCATGGCTCTGGGATATTTGAACGCGGCAGGTTTTACGCAGCTACTCGGATCGAGTCCGGCTGAGCCGGACTACCTCAATCTCGTCCGCGTTCTCTCCGGCCTCTTTGAGGCCAGTGATTCGGGCGGGACACTGTCCCTCGATGGTGTCTCAACGTATTTTTCTGCCAAGGGGATCAGTCCGGCCAACACCGCGATCACTTGGGACAACGATGGCTATCATCGGAATATTTCGGAAATTCAGTCTGAAAACGTAGACCAAAACATCCTGATCGGCCTGCTTGGCTGGTATAGTGAAGACGGCGGCTACTACACGCGAAACGGCGGTCACTTTTTTGTCATCACAGACCAGTCAACCGGGACACTGAAGATCCACAATCCGTTTCCTTACGCCCTGCTCAATGTTCCCAATACAGCGCCGAATGTCCCGCAAATCCTGCCGACGGCCAATTTCTCGGTGACGTCCAACAACACCAGCAGTCAGTTGCCGGTTGGCACCTACCTCCAGTTTGCGGCGAATCAACAGGGTGTCGGTCCCACGCTCGGCACCCAGGCGGTCGTCGAGCAGGTTTTTCGCTTTCGCATCGACGCCAGCCAGTTGCCCGCCAATGGATTCACACCTCAGGATTGGGAGATCGCGGGGACGAAAAAGCTTAATACCGGCGGCGGCAATCTGCGGGTCACGACCAAAGTAACCGGCACTGGAGGCATCGAAAAATCCGACGCTGGCGAGGTCGTCTTCGAGCGCGAGGTGAGCTTGACCGGCAACCATTCTGTATCGGGCGGTGCGCTCGTCACTACCGCGAAATCTGGCAGCGCCTTCGGCACCGGCTCAATCTCGTTGAGCGGAACCGGCGGACTTCAGTTTCGCCCTGATGACGCGATTCCTGCGAACGTAAACCTCGCCGTTGCCTCGCGTGCCGATTCGCCGTCCGCCGATGGAGCACAGGTGACTTTTTCGGCAGCCAATCAAATCTCTCTCGCGCGTGGGAACAACACGTCCCTCACATTGACGCTCGGCGGCAACGACGGCAACGGCGTTTCGAACCTCGTCGGCAGCGGGTGGGCACCGACTCTGGTCATTGCTGCGGGCGACCTCGGGAGCACCGAGAAACTGCTGGTCAAGGGTTCCGGAGCCAACTTGCCTCTGGTGACGAATGGAACAGTAGGCGGCAACATCGTGGGAGCAAGTGGCCCCTCGGGCGACGGACGTTTTCTGACCTACGATGTGACGGAAGGGTTTCGAAGCGCGGTGACATTTAGTGGAA
>Ga0209490_10004245_pt1 | contig 13259 bp, 10 predicted proteins | sample MAT06_FD_187209 | JGI IMG/M metagenome (GOLD analysis project Ga0209490, IMG submission 187209) | Freshwater microbial communities from Lake Fryxell liftoff mats and glacier meltwater in Antarctica - MAT-06 (SPAdes) (version 2) | ecosystem: Environmental > Aquatic > Freshwater > Ice > Liftoff...
CCAGCCTTCGAACGCCGTCTCGAGCATCGCGAGCATTGCCTTGGGCTCGAAGTCGCCGGTCACCGCGACAATCATGTTGCCAGGGTGGAAGATCTTCGCGTGCATCTCGGCGAGTTTCTCGCGCGAAATTGCGTCAAGCGACGCCTTGGTCATGTCACGCGCTTCGAAGTGATCCCGACCGTACATCAGCGCTGGCCACTCGCGACCAATGATCGAGTCGGCGGAATCGTTGCGCTGCTTGAGTCCCTCAAGCGTTTCGCCCTTCTGCACGTCGAGGCGTGCCTGATCGAACGCCGGATTGCGAAGAATGTCCATAAAGAGTTTCATGCTTTCGGACAGCGTGGTCTTCAGACAATTCATCGTTGCGGTGGTTGTCGTATCACCGCCGCCGACGCCGATGCGGGTCGCCAAGAAGTCGAGTTGTTCGTCCAGATCAGCGGGGTTGATCGTTGCGGTTCCGCCCGAGCGCATGATCGCTGCGGTCATTCCCGCGAGCCCCGGAACCTCGGCTGGGTCGAGGAAGTCGCCACCCTTGAACGTGATCGAAACAGTGACGAGTGGAAACTCGCTGCTCGGCGCCATGTAGACGACGGTGCCGTCCTTGAGGACGTGACGGAACTCCTTCGGTGATGGCGGTTCAAACTTGAGCGGAGCGAAGACGAGGTTTTCTGGCCGTGGCGGAATGTCTGCCGAAGCGAATGGCGTCGCCAGCGAAGCGGCAGCGACGATGAATGCGATGGAACAGTGCTTCATGGATGTCATGGTGTTGTGTTTCGTATGCGGAATCTGGCAGAAGCGGCGGATCGCGTCATTTCTTCTCAAGCTGTTCGATGCGCTGCTGGGCCTTCTTTTTCATGTACTCAAATGCTGGTGCCATCTGCGCGCGAGCCTGCTCTGGGATCTTGCCAAGCTGCTCGTCCATCTGCGCGAGCCCTTCACGAAGCTTGCTGAGGTCAGTCTCGGCTTCAATCTGTTTGGCCGCCTGCTTGATGTTGCCGCGCATCTGCGCGGGGACCTTTGCCAGATCTGGATCCTCGCCGCCTCCATCAGCGGGGGCGCTGCCTTGCTTGCGCACATACGTCGCGACCGCGCGGACGTCGTCGTTGAAGTACGTGCGGGCGACACGCTGAATGTCGGCCGCCGTGACGGCGTCGAGCTTGGCCTGTGCCTCGTTGATCTCTTCCCATCCGCCCATCGCCTCGCCCGCTGCCAACTGCACCATCAGGAAGAAGTTATTCTGCAGGCGGCGGTATTGGTCGGCGGCGGACTGGTTCTTGACCTTTTGCAGTTCGTGCTCGGTCACGAGCGTGTCCTGCAACTTCTTCACCTCGGCGTCGATCGCAGCCTCGAGCTGAGCGGGTGTGGAATCGCCCTTGGTTTCCGCCTGAATCGAGAACGCGCCGGCGTACTTGCGGGTGTCCGCAGCGGCGCGGGCACTGGAAGCGATCGCCGAGCCTTCGATCATGGACTTGTAGAGCCGTCCGGTGCGGCCGTTCAGGATGCTCGCGAGAACTTCAAGCGCGTAACTATTCTTGTGTCGGAAGGGCACTGCGTGCCAGCGAACCTCGACCGACGGTTGCGCGTCGACCGCAGCATCCATGCGCATTTCTGCGACGGTCTTCTGTTCGAGCGTGACAACTGGAGGCGGCGCCTGTTTCCCGGGCTTTAAGCGCCCAAAATACTGCTGGATGACTGGTTTCACGTCAGCCGGAATGAAGTCGCCAACGATCACGCCGACGAGATTGTTCGGGCGGTAGTAGAGGTCCCAATAGCGCTCGGCCTCTTCCATCGTGTAGGAGTTGAGGTCGCTCGTCCAGCCGATGACCGGCCACGAGTATCCGCTCGACATCCAGAACATCGATTCGAACTGCTCTTGGAAGGTGCCTGTCGGCGTGCTCTCGGTTCGGAGCCGGCGCTCTTCGTGCACGACGTCGCGCTCCGAGTAGAACTCGCGGAACACGCTGTCGTTCAGTCGGTCAGATTCCATCCAAGCCCAGAGCTCGAACTTGTTACTCGGCACGTTGATGAAGAAGAAAGTTAGGTCGTAGCTCGTAAACGCATTCATCCCCGAGCCGCCAGCCTTCGTATAGATCTGGTCGAACTCGTCCTTGACGATCGATGCCTTGCCCTTTGACTCAAGTTCGAGGCGCTCGATCTCTTTCTTCAGACCAGCGGACTTCGCCGCGCCGTCAGCGCTGGTGCCGTCGACTTTCGTGAGGTCGCTTTTGAGGCTCGCGATCTGATCGCCGAACGCTTTCCCCTGTTGCGCGTCCATCTGCGCCTTGAGCTGCGTGCGCAGCTCCTTCAACCGCGGTGAGTCGTTCGCGGGGTTCCACGGATCGTCGATCTCACCACGAAAGTAGCGGGCGTATTGTTCGGTCCACACGAGACGGTTTATTTCGTCCCGAAGCTCCTTCTGCTTCGCGCGGTACTCCGCGTCCTTCCGTGGGTCGAGCGTGCCGATCGTGTTGGTTCCCTTGAACATCATGTGTTCGAAGAAGTGGCTGAGCCCGGTGATGCCCGGTCGCTCGTTGACGCTTCCCACTTTCGCTAGCCAACCGGCCGCCATGCTGTTGGGCTGATCGTGGCGCGGAACGAGAAGGAACTTCATGCCGTTGTCGAGGACTAGGGTCTCGACTTCGACTTTCTGTGCGTAGGCAGGGGCGACGATGGCGACAGCCAAGGCCGCGGCAGCGAAGAGACGCATGCAAATCTCCAATGGGGTGACCCGAACCCGAGGCGCGAGGAGCGCGCCCCGCAGCGGTTCGCGCCCGCGACTGGATCGTCCGATCGGCAGTCGCCACAGCGCGAGTGGGTGGTTATACCGGACCGCCTCGACGACGGTCCAAGTTGCGGTCGAAGCGCCGGGCGAAGTGGTGTGGGGCGGTGTCGGGTGGCGTCGATCGGGGTTCGGGAACGTTCCCGCTTCCGCTCGATCGTTTCGCGAGCTAGATTGAACGAGGACTGCGGCCGACTGCCGTCCTCGGGAGTTCGACTGCATGTGTACCTTCGTCAATGCCGTGGCGCCAGCTGCGGTAGCGCTCGCCGGTCTCTTGACATCCGCCGCCAACGCCCAACTGCGCGTCGCGAACTACAACGTTGCGGCAGCCAAGGGCGATCCGATCGCCATGAAAGCGGTTTTTGCCGCGATTGCTGCCGATGACAAGTTTGGCTTCGCGGTCGCGCCCCATGTGGTGGTGGTTCAGGAGGCCCCATCGTCGAAGATTGACGAGATCGAGTCGTTGCTCGATTCGGCGATAGCTGGGTTCAACTACACGCGGGCGACGTACACCACGAGTCCGTCCGAGGATGGCTCCGGCGGTGCTGAAGCAATGTTCTATCGAAGCGACGTGGTGGCCGAGATCGTCGCTGGCCACGTCGATTTAGATACCGGTGCGGGGCGGAAGACCGATCGCTGGCAACTGCAACTCGTCGGCTACTCAAGCGCCAGCGCCAAGTTCTACGTCTATGGGATGCATCTCAAGGCGAGCCAAGGTGCGGCGAACGAGGCGATTCGGCTCGCTGGCGCGCAGACGATTCGCGCGAACGCCGATGGACTTGGGCAGGGAATTCACATCATTTATTCCGGCGATTTCAATCTGTATTCGAATAACGAGAGCGCGTACGCGGCGTTCCTTGCGGCAGGAAACGGGCAAGCGTTCGATCCTCTTGGAACTGGTTCGTGGAGTGGCGCGGCGAATGCCATCAAACACTCCCAGTCGCCGCGCGACATCGTGGCCGGTGGACTCGTTGGCGGCGGCATGGACGACCGATTCGATTTCCAACTCTCGACCTCCGAGTTTCAGGACGGCAACGGACTCTCGATCATCGCTGGGACATATCGAAGCCTTGGCAACGACGGCAACCATTTTGATATCGGGATCAACGTCGGCAACAACACCTACTACCCGAACGACATCCCCCGTTCGAACACGCTCGCAGACAACCTCTTCGACGCGTCGGATCACATCGCGGTGGTGTGTGACTACCAACTCCCCGCAGTGATGAGCGCATCGCTGACGGGTAGCTTTGGCAAAGTCATCAAAAACGCCGTCTATTCGCTGAACGTTTCTATTCAGAATATCGCCGCTGGCGTGCCAGTCGGCATTGACGCGCTTGATTACGAAGTACAGGGCAATGGCGTGCTGTCGGGGAACTTCGCTGGAACCGCGCCGCTCGCTCCCTCGAGCGCGATCGTGCAGGTGCCCGTGAACACCTCGACAGTGGGATTTGTCTCCGGTAGCGCGCTGGTGACCGCAGTCTCTGAGGCCACGCAAGGTGCTTCACAGCTCTTGCCCACCAGTGGCCAGGTCGTCCGCGCCGCGAACGGATCGTTCAGCGCGATCGCTGACACCAACGCCGCAGTCGCGGCCTCAGCAATGACCGAGGGCGACGCGGGGTTGACCATTCCGGCGAGCGTGTTTAACTATCTTTACGACTCGAATCAGGCGCTTCTGGACATCGATCTCGTCGCTGGCCTCGGTTCACGCTTCTCGCTCTTCAGCGGGATTCAATCGGGTGTCGGCGCGAATCCGGCCGTGCTGACGTTCGCGTTCGATGGTGCGGGTGCGACAGCGGGCATGTACTCCCAGAACGTCACCGTCAGCGCGAGCGACCAAGACATTCCAGGTGCCATGTCGTCGCTGCTGCAACTCACGCTCACCGTTACCGTGAATGCGGTGGGAAATCCCGCCGATCTAGACGGCAACGGAACCGTCGATGGCGCCGATCTCGCGATCCTATTGGGTCAATGGGGGGCCGACGGTAGCGCCGACATCACCGGTGACGGAGTCGTCGATGGGGCTGACTTGGCAACTCTGTTAGGCGCTTGGATGTGACGCCGAAGACCGCATCGACTATCCGAAACTCAACGAAGCCTGCGCCATGCCCAAACGATCCTCTATTCTTCGCTCAAGTCTTGCGAACGCGTCAGTGACCGCAGCCGCGACCCTCGGCGGCCTCTGCGTGTCGGCCGTCGCGGACACTCTTATCGTTACAACGATCGACGACAACACGCTGATCGAGGACTCTGGCGGTGCCTGGTCTTCAGGTGCAAGTTTGAACTTCTACGCCGGTAGGGTTGGTCCCAACGGCGAGTCGAAACTTCGTCGCGGCGTCATCAAGTTCGACGTTGCCGCAATCCCAGTGGGATCGACGATCCAGTCAGTGACGGTCAAGCTGTATTGCTCGAAGTCTGGCAGCGGCTCGGCGTTCGTCGTGAATCTCAAACGCCTCACGCAATCCTTCGGCGAAGGGTCCTCTTTCTCGTTCGGTGGAGGCGGTTCACCCCCGAGTATTGGTGACGCGACGTGGATCCATCGGTCATATCCCAACCTCTATTGGACCGTTCCTGGGGGCGACTTCGTTGCCGCAGCGAGCGCGAGCAAGTCGGTCAGCGGCACGGGGCCATACACCTGGACGTCGACGCCGCTGCTTGTGAGCGACGTACAGGGCTGGGTAAATAATTCAGCCGTGAACTACGGATGGCTCGTTCAAGGAAACGAAGTCACGCTGCAATCGGTGAAGCGATTCGACACTCACGAAGCCGCCGCGAGTACTCAGCCGATCTTGACGGTGACCTACGCGCCACCGGCGCCGATGATCGGCGACCTCAACGGCGACCTCAAAGTGAACGGCGCCGACCTTGCGATCCTGCTCGGCCAGTGGGGCGCCAGCGGAAGCGGAGATTTCGACGCGAGTGGGGCCGTCAACGGTGCCGACCTAGGGACGCTTCTAGGTGGTTGGACCGGCTAAGTTCAGATTCGCCCAGCGAGCCTGAGTTCCAACCAAGTCCTCAGGACGGTCGCTGCCGTTGATGTCTCTCCCTGTTGCTGCGCGACGACGAGCGCCAACTGCGCTTCGCCGTATTGACCGAGGGTTGATCGCCACGCAGCAAGAAGGAACAGTGCGTCACGCGAACTCGCTGCCTGTCGCGATGCCACTTCGGCGCTTGACTCCAGTAACTGCATCCGTTGGGTGAGCGACGGGGTCAGCGGGACGAGGCTGACGACCGCCGGATCTATCGCAACGGCATCGCGCATGACGGCGGCTGCGGCCGAGATGTCGTCGAGCATCGCGAGTGCGATGCCGTATCCCGCGAGTGCGCGGGCGTTCGCTGGGTTCGCGTCATGGAGCTGTGCGAAGCCGTCGGCCGCGCTGCGAGGGAATCCGTTGCCCAACAGGTCCCATGCCTGACTTTCTTGGGCGACCATTGGAATCGACGCCGCAGAGAAGGGCGGTGGAACTACTACAACGCTCGGGAGTGGCGAGTAGGTTGTGTAGTTCACATAGGTCACGCTCGGGACAACTGCGACGGGTGTGTATGAATACACAGGAACACACCACGACGGGTAGCTCTCGTATACAACATAATTAGACCACCACGGCCCACCGCACGGCGACCAGCACGGCCGACACCAGTTCCAACTCGGGCCGCAACCAACGGAGACGAACCCGGACCAACCGTTCCACCACGGGTTACACCAACTGGAGCAGAACGGGGCATTGTTGGCCCCGTAGAAAAAACCGAATGAGAAGTTGCCGGTGCCGAAGCCGATGCCGAACGAGAAGCCGTTACCGGAAGACCAGTTATTCCAGCAGGCGCCCGGTCCGTACACGGGCGCGCACCAACCGTTATTCCAGCCGTTGTTCCAGCAGCTATTTGCGTAGTTGACGTTCGTGACGTAATTGACTGTGCTGCTGTTGTTGGTGATGGAATTATTAATGATCGTCGTGTCGCCGTGGCCGCCAGAGCCGGAGCCGGAGCCAGAGCCAGAGCCAGTCCCAGTCCCTGTGCCCAAGCCAGCTCCCGGGCCGCGGCTCGGCCGGGTGTTGTCGAGATTGACGCCCCCGAGGCGATTCGAGGTGACCGCGCCACCGGTCGGTGCGCCGCGAGCGCCGCTGGCAATATCGCGCCGCGTCACGCCACTGGATGTGCGGGTAGGGAGATCACGCACCAGCTTCGGCTCGACCGCTGGGTTCGCGTCGCGCGTCGGCCGAACTGCGCTCGGCGTCACGTTTGGGGTGGTCTTGCCAGCTCGATCTGATGGCGTTCGGTCCGGCGCGTTGCCCCTCGACGGGGAAACACCAGCTCCGCCGTTGCGCGGATTGCTCGGCTTGTCCGGTCGGGCGTCGGCTGGAGTCGGCAAGGGGCGACCGTTCGGCATCGGTCCCGGCCGGGTCGGGGCACCATCACCGCGCGACGAGGGCGTCCCCACCGTCGGAGTACGACCAGGAGCTGGAGCGCCATCAGGCTTGCTGCCCGCCTTGGGGAGGGGGGGCAGCGAGGGGCGCGACGAGGGCGTGTTGCCCGCGTTCCCGCGAGTGGTCCCGGGCTTGGAAGGCTGCCCGGTCTGCCCCGGGGGCGTTGCCGAAGGGCGTGCGGACGGCGCTTCGGCCGGCGCTTCGGTCGGCTTCGCGGTCGGCCGCGGAGGAACCGGCGTGCTGGGAGCCGCTGGGCGTGAAGTCGGGGCAGCGGGCGGCTGAACCGCGGGCGGCTGCACGACATCGGGCGTCGACGGACGTACGCTCGGCGGCGCCGTTGGCGTTCGCGGGCTCACGGATTTCCGAGCTGGTGCCGCGGGCGACGACGTCGGCCGCGATGCCGGGGGGATAGTGGGCGCAGCGCTAGGAACCACGCTAGGGGGTGTTCGGGTTGGTCCCGACGGTCGGACAGCCGGGGGCAGAGAGACTGGAGCAGAAGGGCGCGCGACCGGGGCGCTTGCTGGCGGGGTTGACGGGCGCGCGACAGGCGCACTGGCTGGCGGGGTCGACGGGCGCGCGACGGGCGCACTTGCTGGCGGTGCTGACGGGCGCGCCGAAGGCATGCTCGGTACGCCTCCGACACCCCGACCACTTGGCGCCTGCGGCCCCGCTGGCGCCCAACCACCACCACCGCCACCACCACTACTACGGCCTCCAGCGCCTCCACCCCATCCGTTTCCGGCTCCTCCGCGACTTCCGCCGCCCCAGCCCCCGCCCGACCCACCGCGCCCACCACCAGCGGGAGCGCCTGCCCCACCACCAGCACCTCCACGACCTCCGCCATCGGCGACCGGGGCAGACTCAGTGTCAGCCCTACTTGGCGCAGCGAGGATGATGGGCGGCGTGAGAAGGGCGGTCAGCAGGCTGACGGCGACGAGAGAGCGCGGACGCAGCGACACAGGCAGAACCTCACGTGGAGGCGGAGCACCAACCGCAACGGCGGACGCGGAGGGCACGTTGAATCTACGACGCTTGGAGATGCCGCGACATTCCCGAACGAAGAATTCAGTGAAACCGGTGGTGAGTTTTCTCGGCGCTCAGTTCTGAAGCGCAGTCGACGCCGCGCACGTCAGTGACTTCGGCGGCTCGATCGGCGGACCCGGTGGGCGCACGCCCGGAGACCCGCCAGGCGATACGGGCAAGTTTGGGCGCATACCAGGGCCTGGCGGGCGTCTGCCGGGCTCGCGACTCGGCCGAGACGCCGGTGATCGAATCGTCGGCCGTAGATCTCGATCGCGGTTCGGATCGCCGGGCGTCACCCCTGGCGCGTGCGGAGCCGAGGTTTCCGCGCCCGTGCGAGAGGAACTCTGGGCAGTCACAGCCGACACACCACCCGTTGATGCGAGCAGGAACGCCGAGAGAAGGGCCGCGTGAGCGACGGGTCGGGTGCGACCGAGATTGGCAGGACGAACTCGCATCCAGGATTCTCCGGAGCTACACGGTGCCAGCGCGGCAGGGCACGCACCGGAACCGGGTCGAATCGGGACAGCCGGCACTGGGCGACCCCGTCGGTCGCGGCAGTGCCCGCTCGAAGAGTGGTACGGCTTCGCCCTCGTGATTTGCGAGACAGAGCAAAAAGCGTTGTCCAAAATCCCCTTGTCCAGTTCCAAAGTTCGCGCCCGCTCCACGTCGAGTCGGGCGTGGCGGCCGATCCCGCAAGGACGGAGGGTCGCTAAAGACAATCGCCGCGGCGACCCACCGAGAAGGGGAGTCGCCGCGGCGAAAGGCCGGGGCGGGATTCGAACCCGCGAAAGACGGATTTGCAATCCGTTCCCTTAGGCCACTTGGGTACCCGGCCGTCGAAGGACCTTGCATCTTGGCAAACCACACGAGAAGCGTCAAACCCGCACTTCAGAGATTCGCAGGGTTTCCGAGTTCGTGCCTCTCTCAAGCCGCCGCACAAGATCGGACGAAGCTACCTTGGAGTTTGACCATGCACACGATTGTCCTCGCTGCAATCCTCGCTTCGCTGTCGGCTGTTCCGGGAACCACGTCGGCCGATCCTCCGGCACCGGTCGATGGCACGCGCGCGGTGCCGGGAGTGACGCCGGAACCAAAACGCAGACCGCCGCTCCTGCGCGAAAGCAGTTTCATGGTCCGCGCCGGAGGTGAGATGCGCGGCGACGAGAAGCGCAACGAGTGGTTGTTCCTTCCGAACACGCGCGACGCAAGCGGCCTTCAGCGCGAGATCGTCTTACTTCCTAACGACACACTCGCAGAAGCGATCCGCACCCAGCGTCTCGCGCCGACGCCGATCAGGTTTGAGGCGACGGGAGAGGTGTTCATTTACCACAGTAGAAACTATGTCCTTTTGTCGATGATGACGCCGGTCGTTGCGGTCGAGACGCCAGCGCCAACGCCAACCCCCACAGTCAAGCCCGATGGGAAGCCGGTGCCAAAGCCCGCATCGCCCGCGACGCCGACCACGCCGGTCGACGAGGAAGCGATTGCGGCGGATCTCGAGCGCCGACTCGCGGCGAGGATCGGCTCGCTTCCGAAAGTTGTCACGGCGGCCCCAGCGATACCGCGAGCCCAGAGCGGTGCGGTCGCTGTTCCAACAGCCGTTCCAAGTTCTGACTCTCGCGTGATGAGCCGACGCGGCCACCTGCTGCGTGATGCATCCACCGGCGGTTGGCGATTCGTGTTCGACGGTCAACTCGCGGAAGGCGGCGACCCATCGATGCCGGTTCTGCCGTGTCTTGCGCTCGAACGAGTTGAACAACTCGTTCGAGAAACGGAGAGCCAAGCGCCGCTCCTCGTTTCTGGTTCGACGACGTCGTTTGAAGGACGAACGTTCCTTTTGCCCACGTCGTTTCGCATCGCGCGGGGTGGAAAGGGCGTCAATCCGTGACGCTGCCGATTCGCGCTGTGAGTGACGGCGATTTCGCAGCCGTCGCAGCGCTCACCAATGAATACATCCTGAACACCGCGATTCACTTCGGTGTCGAGCCTGTGACCGCGAACGAGTTGCGCGACGCGTGGCTGCCGAAGCGCGAGCGGTATCCGTTCCTCATCGCGGTCGACGCTTCAAACGAGTTTCTTGGCTACGCGAAGGCTGGCGTGTGGCGGGAGCGAGCCGCGTATCGCTGGACTGCGGAGGTCGGCGTGTACGTCATCGAACGTGCGCAACGCAGCGGTGTCGGCCGCGCGCTCTACGCTCGGCTGATCGCCGATTGCCGCGCGCGCGGACTTCACTCGCTCGTCGGTGGCATCACGCTTCCGAACGAAGCGTCGGTCCGCCTGCACGAGGCCATAGGCTTCGTGAAAACTGCGTTCTTCGCTCAAGCGGGCTGGAAGTTCGGCCGCTGGCACGATGTCGGCTTCTGGCAGCTCATGCTTCTGCCGCCTGAAGTGGTCGCCAACGAACGAATGCCCTAACAATCGGCAGCGAGCTGCAGTGTTAGGCTGCGGTGACTTTCACCATCTTCGGTGGCTTCGTCGGCGTGCCTGAGCGGCTGTCCTTGAGTGGCGTCGCCGCAATCTTGTTGACCACGTCCATGCCGCTCGTGACCTTACCGAACGCGGTGTATTGCTTGTCAAGATGTTGGCAGTTCTCACGAGTCAGACACACGAAGAATTGACTGCCAGCACTGTCAACGTGCGCCGAGCGAGCCGCGGACAGGACGCCCGGCTCGTGCTTTCGATCATTGAACTCAGCGTTCACGGTCCACCCGGGACCGCCGGTGCCGTCACCCTTCGGACATCCCGCTTGAATCACGAACCCAGGGATGATGCGATGAAACGTTAGGTTGTCGTAGAAGCCCTTGCGGGCGAGTTTCAGAAAGCTTTCGGCGTGTTTTGGCGCGACATCGTTCCAAAGCTCGACGGTGAACGGGCCATGGTCGGTCTCGATGGTCGCGGTGGGATAGGCAGTGGGCTTAGAAGTCATGGGTGGCTCGGTGAAGCTGGATTCGTCGTACGCGGATTGGAAAGGGTGCGGAGTGTAGCGGCGGCATCGACGATGGCGCGATTGCGCCGCAGCCACACGACGCACACGACGCAGACGATCGCGGTGAGCGCCGCGATGATGAGGAAGATACGGTTGCTCGGAACACCGAGCCAGCGAGCACCCGAGAAGATCGCGCCGCCCGCGCCGCCCATCGCGAAGCTCATCGCATTCGCTGTACCGAGGAAGCGTCCACGCTCGTCGTCAGGCGCGAGCGCTTGAAGTGATGCCTGTAGTGGAATGATGTAGAAGCCAGCAACGAAGCCCAGAGCGAAAAGCCCCATCGCGGTGAATGCATAGTTGAGCGGCGCGAGACCGAGTGCGAGAAACGCGATCGCGAGGCCCGCCGCACCGAAAGGCACGAGGCCGAGGCGAAGTCGCGCGCCCGACAGCCACGCGGCCGCCATGCAGCCGATACCGATTGCGACCGCCATGATTGCCATGAGGTAGCCCGTTTCGTCTTCGGTCACTTTCAACAGTGACGCGTAGTCCGGCAGGATCTGAAGGACCACCGATGCCAGCAGGTAGAAAAATGTCCACGCCAGCGCAACTGCGAGCGCGGGACCTTGCTTCATCTGCTTCAACACCGCGAAGTAGGTCGAGAACGGGTCTGGGTTGAGCGGAAGATTCGGTGATTGGGCGCGGAGACGCGGTAGGGTGAGGCAACTGAGCAAGCCGCAGATCGTAAAGCCGAGCATCACCAGTCCAGGCAGCCACCATCCGATTCCGGATGACGCAGCTCCACTCTCGTGCGCCACACGAAATTGATACGCCACCGAGCCAGCGATGACCATGCCAGTGATCACCGCGAGATTCGTACCGAGATTGATGAGTGCGTTCGCGCGTCCGAGCTGCTCCCGCTCCACGAGCTCCGCGATCATCCCGTACTTGATCGGACCGAAGAAACTGCTCACACACGCGAACGCGACGAGCGCGGTGATCGCGAGCATGAGACTGTCACACCCGAATGCGAGCACGGTGATGAGCGCGACGCCAATGCTTGCAAGCTTGAGTACGACCGTTGAACGGTTCTTCGGATAGCGATCGGCCAAACGCCCGCCGAATGCTGAGAGCAAGACGAACGGCAGCGTGAAGAGGACTGTGATCCATCCCTGGCCGCCAGCTCCGATGCGACTCTGCCAAGGACCATTCTCAGCGACTGCGAACGTGATCGCGCCCTTGATGACGTTATCGCTTGCAGCTTCGAAGAACTGTGTCGCGAACAGAGAAAGAAACCCTCGGTTCCAGAGCGGACGTCGACTCACCGATCGGGCTCCGCGGGCTTTGTGTTGTCGGGTTTCGCCGCGTTTCCCGCGGGGCGCACGACCCGCGCGTCCGGGCGTCCCTTGCCGGGAGTTCGAGGCGGCGCTGGCACAAGTTCCGCTTCGCGCACAAGAACTGGCTCTTTCGGTCGTCCCGTTGCGAGATCGGCGATCTCGCCATCGGCGATCGCCAGGATTGTGTCGGCTCCACTCACGGCCCATCCGAATGCGCAGTATTGATTGTCAAGCCGCGCGGTGCCCTCGCGCGAAAGGCAAACGAAGAACTGCGATCCCGCTGAATCCGGCGTGTCGTTCCTCGCCATCGATACGACGCCGAAGTCGTGCGCCAAACTACTCGGCTCAAGAGGTAAGTCGTACCCCGCAGCGCCGTCGCCGGTGCCAGTTGGATCACCGCCTTGAATCACGAATGACCGACCTTCGCGATCGAATTTCACGACCCGGTGGAACGGCGTGTGTTCGTACATTCCGCCTTCAGCGAGCGAACGAAAGTTCCACGCGGTGTTCGGTGCGTACTCCGGTGCGAGTGCGATGCGCACATCGCCCTTGTCGGTATGCAGGACGACGTCGCGGTCGAGGTAGATCCGCAATCCGCTGCGCGGGGTGGGGTCGGGCTTGGGCCACGTCTCCTTGAGTTTCACGTAGTCGGCGTTGTCGGGCTCAAGCAGACGATCACCCCAACCAATGATGCGCGTGTAGCTCGTCGTGCCGTCGGGACGCAGGGCGGTCGTCGTGCGCGTGAGCGGGCGCGAGATCAACGGCTGCGCGAC
>Ga0209490_10004247_pt1 | contig 13259 bp, 11 predicted proteins | sample MAT06_FD_187209 | JGI IMG/M metagenome (GOLD analysis project Ga0209490, IMG submission 187209) | Freshwater microbial communities from Lake Fryxell liftoff mats and glacier meltwater in Antarctica - MAT-06 (SPAdes) (version 2) | ecosystem: Environmental > Aquatic > Freshwater > Ice > Liftoff...
GCGAAGTTAGAGTATACACCAAATTCTGTCAATGGAGCTTGGTGTATACTCTTGATTGGTGAAGCAATGGTGGAGTTAGTGTTAAGTACATCGCCCGGTTCTATTGCATCTTGAGTTGATGGCAGACAATGAGATAGCGTAACTTCAGGGATAAAGACCGTGCCGCGTTCGTGAAACACTTCTTTAAACTTGGCAGGCTCCGACCCCCAATACACCAAAACGTGGGATTGTCGGGCTGGTAGTTTGGGTTGGTAATCGGTATCCAAAAACTTGATCCTGCCCTTCCAAAAGCAGATGGCTTGGGTGCTTAACAAAGGTGACAGCCATTTGGTATCGGTAGCAGCGGGGACTAAAGCGATCGCCTCTGTTACTCTGCCGCTGTCGAATTCTGCTTGTAGCTTGGCTATCCACTTCCCTGGGCAACTGTAGGGCGGATTCATGAATACTTTGCCCGCCCATTCGCGCGTTAACCCATCATCCGCAACCGTGTAATGAACCTTAGCAGGTAGGTGTTTGCGGTTGTCGGCACAGGGATCTAAGTCGATAAATCCTAAAGTTTGACGCACTAACTCCACGATGTCAGGCGGCGTGTACCAGCAATCCGTATTTTTCTTAGCACTTTGCCCCTTTGATCCTGCGCTTGCGCCTTGGGTAAGTGCTAACTCCTCTGATTGATGTGCCTCAAGAATAGGGTATACACCAAGGATAGTTTGATACTCAGTCGATAGAGCTTGGTGTATACTCTCGATTGGTAAAGGAATTGGAAAATTATTGTTAGCTCCCTTGTCAGAATCAGAGTATACACCAAGAACAGTTAATGGGGTTTGGTGTATACTCTTGATTGGTGAAGAGATTGGGTAGTTGCTATCAACCGTACTTTGAAAATCAGAGTATACACCAAGAACAGGAGCACGGTCTAAGTCAAGCACTGATAAGTCGGCGATGAACTCAAAGCGAATCACCCATACTTCGAGATTGCTGTTGCCCTTGAAATACTGCTGCACAAACTCTTCGACTGACGAACACATTCCCCCTTCTGCTGCTAAATCTCCATTGGGCATAACCGAGAGTTGTTCTTTGTAGGGAGCACATAGTAACCGACACCAGCCGATTTGTTTGCCACCGTAGCGGATATCTTTATCTAAAGCTTTGATTAGTTTATTTTGATGGAAAGCTTTGATGAATTTCTTGGCGTGGGTATCTTTCCAAGTGCGCCTCGTCACGGTTTTATCGGGTAGATATTGCAATGTTTTGCCAAAGCTAATAGCCAATCCCGATAATGCTGTGGCATGGCGATCGCTAGGGTAACTAATCGATAATGCCGAAGCATCGGGCAAGCTGTTGGACTCGTTTGAGGGCGATGTAAGCTTGTCCAGGCATAACGGTTTTAGCGAATTTGTATCGAGCTTTGATTCTACCTTTGGTTCGGCTCTTAACTCCAAAGTCGTCAATAGTGATGGGTTGGCGAGGCATTCCGTCCAATGAATCGGGAATCCGAAGAGCAATTCCATCCCCTTCGCGGATAAATAATGGGATGGGGAAATGATGCCCAGCTTCCTGAGCGATTGTTCGCACTTGGTCAGCCCCGCAGGTTTTGAATTGGTACTCGTGTCGCTGCTGTGCAATGTCCTGAAGGAAAGCGACGATAAAAACTCGGTTTCTTTGGTGTTGAGCTCCGACTTCCTTTGCCGATATGAGGAGCGGGTCAGAGCAACAATATCCTGCCATTGTGAGAGAGGCAAATACTTCTCTACCTCCTCTGTTGAGCAAGCCTTCTGGATTCTCGACAATAACAAAACTGGGTCTGCATTCAAGGATGATTCTGAGCATTTCCCACCACAAACTTGAGTCGGGGTGAGCGAGTCCTGCTCGGTTGCCAGCATTGCTCGTTCCGGTGCACGGGAATCCTCCCCAGATGCAATCGTATTGTCCGGGTGATGCGTGAAAAGTTCTGATATCGTCGTGGATTGGGATATTGGGATAGTGGTGTGCAAGTACATATTGAGCCTCCCGATCTATTTCTACAAACTGTTCGACTTTGAAACAATTTAGGGCGGTTGCAGCTAACTCAAAACCACCGATGCCGCTGAATAATGAAAGCGATCGCATCATTGCTCTTCCTCCAGATTTATGATGCTGAGTAATCAATGATTAATTTTGAGCAACGAGAACCATCGATCTAGAATCATCGGCTTAAGTAAAGCTCATCTAAATTTCTCGCTATTACTATCTTTTTCACGCTTAGCGATAGCAGTTAAATGTGAGTTTTATTTATTCTCAGATTTCTGCTTTATTTGATTGCAAATCCAAACCATTCACAACCAATGTTCGCTATCAGGTGAAAATCGATGATCAGTGTCAACGCTAGGCTTTGGTTTAAATCCTGGAAGCAAGTCGAGTTGCTTTGGTTCGATGTTTGATTCGGAGTTGGCTTCTGCTGGCACTACCCCCAAAGTTAATTCGATTGCTTCGGCATACCTTGATACAGCCCTATCGAATAACCCCGATGCTGCGATTCTTTCAACCCAGTTGCCGATACCCGACAAACACTGAGTCCACCAATCGAACTGCTGCCACTGAGCGTTGAGAACGTCTGCGCCAACACTACCCCACCAAGTTTCGATGATGCCGATCCACCTCTGGGTATCTTGAGGAATCCGCTGCTCGAACTCTTTCCTCAACTCTGTGAGCCGCTCCTTCACCTGGGGCGTTAATGCAGCAAATACTTGTTGACGCAAAGACTCCGGCACTCCCAGTTCCTTCACCGATTCATAGCGAAGACCTTGCTGCTGCGCTACTTGGGAGAGTTGAACTACCCAGTCACCAATTAGTTTTGAGCGTTCAGTGTCATTGATGCTGGCTGCTGATTCTGGGGGAGTTTGTTCGACTGCCGTGCTTTGCGATCTACTTGTTTCAGAGTCAGATCGACCATCTAAAACAGGTATAGGTGTTTCAAACCTAGCTATAGCAACGTTTGAGCTATGTGAACTACGTGAACCACTACTTTCGCCATCTTTAACAGAAATATTTTCAGCACACTCACTTTCACCCTGTTTTTGTTTCTTTTTAGTAAAAGAGCAGTCACAGGTAGTATCAATAGAGCAGGGACTAGAAGCAGCAATACTTTCAGCGAGATCGACTTCGCGATCTAATCCATTTTTAGGTTGTACTTGTGGTTCGGGGGGTAGATCGTTTGGTTGAATGTTGGGGTGTATTGGGCTTGGTGCGTTTACTGTGTTGAGTAGCAAAGGTGGTGGCAAAGGGCGAATCCAAACTCTGGTACGCTTGCCATTGACGGTACGCAGGGCTTTCGACCACCCTAAAAGTTTGAGAACCCCAGCAACTCTCATTTGGTGAGCACGTTCCTGGCGATTCAGATCTACTTGCAGGTGGTTCAGTATCGATGTCACCGCTACCCATTCCTTGTGATCCACAAAATCAGCAATAGGGTCGTGCCACGGGTCTAAACTTTGAAACTCTTCAACCAACGCCGATGCGGTGCGTTCTTCGTCGCAGTCTAGCCACCAATGTTCGCCGGAGTGGTAAGCGAACACCGCAGCAGCCCAAATGGCATCGCGCTCTTGCTCTAGGAGTTTAGTGTCAATCCGCTTTTTGACTGGCACTACCCAAAAGCGGCGGTTGCCCGTGGTGTCCGATAAAAACTCAGTTTCATTGGTGGTGCCGACTATGATGGACGGTCGCAGCATCTTGACAGTCTCGCGTCCATAGGGCGGTCGGATGGAATCGCTGGCGCAGGAAAGAAAAGCTTTGGTTGCTGCTACATCCTTGCGCTTGAACACAGTTTCTAGTTCCGCCCATTCCAAAATCCAAGCTGAATGTAGTTTGAGCCGCTCGTCCTTGTCGCTCATCGCACCGAAGCTATCGTCGAACCAATCTCCTGCTAACTTTTTTAAAAACTGCGATTTCTGCCAACCTTGGGGCGATTGCAATGGTTGGCTATTTGTTGGCTATTTGTTAGCTACTTAGCCCGAAAGTCTGATTCTTTGGTTAGCTATTTGCGGAAGTTGCCCGAAGTAGCTAACCGAGAATCACAAAAAAATCATTGTCTCACCGGGACACCGAAGGATTTTGCATCCCAGATTCCCCAGACTTCGCGGGCAGAGGATACGGCACCCAGCAGCGCTTCTTCTGACGATCGCCCGAACACTTTAATCTGCCGAGGCGGATTGTACTTGCGCGTTACGGTGACGCTCCACTGAAATTGATGGCTTCTGAGCGCTCTCATCTGTCGTCCCTCCCATCGCCGGCATTCGGTAGCGTCTCTGAACTTTGGGCTAACAGGGAACCGGAGAGCAAGTGAATCATTTGCAGCGCTTCAGTCTCAGACATCCAAACATTTAAATGCTCAGATGTTGGGAACAAATCTAAGACTTCGCACTCTCCCAGAGCCTCCAACACAGTGCAGGAGTAGCGCTGTGAGTAGGCGATAACTTCGACGAGCGCCTTCTTCTGGGTGTCGGTGCTGGTGGTTAGGAGTTGTTGCCAGCAGGGATGGAGTTGGCGGCTAGAGAATTGGTTGGCGATCGCTCGCACCAAATTCAAAGCTTCAGTAGAGCTTGGCAAGAAGTCGAAAGCGACAGGCCACTTATCTCCGAACAGTTCGATAGTTCCGCATTCTTTGATAGCGCGGGTGAGGGTATCGCTTTGACGGAATGAATAAACTGCCGCTTCCAAAGCGGCGCTTAGCTCCGAGTGTGGCATCGCATTAACTGATGTCAACAACTGGCGGTACAAAGTGGTAGTTGTTGGTGTACCCGGTTCAGATGCGGGTGTGGGTGCAGGTGCAGGTGAGGTCGAGAAAGTTGCAGCCGCTTCAATGGGTATGGGTATCTGTGGTTGTGTCATCGATCGCCCCTCATATCAAGAGCTGTGGATGCTTCGGATTCGTTGGGTAGAGCGGCGACAATGCGATGGCAAATCGCAGCTACCAGCCGGTTGCGATCTGCTGAACTTAGAGCTCGCACCGTCACAAACCAAGAATTCAGGTGAGATAAATCGTTGTTGACAGTGCCAAAATAAGCTTGAAACGGGTCGGTTTCTAAACTAATGAACGTCCGCAAAGCGTAGAGTTCATCCCAATTCATTCCGTCTAACCGGTTGATTAGCGTTTCGATAGAATATTTGAAAGCCGCGCGCCCGCTACCGATGGCAGGTTGTGAGAGATACCACCAAGACATCATGTTCGCTGTTTCTATCGGACACATGATGCCAGTCTTGGGAACGCATACGTAAACGGGATGCCCGTATTCCAGAATTAGTTGCTCAAGCGCGTCCAAGAGTTTGCCTGTCACGGTTTCTGGGCGAACATCGGTCACTTCGATGCGTCCCTTGGTTGTGGTGACGCGGGGATTCGATATCTCTGAAAAGTTTTGATGGGCTGCTTGTGGCGACCCGCTATCTGCGAACATAAAGGAAGCCTCATGAATGTGAGCTCCAGACCCCGCCCTTTTAGATTTCCAGTCAGAGGGGGCGGGGTTTGGTTTGGGTTTTTTTTACACACGACCAAGCTAACTGAAGCAACCACATCGGGAGTACGGCAAGCCGTTTTACGCTTTCGATTGGTCTTTTATTGCATGAGAGAATGATAGCATGAAGTCATGTTACTGCATGAATTCACACAAAAAAGAAATCAGGAGAAAATGAGACAATGATGCCAGATGAGTATGAGTACAACTTAATGGCTACCAGGCGTAAAGACCCAGACTACGAACAGGTAAGCGGATACGTCCACAAGGACTTAGCGCTAAAATTTCGTATTATTTGCATGACAGAGCGACTAACTCAGAGTGATGCTCTAGAGTCCGCATTGAAGTTATGGACAGAGTTAAAAAATACTGAGGGCAACCATCCCGCATCGGTTGCCAAGCTTTCAGATTTGAAAATTGCTCACTCGGAACAGGAGCCGGATACCCCAGAACCGAAAGCGGTCGCCAAGACTAAGCGACAGGAAAGTAAAAAACCAGCAACACAGGATTAGGTATGACCGAACTAATCAAAGCAGTCAGGGCTACTATCCAATTAAGCGACACCGTGACTATTGATGGGTATATGTTGCCAGACGGAGAATTCCGGGCTGGTATCGCTGGATCGTCGGTGTTGCTTGGCTACGCAAAAAACTGGTTTAACAGGTTACAGTCAGAGGCTCCCAACAAGGTTAAAGCCTTACAGGCTGGAGGTTTTACAGGTTACGTTCAACCAGTCACGATTCCCAGAGACTCAGGGCTGCGGGGAGCATCACGAGCACAAACAATTAGCCTCAAAGACCTTGCCGCGCTAATCACTGTCGAAGCACTCTCCGGCAACAAACGAGCGATCGCATTACAAGCGGCATTCACGCTCGAAGGTTTGGACGGGCGGTTCCGGGATGCTTTTGGAATCCAACAGCGAACCACCGATGAGCGTCGGCGCTTCTTTGGCTTGACTTACGGGGAATTCTTGGAAGCTCTCGCAGAGAACCGAGAGGAACTGGAAGCGCTGCGGTTGCCCGGTGACGATATGGCTTACCCAGAACCAGATGAGGAGGCGTAAGGAAGCTAGTTAATGCAAACACGGATGTCTAGCTTCGTCAGGAACTTTTGGTGCAACCAGACGGTGACTACCGAACGCAGCCCAACCCAAGCGATCGAGTGTGTGTGGAAAGACCCATTTTTTACGCCAGACGGTTTTTGATTCAAAGAAAATCAAAGCTTTACTAGGTAAGGGTTATACGCCAGATAGTATTCAAAGAGAACCTGATGAGGGGGCAAGTGCGGGGAGGCAGTCGGATTTGTGCGTTGCCGCTAGAAGTTATCGGCGCTTACTGGCTGTGGCAGGCGGCACGGGGAAACAAACAAGCGTTAAGTCTAGTTATGGCCCTGCTGACTGAAACCTTGGAGCGGCGGTACGGGTGAAGCTTTTGGCATCACCCGCACCAAACTTGATCGCAACCAACTGCTCAGCCAACGCGATATTAGCGAGGCTTTCTGGGTGGAGGATGAGATTAGGATGGAACGCGACAACTAAGAACGGCTGCTTCGGGAACACGGCATCGACCCGTGAGGACTTCCAGGGGCTTCGTTAAGTTGCTCAAGCCGGGACAAGCCAACCAAACACAGGAGAAATCATGCAAACCCAAACCGAAACCATAACCAAACCAGTCACGTTTGACGAGTTCGCAGCCTGGTATCCAGAGAACTCGGTCAAACGCTACGAACTACACAATGGAGTAATTGTCGAAATGCCTTTAGGAACTGGCCGTCATTCCGTTGTTACGGGTTTTACTCGGGACGAAATCAGCGCAGAAATCAGGCGACTGAAATTGCCTTACTTTATCCCCGGTGATTGCCTGCTTAAACCCACTCGTGATGAAGCTGGTTATCAACCTGATGTGATTGTCTTAGACGAAGCGGCTCTACACCAGTGCGAACCGCGATGGGATAGGGAATCTATCATCACGATGGGTTCCTCGGTGCGACTGGCTGTAGAGATCGTCAGCACGAACTGGCGAGATGATTATCATTTCAAATTTGCTGACTATGAGGAAATGGGCATCCCCGAATACTGGATTGTTGACTACCTCGGTTTAGGCGGTCGCAAGTTTATCGGCAGCCCCAAACAACCAACCATCTCGGTTTGCTTTCTTGTAGACGGGGAGTATCAGGTCAAACAGTTTCGGGGCGATGACACGGTTGAGTCGTTGGCATTCCCAGAACTAAGGTTAACTGCCGAGGTGATTTTTCGGGCGGGTTTACCCAAAAGCGTGACGGGGGTTGAACCAGGCTAATTGCGATCGCACGGCGGATGCGGCGTGGTGGAGCCAAAATCCGGAAGGAACGGAAGGGCCAATCAACGGTCAATCAACGGCCCTAATTATTGGAGAAAATGGTGTACCAGATACCGCTGGCGATCGCAAAAGTGAGGTAAGGCATGGCTCTTGGGGACTTCCAGAAGCCGATGAAGAGGCGCATTGAAGGGAATGCAGAGAGGCCTCAAAGGGGGTGCAAAGGGGCCTCAAACAGCCCTTAGATATTGGAAAACTGGCAAGAAGATCAGGAAGTAGCTTATGGCCTTTGACCTAGAGTTTTTCGACAACCCACCTACCGAACCGCCAGCGCCCACAGTCCTTTTAGTCTCTATGGAAATTGTGGATCTTGGGGAAAGTTCGATCGACCAACTAGAGCCGCATCGGTATCAGGTGCGATCTACCCTACAATCTGAACTGAGAAATTTTACTGCGATAGTTTTGGAGAGGCGATCGCATACTACAATCGGCTAGTGAGGCGGTATCTAGCGGAAATTGCTGAATGGAATGCTGAACCGGACAACCGCGACTGCCAAGAATCGCCTGATCGAGGTCTAGGTTTAGTTGACTTGAATCCGAGTAAAATGTGTGAGTTTTGAGGAGGCTTATAGCCGTGTTAACTGGGCAATTTTGTTAACAAATCCTACACAAAGCCTAGGGAATTCCTTACTTTTGTTTACACTTTTGTTCACTCCTTTGGATTTGCTACCAAAAGTAGTAAATCCAAAAAAGTTGATCGATTGACTGCCAGAGTAGCTAGAGCAATATGTCACTTAAGCAGCAATGTTATGTTACCAGACGAGCGACAGTTGCCAGACTTGGGGTTTTATTGATTTTTCGGCAGGGGCGATCGAAACAATTTCTTTTGTAGTAGAATGGCAGTATTGTTTCTCAACCCAATTTGTGAACCATGCTACCAACACCTGAATACAAAAGAGCAAAATCTTTCTCCATATCCCGTGAGGTTGTCGAAGGGTTTGACGCTGCTGCAAAAAGCTTAGGAGTAAGTCGATCGTATTTTTGTCAACACGCTTGAGAAACTTACCTAAAGCACTTCAATATGGTCGAAAAACTTGATACCAAAGAAGAAGCGCTGGCAGCGTAAGCTTTCCAGCGCTTTTGATCATTTTGTATAACTCCCTAATTTTGTCTTCAGAAATCTTGCCAGACGATGAAACAAAATTAGGGCTTTTGCCGCAATAAGGGTTCGGCTCCTAATAATATAATGACATACCTTGTCTCACAAAGCACGCGCTGTATAGGCATTGTGGCGGTTGATACTAGCATCCCCGCCGTCTGTGTGATCGAGCAAATTCTGGATTGTAGCGCTACCCATAGAGTTAAAAAGCCTGCAAAGCCTTGTGTTAACTCAATTCTAGCACAAACCTCTGGCATCTTTGAAGCGAGCGGGGGTGCACTGTAATGGTTTACTCAATCGGCCCCAGCCTCGTCAACGTTTCCAAAGATAATCCATGCCCACACTGCGGTAAACCCGATTACTGCTACTTTATCGGCGAACTATCTGTCTGTAATCGCAAGAATCCCCCAGCAGAAGGGTGGGTGGCTATTACCAAGACAGACAGCAACGGCCACCCCTACTATGCACCGATCCAAGAAAAGAAGCCCATCCGGCCCGCACAGACTCGCTACTGGGAATATCCGGCCCGCGACGGTTCCCCACTTGTCCGAGTGCGTCGGATAGATTTTGGTGACGGCCGCAAGAAGGATATTAAGCAAGAGCACTGGGATGGCAAGGAATGGGTTTTTGGACTTGCGGGCATTGACCGCGCCAGTATCCCTATCTATCGCTACCAGGAAGTAAAAGAAGCTGTTGCCAAAAATCAAATCATATTCATAGTCGAGGGTGAACCGTGCGCTGATTTACTTTGGGGTTTAGGTTTGGCCGCTACCTGTAACATTGGTGGCTCTGGAAAATGGCGACCAAGCGACAGTCAAGATTTGCCTGGTGCTGCCTACGTTATTTGTCCAGATCGCGACTCACCAGGCATCGAACACGCAGAACAAATAGCCAAAGACTTCCCTGCCGCCCGATGGCTTTATCCTTATCCAGATTCGGGAGCGTGGGATAATCTCCCAAAAAGTCAAGGGCTCGATGTTGCAGACTGGATTAAAGACAAGAATCTAACCGCCGCAGACTTAATGCAGTCGATCGAACCGAAAGCTCGCAGCTTAGGAAAGCCAGAGCAAAAGGAGAATCTGGTACATTTTCCTATCAAAAATCAGGGCCTCCCTCTGGATATGTTGCCCGCTAAAATCGACGCGCTGCTTGACTCTAGCTTGACTCGAACGAAGCTCAAACAAAAGTTTCTGGAACTATCCCAAATTTTCAAAATCCCCGACAAAGAAATCCGAAATTTTTACAAAACAAGGGAAGAGGAAAGAGAGCAAGCCGACAACCGCGCCGAGCGAACGATCGAAGTAAACAACCTGCTATCAATCGCCGATCGCCGTTTAACCCTTGAAAAATACCTACACCCATCCATAGCCGAACCTATCAAGCAACTTGCAGTATGGATGGGCGTAGATGCCGAAGCAATTCTTACTTTTTTATTGCCAACTGTTGCGGGGTTAATTAATCCTAATTCGTGCATTGTCGCTAAAAGATGTATCAATTTTGTTGAGCCGTTTTTGCTTTACACGGGGGGGGTAGCGCTATCCGGCGACAGAAAGACACCTACCTTAAATGTGGTCAAATCGCCTTTGTTACGCCTTCAAAGTGCTGAGGATGCACGATATCAGCAAGCAATGCAGATATACGAATCAGAGATTCAATCCATCAGAGAATCGAAAAGTAAGGATAAAAGCGAATCACCCCAGAAACCCAAACCACCTCGCGAATATTATCTCGACAATGTTACTGTCGAGGCGGTTGACAAAATCAAGGGACAGCAACCAGACCACGGCATGACGCTAATCAAAGACGAACTTAGCGGGTTATTCGCTTCACACGGCGCTTACAAAGGAGGTAAGGGTTCAGACAAGGAAAGTTATCTGTCCGGCTGGAATGGCGGCGGCATCAAGAAAAACCGCGCCGGCGACGATTCTCGCGTTAGTCTAGCTCGCGATTCCTTGTCAATTACTGGGGGAATCCAACCGGACAAACTTCGCGAACTACTGGGAGACTTTAATGATTCGCAGGGGGAGTGGGCTCGATTCCTTTGGTATCATATGCCGTCCCGACCGTACAAAATACCAAGGGATGATAGGCGATTTGATATGTCGGATTTGCTGGAAAATCTTTACAGAAAAATTGATGCTCTACCCGCGATCGAACTTCATTTTTGCAAGGAAGGACAAACGCACTTCGACAATTTTTACGACAAAAAAGATGAACAGAAATTAGCGGAAAACAGATCGGGACTGCGGACTGCAATTGCAAAAATGCCGGGGCAAGCGGTGCGACTAATCGGTTTGTTGCACGTAATAAACAATGTTGCCGCGAGCGAAGACGACATACCACTGGAGATATCCCTAAACACTGTACAAGCTGGCTGCAAATTAGCTGACTTCTATTTAGGGCAAGTAACTCTCTTGCAATCGAGCGATGTCAGCAGTGGCAATTTAAGCCCCATTCACAAGGCTTTAGTCACGAAGGTACGAGAGAAGGGTACCTTAACCGCTCGTGACGCAATTGCGAGTATCAGGGATTTGAAGAAAACATCCGCTGCTAGAGTCCGGGAGCTCTTTGTTGACTTGGCGGCGATGGACTTAGCAACTGTGCAGGGAGAGGGTATTCGATTGACGCTAAAAATGTTGACAAGTGTTGACAAAATTCAAAACACTCCAAACCCTGATGATACAAGGGATGTAGTAAATAGCAATCCCAAAATGTTGACAAATGTTGACAGAATGTTGACAGATTCCAAACAACATCAAACTCATACAGAGCAAGGGATTCAAGATGTGAATTATCAAAATGTTGACAATGTTGACACATTTTTCGACACCAAAAACACTTTGGACTGCCAAAAGGTAGAGCTAGGTTATCTAAATCCGCTAACAATTGCCGATAAAGAAGCCAGCTTGATAAAATCTGTCAACATTGTCAACATTTTGGAATCAACCGCCGAAAGCGTTACACTGCAAAGCTTAGAGAGTGCTGACGAATTGTCAACAAATTGCGTCAACATTTCTGATTCTGTCAACATTTCTGATTCTGTCAACATTTCTGATTCTGTCAACATTTCTGATTCTGTCAACATTTCTAAAAAACCCGTAGTGAAAATCGAGGCAGGCGATCGAGTCCGAGTGCTTGCGACCTACCCAGGCTCCCCCGAACTCAAGGGAGAGTCTGCCACGGTTGACGAAGTTTTTGAGGATGGCTTGTTAATGTTGGACTTTGGGAGAGACCTCGAAACCACACCACCGCAGCGCCGCTTTCCTATGCGTAGGGAACATCTCCAACTAGACCCGATCGCTTCGCCGGAACCAATCGTGCCGGCGACAGTCGAAGCTATGTCAGAGTCGATCGTGCCGGCGACAGTCGAAGCTACGCCGGAACCAATCGCGCCGCCAGTCGAAGTTATGCCAGAGTCGATCGCGCCTAGCCTAGAACCGCAGCCTGTACCAGAACTGATCGCCCCGCCGACAGTCGAAGCGGTAAAAAAAGCAAGGAAAGAATTCAAGGTAGGCGGTCGGGTTATCGTTGCCGCCCCCGACAGCAAAATATACAAGGGTGCGAGCGGTAAAATCATCAGCACAGCCGGATCTGGAGCTAATCAAAAATACCGGGTGCAATTCGATAAGCTCGTGCACAATATGGCTTCTAGCATCTTTAAGGCCTCGGAATTGATGTCAGAGCCGATCGCACCAGCCTCGGAGGAACTGCCAAAAAAGCCGTAACTCTGCATCAGCCGTATGCCAGCTTAATCGCGCTCAAAGTCAAACGGTTCGAGACTCGGACATGGCCTACAAAGCACCGGGGCCAGATCGCGATTCATGCTGGGATGAAGCTGCATAAGGAAATATGCGAAAAGTTTGGTCTGAACGCCTCGGACTTACCTCTGGGCGCGATCGTCGCCTATGCCGATGTGGTTGATTGCATCCAGATGACCTCAGAATTCATCGCCGCTCAATCCGAAACCGAGCGAGCTTGCGGGAACTGGGAAGTTGGGAATTGGGCGTGGCAGTTAGAGAAATTGCAGGTGCTCGCTCGCCCAATTCCGATCGCAGGCAAGCAGGGATTGTGGTTGGTCTGCTAGTCGATCACCCTTCAGTTACTCGAAGGCGAGGGGCGCGGCGAGTTGCGTGCTCCCCACTCGCAGGGGAAACTAAAGGTGTCGGGAAATAGATGTGTAGCATACCCATATTCCGCTAATATTTTGTACAAGCTGCATCCAAAATACGCCAGCCCGATCGCGCCATTGAAATTGCCAACTCTGCAATCAAAGCAGGCGATCGCCGTCTCAAAATAAGCACTCAACCTTAAAGTTTTGAA
>Ga0209490_10004251_pt1 | contig 13251 bp, 15 predicted proteins | sample MAT06_FD_187209 | JGI IMG/M metagenome (GOLD analysis project Ga0209490, IMG submission 187209) | Freshwater microbial communities from Lake Fryxell liftoff mats and glacier meltwater in Antarctica - MAT-06 (SPAdes) (version 2) | ecosystem: Environmental > Aquatic > Freshwater > Ice > Liftoff...
CAGACCCGAATCCGCGCGTGGGCGGTGAGCTGATCTGGGGACTGAGAAGTTGATGTTCGCCAGGGCTTGTTCAGGTTGTGGGTGCGCTACTGGCCCGAGTGTCGCCTCGGGTGTGCGGGTTCCGGTGCTGGTCGGGGCCGGGTTCGGCCTGGTCAGGACGGTGCGGGGAGTGTTCGGATGCGGGCGAGGACGTGCGCGAGCAGGTCCTCGCCCGGTGGCAGCCGCAGGGTCAGCGCGCCGGCGTGGCGGATCAGGCGGGCGGGGACGGCGATCAGCCGGTGGTGCAGGGTGGCGATCATGGCTTGGCCGCCGCGGACGCCGTGCCCGACCAGCCGCCCGTCCTGTTCAGTGGCGGTGAGGTGGTGCAGCCAGCCGACCAGGGTGGCGGCGAGCAGCCCGCCCCACATCCATGCCCGGTTGACCTCGGGGTGTCCGGAGGGCAGGTGGCGCAGGGCGGCGCCGAGCTTGCTGTCGCGGAACAGGTTCTCGATCTGGGTGCGGTGGCGGTACCAGTGCTCGACGGCGACCGCGCGGTCGCTGGTGGAGACGTCGAGGTCGGTCACGATGAACGAGTAGGCGTAGACCGTGTCGGCGTCGGCGAGCTCGGCCAGGGGCAGGGCGCGCTGGTCGGGGTGCAGGGCGCCGCCGCCGCCGCGCCCGCGGATCGTGGGACACCTGCCCGTGATCGAGGTCGAGCGCCGGCGCAGGCGTTGGCGGCCCGGCGCCGGGCGAGCAGCGGGTTCACCTCCCGAGGTTTGATCCACCACTCCGATGCGGGTTCGCAGTATACGGCTTTGGCGTTCACCGAAGAACTCGCCGAGGCGGGGATCGCCGGGTCGATCGGCACGGTCGGTGACGCACTGGACAACGCGCTCATGGAGTCCACGATCGGGCTGTACAAAACCGGGTTGATCGCACCAGGAGCGTGCGGTCGGAACTGGTCCGGGCTGCGCGAGGTCGAACCTGAGACGGCCGAGTGGGTTCGCTGGTACGACCACGAAAGAATCCACTCATCAATCGACTACATGACACCGATTGGACGCGAAGTCATGTATATTGTCACGGTCGCCCAACAGGGCGCGGTGGCCTGAACCCCAGCCTCCCGCGATCCCAGGACGGTTCACGATCGGTGCGCAACGTGTCGGCCAAGACGAATGCGTCGAACCTGTAGCCTTGTTGCCGGCCTGCCCCTATTGGGAGCGCAGGTTCTTCAGCTGGTTCGGGCTGATCACCACCACCCGCACCCCGGCATCGAGCAGCGTGTCGACTACTTGTCCGTCCGGGCGCTCGATCGCGACCTCCCCGCGCCGCAACGGGCCGGCCGGCGACGCAACTCGCGCAACCGGGCAGCGGTGTGGCTGACGGTGAACCGCTCGACCTGCTGGCCTGTCGAGTCCACGACCGCGACCGCGTGGTCCTCGCGAGCCCAGTCGATGCCGGCCACGACCTGATCCGGTCTCATAGGCAATAGCCGGTCCTCTCCGGGAAGTTCGGTGATCGGCGACGTGAACTCCTTGCAGGTCGAGGGCCGGTGCGGATGCACCATCGATGTCGGGCCGCGGCTCTCGTTCGCTCACTGATGGCGCTCAACGGCACACAGCCCTGTCGACGATCAGCACGACCCGAGCTGCCACCGGCGCCGCGAATCTTCCAGGGAGAACGTCCTACGTCGAGCGCAAACAGGCGGTCACCGGTGGCATCTCAAGCACATCGGCCATGTCCTACCGGACACGACCGACACGACACAGGCTGGCCAGTGAGCGCTACCGCCATCCGGTGACCGGCAGGTCCTTCGGGTGCTGCACGCCGAACCGGACGCTCGCCTCCCACGTGGCGCCCGGCTCGAGCAGCGTCACCCACTCCAGCCTGCCGAGATCGTCGCGCTCGGCGGGCTCGGGCAGGAGCGCGACGTCGACGACCTTGACGTCGGCGTGTCGCGACACCGGCAGCCGGTCGCGCACCGTCACCCGCGCCGCCTCCGCACGCCGGTTGGTGACCGTGATCCTCCACCGCTCGACGGCACCGCGTTGGGCACCGAGGCGCGCGCGGTGGGGGGTGCGCTCGGCCAGCTCGCGCTCGACGACCACCCGGTCGTCCACCCCGAGGGCGAGCTCGATCTCACCCCCGGGCGCGGTCTGCTCGACCACCGTGGTGCCGGCGAACGCGTCACCCAGGAACGTCGACATCGGGCCGGCGAGCAGCACCTGACCGCTCGTGTTGGTGACGGTCGCGCGCACGTGCGCGACGGGGCTCAGTGCCGGCGCCGTCACATGGTCCAGCCGTGCGGGCAGCGTGAACGACGCGACCGTGGTGCGGTGCGGGGTGGCGTCACCCGGCACGGCGGTCGGCCGGGCCAGCTGCCACGAGGCGGCCACCCTGCCCTCGACGACCTGCGCCTCGACCGCCCGCACGGGCTCGGTCATCTCCCACATCTCCTCGTGCCCGCGTGACCTCCCCGACGGCGCCCCCGACCCCTGCATCGGGGCCGGCATGTCGGCCGCCATCACGGGCACCGGGAGCCGCCGCACGTCGACCCACCACGGGTCCAGCTCTGGCACCGTGGCCGACACGGCCGGCCGTGCGGTGGACAGCGTGAGCTCGCACTCCGGCCAGTCCTCACCGGTGCTCTGGACGACCATGCCGAACCACGTGAGCGCGACCTGGCCGTCGTCGACCAGGCGGGCGTCGTAGGCGGGTGACCAGGCCGCGCCGTCGACGACGTAGGTCAGTTCGAGCTCGACCTCCCCATCGGTGTCGGCCTCCACACCGATCACGGCCTCGCGACGGTCCCGACCCGAGGACCGCAGGCGTCCCAGCTCGGCCTGGGCGGCGTGCAGCGCATGCATGACCTCGGCGCGGCGTTCCTCGGTCGCACGGCGGCCCTGCGCGACCTCGACGAGCTGCGCCGCGACGACCGCACCGACCTCGGCGACCCGCGCCACCCCCGCGGTGCCGTCGGCCAGCGCGACGGCCAGCCGGTCGCCACCGCGGCGGGCGAGGCGCACCAGCATCTCCTGGCGCGCCTGGTCCCCGGTGTCGATGGCATCGACGGTTCCGAGCGCCCGCTCCGCGTCGCGCGCCGCCGCCTCGGCGGCGCGCACCCGGTCGTCCGGGGCGTCGACGAGATCGCGGCGGGCAAGGTCGACCCCCACCACGCGCACCGGTTCGTCCGACCGGCCCGCGACCCGTACCGAGTCGTCGAGCAACGACGTCGGCAGGCCGGACACGACCAGCTCCGTCCGGCCCGCGACCAGAGCGACCCGCCCGCGTCGGGTCACACGAGCGCGTTCGGGGTGGACGGTCACGGCGACGATCGGCGCCAGCAGCTCCATGGCCCGGACGTTAACGAAGTCCGGTCACGGAGGGGTCGTCCGGGTTTCTCGACGGGTCGACCGCGGTCAGGCCGCGACCAGCGCGGTCGTGGAGAGGCGGTAGGTCTTCCATCCGGCGACGAGGTGGAAGACGATGAGGGCGAAGACGCCGGGTGCGGCAGCCGCCGAGAGCGGATCGATCAGCACGACCGTCGCCGCGGCGAGCCCGACGGCGCCGAGCGCCATGCAGGCGTTCCCGACGACCTTGCCGAAGGCCGGGTCCCGGCGCATGGCGAGACCGAGGACGACGACACCGACGGGCATCACCAACAGCCCGACCACCAGCAGGGCGTCGAACATGCCCTGGTTCAACTGCCACAGTGCTACCAGCGTGGCCTGGTCGTCGGGGGTCGCACCGTCGGCGGGAGAGAGATCGGAGAGCCGGAAGGTGACCACGTGCGGGATCGCACCGGCGGCGAGCACGACGAGACCGACGATGTTCAGCGCGGCGCCGAAGAGCGCGGAGTCGGGACGCGTCCTGCGGAGGCTGTGGTGCAGGGCGAGCGCGAGCGGCACCCACAGCGCCAGCACCCGCCAGGTAGAGACCGTTCTCGACGGTACGCGCCACTCTGATCTCCGGGAACCGGGAGATCGGGCCTGCGGGACCGTCAGGTTCCGGCCCCACGAAGACCGCCACGATCGCGAAGAGCTGTCCGCCGGCGGGTTCGGCGGTCCCGTCACCCAGGCTGACGGGGCCGGGCGCGCACCGCGCGACCGGGCTGTCGACACGCTGTTGTTCCTGCTGTGTATCGGTTCACGGCGCTCGCCTTCGTCGACGGCACCGACCGTCACCTGCCACCGGTGACGACGGCGGTGGACGCCGCTCTCGGCGGGCTGGCCAGTCTCGGGTTGTGGCTGCGCAGGCGCCGTCCGGTCGGCTTCGCGGTGATCGTCGGCCTGTTCGCCGTCCATTCGGCGAGTGCCTCCGGTGTGGCGCTGATCGCGCTGTTCACAGTCGCGGCGCACCGGCGCCTCGGTACGGATGTTCTCGTCGCGGCCGGGACGACGTTTCCAGCGCCGACGGGGTGCCGGAGCGGCCGCAACCGACCCTGGTCGACCTGCCGATGCTCATCGACGAGTCCCGGAAGGCGGGGATGCGGGTGGTGCTGGAGTGCGAGGTGACCGATCTCGGGGCAGTGCCCGAGGCGGTGGGACGCACGGTGTTCCGGATCGTGCAGGAGGGGCCCACCAACGCCCGCAAGCACGCCGACCCCGCCGCGGTGTCGGTGGCCGTGCGGGGCGCGGCGACCGACGGCCTCACCGTCGAGATCCGCAATCCATGGCCGGTGGGTGTCGCCCACGCCACGCCGATCCCGGGCGCGGGTTTGGGCATCATCGGGCTCACCGAGCGGACCGCGCTCATCGGCGGGCGGCTGGAGCACGGCCGCACCCCGGCGGGTGAGTTCCGGCTGTGGACGTGGCTGCCGTGGCCGAGGTGAACGAGCTTGCGAGGTCGTCGTTCGACACGGCCGGTCCGGTCCGGGTCCTCATCGTCGACGACGACCCCCTGGTGCGGGCGGCGATGGCGATGATCCTCGGCCCCGCGCCCGGCGTCGACGTGGTGGGAGAGGCGGCCGACGGGGCCGAGGTGCTCGCCGCGGTCGACACGTACGCGCCGGACGTGGTGATCATGGACATCCGGATGCCGCGGGTCGACGGTCTCGCCGCCACTGAGCTGCTCCGCGCCCGCCCCGACCCGCCCGAGATCATCGTGCTGACCACGTTCGACGCCGATGAGTACGTGCTGCGCGCGCTGCGGCCGGGGCCAGTGGGTTCCTGCTGAAGGACACCCCGCCTGCGGAGATCCTGCGGGCGGTGACGCGGGTGGCGGCCGGTGAGCCGATCCTCTCGCCGTCGGTGACCCGCCGGCTCATGGCCCACATCGGCGACACCGGTACGAACGCCCGCCGTCAGCATTCACGCGCGCTGCTGGCCCGGTAGTAGTCGCGCACCCGTGCCTCCTCGTCGTAGCCGCATGACAGGTAGAAGGAACGGGCCCGCTCGACGCCGTCGCAGATCTCGTCCTCGCAGCGCGCCGCCCCGATGAGGATGGGTGCCGCGAGGCGCCCCTGCCTCACCGCTCGGGTGTGCGCTTGCTCGTCGGGAACAGGCGAGTCCGGTCACGGAACTGTTGTTCCCGCCGTGCGGACGCCGCCGAAGGGGTGGCGGCTGCCGTCATGGGGTTCCTCGACAAGGCCAAGGATCTGTTGAACCAGCACGACGACAAGGTGGACCAGGCGCTCGACAAGGGTGGGGAGGCCGCCAAGGGCCGGTTCGTCGGCCACGAGGGTCACGTCGACACCGCCGTCGACCGCGCTCAGGCGATGACCGGCGCGGGCGACACCACACAGGCGCCCCCGCCACCGGGGCAGGGCATGCCGGCCGAGGAGCAGCAGCTCGAGCCGACGCCGGGCGAGCCGGTCGCGACCCGCCCCTTCGACGACCAGCAGGTCGGGGACCAGCCGGGCGACGCGCGGCCCGTCGACCAGCGATAGTCACGAGGGCGGCCCGTCGACCGTCCCGGCCGTTCATCAGCCGGTCGTGGGGGGCAGGTCCAGCAGGATGTCCATCTCCGCCACGGTCGTGGCGGGGTCGCGGTGGCGGATCACCACCGCGCCCGCGTCCCGGGCGCCGCGGACGTTCGCGGCCGCGTCGTCGACCACGACACAGTCCTCGACGCCGAGCCCGAGCCGCGCGGCCACCCTCCGGAACACCTCCGGATCGGGTTTGCGCACCCCGAGCGCCGATCCGAGCGCCATGACGTCGAACAGGCCCACGTACTCGTCCGGCACGGTGTGCGCGTCGGTCAGCAACGCCGTCGACACCCCGCGCGCCCGCGCCCGCCTGACGGCGTCGAGCAGGTCCGGGCCGTCGGTGAGCACTCCGCCGTAATCGACGATCAGCCCGCGCAACGGCACCCCCGGCACGCTACCCGGGCGCTTCCTCGGCGACCGCCGCGAGCACCGCCAGCAGGTAGCCGCGGATGATCTCGTGGTGTTCCGGTGGAGGGTGCGGCAGGCGCTCCCGGAACGCCGTCGCCACCTGCGCGAACGCGGCGGTCAAGCGCCCCCTGCCCTGCACGGTGAGCGACAGGTGCACGACCCGGCGGTCGGCTGCGTCGCGCGCCCGCGCGAGGTCGCCCGTTGCCTCCAGCGCGTCGACGACGGGCGTGAGCGTGGCGGGCGTGACCCCGAGGTGGGCGGCGAGCTCCCGATGGGAGACCGCGTCGGCATGCCCCAGGACGCCGAGTACCCCCATCGACGTGGACGTCAGGCCGTGGGCCGCCGCGCAGCGCTGGTGGTACCGGCTCAGCGACCGGCCCGTCCACGGCAGCAGCTTGCTCAACGGCATCAACGCGGGGTCGGGCTCGAACCACCCAGCCTCGAACGACCCAGCCTCGAACGACCCGGTAGTCATTCCCCTATCATACGTCGCCAGAAGGATTGTCACCGTACCGTTCGGTGTCTGACGGCTTCGTCCATGCCCCCGGCGATCGCACCGGAACGCACGCTTCCCGACATGACGACCGCGCTGACCACGACGATCCCGGCTCCCGCCCCCGTGGCGCCGCCCGTGGCCCGGTTGCGCCGCATGCGGTACGAGCCTGTGCCCGGGGGCCGAGCCGGGCCGCCACGGAGTCGGGCCCTGCCAGTACCGCCCCCACCGGTCACCGACCACCGGGACCGCGACGCCGTCCACGCGGCGCTGGCCGGGGTCGTCCGGCTCGCACTGGAAGTGTTCGACGGCAGGCGACCCGCCGGCCACCTGACCCGCCACTTCCACGCGGCCCCGCTGCGCTACTGGTCCGTCGCGACGAACCAGCGCCGCACGCAGCGACGGGCGCGCACGCCCGCACGGGTTCACCGGATCGTGCTCTGCCTGCCCGGTGTGGATGCTGCGGAGCTGGCTGCGGTGTGCGCCATCGACGGGCGCTTCCGCGCGCTCGCGGCGCGGTTCGAACGGCGCGACCCCGCCGGTCGGTGGCGATGCACCGCCGTACGACTCGGGTGAGCGCGGTGACGCATAGCGCCGAGGTCGGCCGCCTGGCACGGGCTGGCCGGAGAACAGCTGCGGCGGGCCGCGAGCCAGGGAGGATCAGCGGCCGTTCTCATCCCGGATCTCGACCACTTCAAGCTGATCAACGACGGACACGGCCACCTCGCCGGCGACCTGGTGCTCCAGGCCGTGGCCGCGACGCTGCGGGCCGAGGTGCGCGTCCAGGACCTCGTGGGGCGGTTCGGTGGCGAGGAGTTCGTGGTGTTCCTGCCGCGGGCAGAGGCGTCCGGCCACGGGTACACCGAGCTGCTACGGATCGCTGAACGGATCCGGCGGCGGGTGGCGGAGCTCGGCGTGGAGATCCCGACCTCCGACGGTCCGCTCACGATCCACGACGTCTCGGTGTCCATCGGCGGAGCCACGTTCCCCGAGGACGCCGACCACCTCCTGGACCTCGTGGAGATCGCCGACACCGCGCTCTACAAGGCCGAACGCGACGGCCGCAACGCCGTGCGCATGGGTGTCCCCTCCTGACCGCCTCCGGACCCCCGCGCGTCCGGAACCACCACCGCCGGGCGGCGCCGGTCAGGTCACGGGCGCGCCGCCGTCGGCGATCCGTGGCACTGCTTGTACTTGCGGCCTGAACCGCACGGGCACGGACGGTTGCGGGAGGGCTCGGTCGCCCCCCCGGCCGTCGTGTCCCCCTGGCCCCCGTCGCCTGCGCCGGGGCGGGCGCGGGTCGGGGTGCCGTCCTCGGCCGGACCGCTGTAGCGCAGGTCGGACGGACGTGTTCCACGGAACGCCGACGGGAGCACGCTCGTGGTCTCCACGGCGGCATGCCGGCCACCGGACGTCGCCGGACGCGCCGCGGCCTGCGCAGGACCACCGGGCACCGCCGGAGTGGCGGCGCTGTTCTGCGCGAGCGCCGCAGCCGGCTGACGCGGATACGCATGTGGCCCAGCCGGCACAGCCTGGGCCGCCTGCGCCGAACGCGCCGCCTGCGCCGAACGCGCCGCCTGCGCCGAAGGCGCGGGCTGGGCCGAAGGCGCGGGCTGGGCCGAAGGCGCGGGCTGGGCAGGTTTCGGTGCCTCCGCGGGCTGAGCGGGCTGGGCCGCCTGCACCTTGACGTTGAACAGATGCCCGACCGTCTCCTCCTTGATGCCCTCCAGCATCGCGGCGAACATGTCGTAGCCCTCGCGCTGGTACTCGATCAGAGGGTCGCGCTGGGCCATTGCGCGCAGCCCGATGCCCTCCTTGAGGTAGTCCATCTCGTAGAGGTGCTCGCGCCACTTGCGGTCCATGACCTGCAACAGGACCTGCCGCTCAAGCTCCCGCATGCCGCCCTGGGCCCCGATGATCTCGTCGATCTCCGCCTCGCGACGGACGTACGCCGCGCGGGCGTCGGCGAGGATGGCGACGGAGAGGGATTCGGCGCTGAGCTCCCCCTTCTCGTCGGGCTCGTCGCCATCCGCGTCGCCGGCGACGTCCTGCCAGCGGACCCCGACGGGGTAGAGGGTGCCGAGCGCGGTCCAGAGCTTGTCGAGGTCCCAGTCCTCCGCGTAGCCCTCGGAGGTGGCGCCGACGACGTAGGCCCCCACCACGTCCTCGAGCATGTTCTCGATCTGTTCCTGGATGTTCTCCCCGGCGAGTACCCGGCGCCGCTCGTCGTAGATGACGGTGCGCTGCTTGTTGAGCACCTCGTCGTACTTGAGGACGTTCTTGCGGATCTCGAAGTTCTGCTGCTCGACCTGCGTCTGTGCGCTGCGGATGGCCTTCGTGACCATGCTGGCCTCGATCGGCACGTCGTCGGGCAGCTTGAAGCGGTTCATGATCGCTTCGACGGCCTGGCCGTTGAACCGGCGCATGAGCTCGTCACCCAACGACAGGTAGAACCGCGACTCGCCCTGGTCACCCTGGCGGCCCGACCGGCCACGGAGCTGGTTGTCGATGCGCCGAGACTCGTGGCGCTCGGTGCCCAGGACGTAGAGCCCTCCGGCCTCCTTGACCTCCTCGGCCTCGGCCGAGACCTGCTTCTTCATCGAGTCGAGCACGGCGTCCCACGCCGCCTCGTACTCCTCGCGGGTCTCGACCGGATCCAGCCCACGCCGACGCAGCTCCAGGTCGGCCAGGAAATCGGGGTTGCCCCCCAGCACGATGTCGGTGCCGCGACCGGCCATGTTGGTGGCCACGGTGACCGCTCCCGCGTGCCCGGCCTGGGCGATGATCGCCGCCTCGCGCTCGTGCTGCTTCGCGTTGAGCACCTCGTGCGGCACCTGCAGCGCCTTCAGCTGCTGGGACAGGTACTCGGACTTCTCGACGCTCGTCGTGCCGACCAGCACCGGCTGGCCGACCCCGTGCTTCTCGGCGATGTCGGCCGCGACGGCGGCGAACTTCGCCTCCTCGGTCTTGTAGATCAGGTCGGGCTGGTCCTTGCGGATCATGTCCTTGTTGGTCGGGATCGGGACGACGCCCAGCTTGTAGATCTGCGAGAGCTCCGCCGCTTCGGTCTGGGCGGTGCCGGTCATCCCGGAGAGCTTCTCGTAGAGCCGGAAGTAGTTCTGCAGGGTGATGGTGGCCAGTGTCTGGTTCTCCGCCTGGACCTCCACCCCCTCCTTCGCCTCGATGGCCTGGTGCATGCCCTCGTTGTAGCGGCGTCCGGCCAGCACGCGGCCGGTGAACTCGTCGACGATGAGCACCTGCCCGTCGCGGACGATGTAGTCCTTGTCCTTCTTGAACAGCTCCTTGACCTTCAGGGCGTTGTTCAGATAGCCGACCAGCGGGGTGTTGGCGGCCTCGTAGAGGTTGTCGATGCCGAGCTGGTCCTCGACGAGCGACACACCCTCCTCGGTGACTCCGACGGTGCGCTTGCGCTCGTCGACCTCGTAGTGGAGGTCCTTCTTCAGCATCGGCGCCATGCGCGCGAACTCCTGGTACCACCGGGCACTCTGCTCGGCCGGACCCGAGATGATCAGGGGGGTTCGGGCCTCGTCGATGAGGATGGAGTCGGCCTCGTCGACCACGGCGAAGTGGTGCCCGCGCTGCACCATGTCCGAGGAGTTCCACGCCATGTTGTCGCGCAGGTAGTCGAACCCGAACTCGTTGTTGGTGCCGTAGGTGATGTCGGCGGCGTACTGCCCGCGGCGGATCAGAGGCGCCATCTCCGAGAGGATCACCCCGACCGACATGCCCAGGAAGCGGTGGATGCGTCCCATGTTCTCCGCATCGCGCTTGGCCAGGTAGTCGTTCACCGTGATCAGGTGGACGCCCTGACCGGCGATCGCGTTGAGGTACGCGGGGAGCACCGAGGTGAGAGTCTTGCCCTCACCGGTCTTCATCTCGGCGATGTTGCCCAGGTGCAGCGCCGCGCCACCCATCAGCTGCACAGGGAAGTGACGCTGACCGATGGTCCGCACCGCCGCCTCGCGGACCACGGCGAACGTGTCGGGCAGCAGCTCGTCGAGCGTCTCACCGTCCTTGAAACGTTCGCGGAACTCCTCGGTCTTCGCACGGAGCTCGGCGTCGGTCAGCACCTGGACGTCCGCCTCGAGCGTGTCGATGTGCTCGGCGATGCGGCTCAGTCGCTTTACCAGCCTCGTCTCGCCGGCTCGGAGCAGGCGGTTCAACAGCGGCACGGGTCGACCTCATTCACTCATCACTCGGTCCTCGACACAGCACACCGACGCCCGGCACGCTGCCCGGCCCCAGCCTAGCGAAAGGCTGGGTCCGGTTCGTACAACGCCGACGGGGCGGCCCGCGTTCCGGTCAGGAACAGGGACCGCCCCGTATCGGAGGGGGTCGACAAAGAGATCGACAGGGATCGACGGAGTGGTCGGCGCGGTCGACGGGCCGGCCGGGACGGTGTGCGGTCAGTGGGTCAGCTGGATGACTCCGTAGTCGTAGCCCTTGCGCCGGTAGACGACACAGGGTTCGCCGCTGCCGGCGTCGGCGAACAGGTAGAAGTCGTGCCCGACGAGCTCCATGCGCGAGAGCGCGTCGTCGATGCTCATGGGGTCGGCGGTGTGGACCTTGCGCCGTACGACGCGACCCGGAGTGGGGTGCTCGTCGTCGTCGAGATGGCCGTCGGCGGCCGGAAGGTGGTCGTCGTGGTCGTGACCGCGAGGGTGCGGCACCCGCGCACGGCCCGAGGCGGTCTCGGTGTCCGTCCCGGTGTCGACCCCTGAGCCATTGACCCCTGAACCGTTGGCTCCAGAGCCGTTGACTCCCGAGCCGAGCGCGTCGACGGGCGGTAGCTCGTCGAGGAGCGCGGTGGCGGTGCCGGCCCGACCGACCAGTACCCCGGTGCGGCGGCCGGTGATCCGGCGACGGTCGTGCGAGCGGCGCAGGCGCCCTTCCAGCTTGGCCACCGCCGCGTCCAGGGCGGCGTAGAAGTCCTGCGCACAGGCCTCTGCCCGGGCGACGGGGCCGCAGCCGCGGCCGGTGATCTCGACGCGCTGGCAGCTCTTGAGCTGACGCCGGTTCCGCTCGTGGAAGAGTTCCACTTCCATGCCGACGATCTTGTGGTCGTAGCGTTCCAGGCGAGCGACCTTCTCGGCGATGTGCTCCCGGAAATGCTCGGGTACCTCGACGTTACGGCCGGTGACAACGATCTCCACGCAGACTTCCCTCGCTCTCAGCGTCGGGTTGGCGTTCCGGCCCGGGAATGGTCCCGGGCGCTCGATCGGAGCTTCCTCCTGATGTGGGCCCCGTCACACGGGGCACGGTGGGATGTCAAGAACGGTAACCGCCATCACGGTTCGGCAACAGCCCTGACCGCTCGGTAACCCCGACCTGGGTGGATGCGCCGAACGACATTCTCGCGACGTCCCCCGGGCGGTACAATTTTTCCCCGAATTCATGATCATGTGGCGTCGCGTCGCACAGTACGATCGCGATGTCGGCCCGTACCCCGGCGGCGGCGAGCGCCGCGCGGCACGCCCGCAGCGTGGCGCCGGTGGTGACGACGTCGTCCACCAGGACGACACGCGTGCCCGGCGGCGGAAGCCCGCGCGGGCGGATCCGTAACCGACCGTGCAGGTTGGCGACCCGCTGGCCGGCATCGAGCCCGACGGAGTCGCGGGCCGCCCGGGTGAGCCGCAGCGCGCGGGCCACCCGCACGTCCCCGCGCCCGGCCGCCAGCACGCGACACAGCCGGGCGACGTGGTCGCCGCCCCGGGCCCGTGCCGCGGCGGGACGGGACGGAGCGGGCACCAGCCAGGTGGGGGTCCCCGGCGTCGCGCCCGTCAGCTCCCCGAGCGGGCCCGCGAGGAGCTCGGCGAGCGGGCGGGCCAGGTCGCGGCGGCCGCGTTCCTTGTAGCGCAGCAGCGCGGATCTCAACGGGCCCGCGTAGCGCCCCGCCGCGAACACCTCCGGCCCGCCGGGCAGCGGCGGCCGCGTCGGCGACCCGAGCCACCCAGCACAGCGCGGGCACCACGGCACGGCGGGCACACCGCAGCCGGCGCAGTCGCCGGGCAGGACGAGGTCGACCGCTGCGGCCACGAGCTCGGAAAGGTCCACGGACCCACCATGACGCCCGGGACCGACGACCCGACCCCCCACCGGGTGGGTTGTCCACAGGCGGCCGACACCGCGTGAACGGTCCACAGCCGCCGGACGTCAGCCCGGGTACACCGGTACCGCGTCGGGGAACGCGCCGAGCACCTGACGCCAGGCGTCCTGCTCGCCGCCGCCGAAACTCCACACCCCGCCCTGGTCGGTCACCAGCAGCGGCCGGTTCGGTGCGGCGGCCACGGCGGTCAGCGGAGGCGTCAGGTTGTCGTTGAGAACGTCCTGGAACTCCAGCCCGTCGACGGCGACCTGAGCGACCAGCCGCTCCCCGTCCCGGGTGATGGCGACCACCGACTCCGCGGAGCGCCAGTCCGCCGCG
>Ga0209490_10004253_pt1 | contig 13248 bp, 12 predicted proteins | sample MAT06_FD_187209 | JGI IMG/M metagenome (GOLD analysis project Ga0209490, IMG submission 187209) | Freshwater microbial communities from Lake Fryxell liftoff mats and glacier meltwater in Antarctica - MAT-06 (SPAdes) (version 2) | ecosystem: Environmental > Aquatic > Freshwater > Ice > Liftoff...
CACGTGCAGGTGCTGGTGGCGGAAAAGCCTTTCATCGGTTGCGCCGGGCTCACCGTCACCGACGAGATGCGTGTGCTCATCGCCGCGCAGGCGGCGCTCTTGCTGCTGAACCGCGGTGCGGGCTATTTCGAGAATCTGCGTCAGGTGCTGGTCTATCCCGGCGCGTTTGTCGTCGACCGCGCCGAGCCCGGTGAAGGCGGCCTCACGCACGAAACGCGGCGGGCGTTGTCGGGTGAGTCCTGGCAGCAAGGACAGGTGCTGTTGAGCTGGGACGATGTGCTGTCAGGTGCTGCCAACCCGGATGATGGACACAACGTCGTCATCCACGAGTTTGCGCACCAGCTCGACCAGGAACGGGGCCGTGCCAACGGTGCACCCTGGTTGGGCCGGCGTGAGGGCTACAGCCGCTGGGCGGCGGTGCTGCAGCGTGAATTCAACGCACTGCAGCACCGCCTGAGCCAAGGGCTTGATGGCGTCATCGACCCCTATGCGGCCACCAACCCGGCCGAGTTCTTCGCCGTGGTCAGCGAGCACTTCTTCGAGCAACCGGCGGCACTGGCCTCGGCGCACCCGGCGCTTTACGCCGAGTTCGCACGGCTGTACCGCATCGACCCGCTGGCCTGGTAGTGCGGGTAGTGCGGGTAGTGCGGGTAGTGCCACGGGGCGCGTCCCCGCAGCGCACTCGGGCAAAGGCAGCAGGCCGGCAGCCTTCGCGACGCGCACCCAGAATCGTGGGGATGCACACCGCCCTCGTCTGGCTGAAACGCGACCTGCGTCTGCACGACCACGCGCCGCTGCATGCCGCGCAAGCTGCGGGAGCGGCAGCGGCGTTGTTTGTCATCGAACCCGCCTGGCTGAACAGCGCCGAATTCAACGCCAGCCATCTGCACTTCACATTGCAAGGCCTGGCCGAGCTGCGACGTGAACTGGCCGTGCGCGGCCTGCCGCTGCTGGTGCGCGTGGGCGAGGCGCCGGCGGTGCTGCAGCAATTGCACGCTGAATGGCCGTTTCAGCATTTGCTGAGCCATGAAGAAACCGGCACCGGCTGGAGTTACACACGCGACATCGCCGTGGTGCAGTGGTGCCGCACGCAGGCGGTGGCGTGGCAAGAATTCCCGCAGACCGGCGTGGTGCGCCGTCTGCGCACACGCCAGGGCTGGGCCGGGCGCTGGGCGCAGCGCATGAACGCGCCTTCTGTGCCGGCGCCCGCAGGCTTTCGCGGCGCGGCGTTGTGGCCTTGCGCTGAATTGCCTGACTTGCCCACGTTGGCCGCGCTGCGGGTGCCCAAGCCCTCGCAGATCTTGCAGGCTGCCGGTGAAGCCGCAGCCTGGTCCACGCTGCAGGACTTTCTCGCGGGCCGCGGTCGCGACTACCGCCGCGCGCTGAGCAGCCCGCTGGCAGCGCAAAGCGGCTGCAGCCGCCTCAGCGCCTACCTGGCCTACGGCATGGTGTCCATGCGCCAGGTTCATCAAGCCACCGAGGCCACCATTGCCGCCACGCCAGACCGCACGCTGGCGCATGCATTGCGCGGTTTCGCCGGGCGTCTTCGCTGGCATTGCCATTTCATGCAGAAGCTGGAGGACGAGCCGCAGATCGAGTTTCGCAACTTCGCGCGGGTGTTCGACGGATTGCGTCCGGGTGATGGCGTGAACGCAGGAGCAATGGATGTCGCGCGGTTCGAAGCCTGGTGCGCCGGCCGCACCGGTTACGCGATGGTCGACGCCTGCATGCGCAGCCTGGTGGCCACGGGCTGGTTGAACTTCCGCATGCGCGCCATGCTGGTGAGCTTTTCCGCCTACCACCTGGGGCAGCACTGGCGCGAGCCGGGGCTCTTTCTGGCGCGGCAGTTTCTCGACTTCGAGCCCGGCATCCACTGGAGCCAGATGCAGATGCAAAGCGGCACCACCGGCATCAACACCCTGCGCATCTACTCGCCCGCCAAGCAAGCGCGTGAACACGACCCCGAGGGCCTCTTCGTGCGGCGCTGGGTGCCAGAATTCGGCACGTCCGGCTACCCCGAGCCCATCGTCGACGAACGCACGGCCCTGAAGGCCGCGAAAGAGCGCCTTTACGGTTTGCGCGCCACACCGGAAGCCCGTGTCGAGGCTGATGCCGTGCAGCAGAAACACGGCTCACGCAAAAGTGGTTTGCCGCCTTCGGGCGTGAAGCGCAGCAGTCGCCCAACGCGCGAGAAGAGGGCGCCTGAACCCAGCCCCCAGGGCGAACTGTTCTGATGCCGGCCGAGCGCGGGTTCAAAGGCAACAAGGCGGCGCTGCCCAGCAAACCCTGCCTGGCCTGCGGCCGTCCGATGAGCTGGCGCAAGGCCTGGGCCAAGAACTGGGCCGAGGTGCGTTATTGCTCCGACGCCTGCCGAAAACACAAGAAAGCCGCCGCATGAACAGCCTTTTCCCGCACGACGAATTCGAACCCACGCAGGCAGCCGCCCGCGCCCGCGTGGCCGCCGTGCGGCCTGCGGCCTACGCACGCACACGCAATGCGATCGAGGGTGATGTGACGCGCTTGTCGCCCTACCTCACCCACGGCCTCATCACGCTGCCGCAGGTGCTGGCCGGTGTGCTGCAACGGGGCCCGCTGCCGGTGCAGCACAAGCTGGTCTACGAACTGGGTTGGCGCGAGTATTTCCACCATGTCTGGCAGCATGACGGCGAGGGCATTTTCGAATCGCTGCACGAAGGTGCGCTGCCCGATGAGGCGTATGCGCGTGAACTGCCCGCTGACATTCGGCAGGGCGCCACCGGCGTGCCGGTTGTCGACGAAGCGGTTCGCGCGCTGTACGCCACGGGCTATCTGCACAACCACGCCCGCATGTGGCTGGCGTCTTATGTGGTGCACCTTCGCAAGGTGCATTGGCGCGCCGGTGCCGATTGGCTGTACGGCCATCTGCTCGATGGCGACCTTGCGAGCAACCACCTCAGCTGGCAATGGGTGGCCGGCACCGGCAGCCACAAGCCGTATCTCTTCAATGCCGATAACGTCGAGCGTTATGCGCCGCGCCATTGGCACAGCCGCGGCAGTGTCGTCGATGCCAGTTATGAAGAGCTCGACCGCATGGCCCGTTCCCCACAAACTGCTGCGGCGGGCAAGGGTGTGCCGGTGGCCGAACCGCCGCTGCTGGCGGCACCGCCAGCCGGCGAATTCACCGCACCCGACGCGCGGGTGCTGCGCGGGCGTGAAGTGCAGTTGCTGCACCCCTGGGCCATGGCGGGTGCCGACACACCCGGCATCGTGAATGTGGCGGTTGTCGATTCGGCCTTTCACCAACGCTGGCCCTGGAGCGCTGCACGCTGGCGTTTCGTTGCCACACGGCTTCAGGCGGCCAGCGAATTGCGCTGGTGCGGCACAGCCGATGCATTGGTGCAGGCCTTGTCGTCGGCGCAGGTGCTGCACGGTGTGGGCAGCCCGCATTTGAGCGCGGCATTTGCGGCGCTGCATTTGTCTGCGCCAGCGCAATTGCTGCAATGGCCGGCCGGCCGTTGCAACTCGTTTTCACAGTTCTGGGTGCGTGCCACCAAGGGTCTGAAACAGGCCGAAGAGTTAGTTCAGGCTTGACGCACAGCGTCTCGGATTTACGTCAAGAAACCAACTGGGTGGAATTGGCGCCATAATATTCAACGAAGCAGCACATTCGTCTTCAATAGATGCTGCAGTGCCAAAGCCTTATCGGCCCCCGCAGGGAGTTACCCATTCGAGTTCATCCATGACCAAGTCCTACGCTCAGATCATCAAGCAGATTGAAGTCCTCAAGGCTGACGCCGAGAAGATGCGCCGCAAGGAAGTCGAAGGTGTTGTCGGCCGCATTCGCGAAGCCATCACCGTGTATGGTCTGACCGCTGCGGACCTGGGTCTTGCGCCCAAGGCCAAAGGCCCGAGCCAGGCTGAAGCGCCGGCCAAGAAGCGTGGCCGCAAAGCGGCAGCCAAGCCGGTGGCGGTGGTGAAGTTTCGCAACGACAGCGGTGGCACCTGGGGTGGCCGTGGCAAGCGCCCGCAATGGCTGCGTGACGCCATCAACAGCGGCAAGTCGCTGGCGGACTTCGCGGCGAAATAAGGCCCCCAAGCTCGCTGCGCTCGCTACCCCCCGAGGGGGCTCTTGCAGCGGCCCGGCAGAGCCGGTTCCGCGCAAGTCCTTGGGTTCGGTACTCAACGAGTGCGCGTTTGGCGCACGGCCGCTTCCCAGGCCGCCATGCGCACTTGCACTTCGCTGGGTGCCATCGTTGGCTGGAAGCGGCGCTCTTCGCGCCACAGGGCCGCCAGTTCGTCGGTGTTGCGATGCAGACCCACCGCCAGTGCCGCCAACCAGGCTGCGCCCAAGGCGGTGGTTTCGGTGATGGCCGGGCGCACCACCGGAATACCCAGCAAGTCGGCCTGGAACTGCATCAGCAGGTCGTTGACGCTGGCGCCGCCGTCCACGCGCAGTTCAGTTGGCGCCGTGCCGCCGGCGGCCATCGCGTCTTTGGCCATCGCCTGCAGCAAGGCAGCGCTCTGGAAAGCAATGCTCTCCAATGCCGCGCGCGCAACGTGGGCCACGGTGCTGCCGCGGCTCAGTCCTACGATGGCACCGCGGGCGTTGGCGTCCCAATAAGGCGCGCCCAGGCCGGTGAAGGCCGGCACGAACACCACGCCGCCGGCATCGGGCACGCTCTCCGCCAGGGCCTGCACGTCGCTGCTGCTCGTGATGGCCTTCAGGCCATCACGCAACCACTGCACCACCGCACCGCCGATGAAGACGCTGCCTTCCAAGGCATACGCCGCTTGTGATGTGGGTTGTGCGGCGGCGGTGGCCAGCAGGCCGTGCGTGGAAGTTTCCATGCGTGCGCCGGTGTGCATCAGCAGGAAGCAGCCGGTGCCGTAGGTGTTCTTCGCCTGGCCCGCGCTGAAGCAGGCTTGGCCAAAGAGTGCTGCTTGCTGGTCGCCGGCCACGCCGGCAATCGGAATGGCGGCGCCCAGCAAGGCGGCGTCGCTTTCGCCGAATACATGGCTTGACGGAAACACTTGCGGCAGCACGCTGTCGGGCACGTGCAGCAGCTTCAGCAGTTCGGGGTCCCAGGCGTTGTGGCGGATGTCGAAGAGCATGGTGCGCGCGGCATTGCTCACGTCGGTGGCGTGCACGCGGCCACCGGTCAGTTTCCACATCAGCCAGCTGTCGACGGTGCCGAAGGCGAGTTCACCTTGCGCCGCGGCAATGTGTGCGCCGTTCACGTGGTCCAGCAGCCAGCGCAGCTTGGAGGCGCTGAAGTAGCTGTCCACCACCAGGCCGGTGCTGGCTCTTATCGCCTCGGCGTGGCCGTGTTCACGCAGCTGCGCACACAGCGGCTCGCCGCGGCGGTCTTGCCAGACGATGGCCTTGTGCACGGGGCGGCCAGTGCGACGGTTCCACAACACCGTGGTCTCGCGCTGGTTGGTGATGGCAATGGCCGCAATGCCGCGTGCCGGCAGTCCGGCTTTGGCCAGCGCCTCGCGCGCAGTGGCGAGCTGGCTGTCCCAGATCTCGTCGGCATCGTGTTCCACCCAGCCCGGCTGCGGGTAGTGCTGTGTCAGTTCACGGTGGGCCATGGCCACGACGCGACCTTGGGCGTCGAAGACGATGCTGCGTGAACTGCTGGTGCCTTGGTCCAGGGCCAGGATGTGGCTCATGCGTTTGCGCTCCCGCGTCTTTATTGGTTCAGAAGTCCGGCCCAGGTTTCATGAGGCGGGGCATCGCCCGTAAACCGGCAACACTTCAACATTAAGCCCGAAGCGGACCACCGGACCCCGGGGAAAGCGCGAAGCGTCGCAGGCGGCGCGGACGCCGGGTTAGATTCGCGCGGCCGCTTGCACGCTGCTTGCACGCCGCTCGCACGCCGCCTGTCTGCCGCTTGCCTGCCGCTTGCCTGCCAGTCTCCCGCAATTGCTCAGCTTTTTCCTCTCATGCCCAGCCATCGCCACGCCCTGACCACCGGCACTCTCTTCGCGCTGGCCGCCGGTCTGATGTGGGGCCTGGTGTTCGTCGCCCCCACGATGCTGGCCGAGTACCCGGCAGTGCTGCTGACGATGGGCCGCTACCTGGCCTTCGGTCTCATCGCGCTGCCGCTGGCCTGGTGGGACCGTGCCCGCCTCGCGGAGCTGACCCGCGCCGACTGGGTCGAGGCCGCCAAGCTGGCCGCCGTGGGCAACGTGCTGTACTACCTGTGCCTGGCCGCAGCCATACAGCGCGCGGGTGGGCCGCTGCCCACCATGATCATCGGCACTTTGCCGGTGGTCATCGCCATCACTGCCAACCTGCGCAGCGTTGTCTCGGGCCCCAATCGCGGCGAGTACGGCAAACTGGAACGCAGGCAGGAAAGGCGGCTGCCCTGGCTGCGCTTGCTGCCATCGCTGGGGCTCATTGCGACGGGTCTGGCCTGCGTGAACCATGCCGAAATCACCCAGCTGCCAGCCGACACCGACCTCGCGCGCTATGGCCTGGGCGCGCTGCTGGCGGTGGCCGCGTTGATCTGCTGGACCTGGTACCCGCTGCGCAACGCCGAGTGGCTGCGCGCCCATGCCGACCGCAGCCCGCGTGCCTGGGCCACGGCGCAGGGCCTGGTCACCTTGCCGATGGCGCTGGTGGGTTATGCGCTGTTCTGGGCCTGGCAGGCTCTGCAGCCGCCCGTTCCTGGCAGCCCGGCCTTCGCCATGCCTTTCGGCCCCGAGCCGATGCTGTTCGTCGGCCTGATGTTGGCGATGGGTCTGTTCGCCAGTTGGCTCGGCACCTTGTGCTGGAACGAAGCCAGCCAGCGTCTGCCGCCGGCTCTGGCCGGGCAGCTGATCGTCTTCGAGACCCTCGCTGCGCTGGCTTACGCCTACCTGCTGCGTGCCGCCTGGCCCGGCTGGGTCACGGGTGTTGGCGTGGCGTTGCTGGTCGCCGGTGTGGTGATGGCATTGCGTGTGCGTTCGATAGCGCACAGAAATGCTTAGAACGCAGCACCAGAATCGGCGTCAGCCATCGCCACTGGGAGCAACCGCATGAACCCTCGCCGCCGTTTTATCGCCATCGCACCCTGGTACGCACTGGGAGGCGTGTCGCTGCTGGCGGCTTGCTCCGACCGCGCGCCGCCGCCTGAATCTGTGCCTGCACCGGTGCCGGCACCCATGCCCCCAGCCGAACCCGCCCCGATGCCTGCAGCGTCGCCAGTCCCGATGGCTACCGACCCTTCACCTCCGCAGGCTGCAACCGGGGGCGCTGTCAGCCCGTCTGAACCTCAGGCTGCGGCTTTGGGCTACGTACTCCTGTCCAGCCAGGCTGACCAAGCCAAGTTCCCCGGCCACGCCAGCAGTCAGGTGTGTTCCAACTGTTCTCTTTACAGCGGCGCCGCAGGGGCACAGTCCGGGCCTTGTTCGATCTTCGCCGGTCGAGCGGTCGCCGCGCAGGGCTGGTGCACTGCGTGGGCGAAAAAAGCCTGAACTGCGCTCCTGGGCTTCAGCCGTAGACGCTGCGTAGCGTGCCCAGGCCGCCGATCACCACCTCCACTGTGGTGTCTGGCTTCATCGGCAGCACGCCGAGTGACGTTCCGTACAAGTTCACGTCACCCGGCTGCAGCGCGATGGCTTTGCTAATGCGCAAGCGTGGCTGTGGCGCGGTCGAAGTCTGCATGGGCGGCCTGCCCGCGCTGGGCCGGTTGCAAGGTGGGCAGGTGCTGCTGCACAGTGCGCCTCATGGGCTCTTGGTGCTTTGCGCCCTGGGTTGATTCAGGCCAGCGCCTCGTCCACCACTTCCACCCAATGTCTCACCGGCAGGGGCGTGCCGCTTTGCAGGTGCTGGATGCAGCCGATGTTGGCGCTGACGATGGCGTCCACCTCGTCTTGCCCGGGCAGTGGCGCCAGGTGCTGCAGCTTGCGGTCGCGCAGCTGCTTGGAAAGCGCCGGCTGCAGCACGCTGTAGGCGCCGGCACTGCCGCAGCACAGATGACTTTCTGCATTCGCCAGCCGCACGTCGAAGCCCAGCATGCGCAGGTGCGTTTCCACGCCGCCGCGCAGTTGCTGGCCGTGCTGCAGAGTGCAAGGTGGGTGGAAGGCCAGCGCCGGCTGCTTGGAAGCGCGCAGCTTGCCCTGCAGCTGGGGCGCGATCTCGGGCAGCAGCTCGCTCAAGTCGCGCGTGAGTTCGCTCACACGGCGTGCCTTCTCGGCGTAGTCGGGGTCGTGCGCGAGCGCGTGGCCGTAGTCCTTCACCTGCACGCCGCAGCCGCTGGCGTTCATGACGATGGCCTCGACCTTGCCTTCAGAGGTCAGGCCGTTGACGAGCGGCCACCAGGCGTCGACGTTGCGGCGCATGTCGGCCAAACCGCCTGCGCTGTCGCTCAAATGCGTTCGCAGGGCGCCGCAGCAGCCGGCGTCGTCGGCCACCAGGGTCTGGATGCCGATGGCATCGAGCACGCGCGCGGTGGCGCTGTTGATGTTGGGCATCATCGCCGGCTGCACGCAGCCCAGCAGCATCAGCACCTTGCGCTTGTGCGTGCGCGTGGGCCACTGCTGCGCCCGCGCCGAGGCACGGCTGGGCACCTTGTTCTGCAGCGTCTGCGGCAGCAGCGGGCGCACCAGCTGACCGAGCTTCATGGCCGGCGCGAATACCGGTGAGGTCAGGCCTTCCTTCAACAGCCAGCGCACGGCCTTCTCGCCCGCCGGGCGTTCGACCCGTGCGTCGACGATGTCGCGCCCGATCTCCACCAGTTGCCCGTAATCCACGCCGCTCGGGCAGGTGGTTTCACAGTTGCGGCAGGTCAGGCAGCGGTCCAGGTGCTGCTGCGTCTTGCGCGTTACCGGGGCGCCTTCCAGCACCTGCTTCATCAGGTAGATGCGGCCGCGCGGGCCGTCGAGCTCGTCGCCCAGCAACAGGTAGGTGGGGCAGGTGGCGTTGCAGAAGCCGCAGTGCACGCACTTGCGCAGAATGGCCTCGGCGGCTTCGCCTTGGCGCGTGCCTTTGAACTCGGGGGCCAGATTGGTTTGCATCGGGAAGCCGGTGGTCGATAAAAGAGGGGTTTCAGAACAAGCGCGCCACGGCCGGCAGCAGCAGCGCGGCCAGCAGCACCTGCAGGCCCAGGGCCAGCGCGGCGTAGGCACCGGCATCGGGGTGCACCTGCAACGCGCGGCTGGCGCCGATGCCATGCGACACGGTGCCCAAAGCGAAGCCGCGCACAGCCAGGCTGCGCACACGGCAGGCATCGAACAACGCTTTCGCGGTGATGGCACCCACCAGCCCGGTGAGCACGGCAAACACCGCAGCCAGCGCCGGAATGCCGCCCAGTTGCGCTGACAAGCCCATGGCGACAGGGGCCGTCACGCTCTTGGGCGCCAGCGATGCCAGCACCTCCACCGGCAGGCCCACGGCCCAGCCAATGGCCACCGCGCTGGCACTGGCCGCTGTGCCGCCCAGCAGTGCGGCCACCAGCAGCGCGCCGGCCCTCGCGCGCAGTTCGGCGCGGCGCTGCCACAGCGGCCAGGCCAGCGCCACCACCGCCGGGCCGAGCAGGAAGTGGATGAACTGCGCGCCCGAGAAATACACCGGGTAGGGCGTGGCCGTCAGGGTCAGCAGCAGCGCCAGTGCCAGCACGCTCCACAGCACCGGGTTGGCCCAGGGCTGGTGGCCGAGCCGGGCCGAGGCGCTGCTGGCCGCCACGTAGACGGCGAGCGTCGCCGTCAGGCCGAAGAGCGGCGTGGCCGAGAGATACACCCACAGCTCGACGAAGCTCGTCGTCATGCCGGCACCTCATCGTCGCCGCGCGGCCACAGCCGCTGCAGCACCAGCGCCGTGACGAGCAGGCCTATCCAGGTCGACAGCAGCAGCGACAACAGCATGCGCGGGCCGTATTGCGTGACCAGCCCCAGGTGCGCGATGACGCCCACGCCCACCGGCACGAACAGCAGCGAGAGGTGCTGCAGCAGCGGCGTGGCGGCGGCTTCCACCGGCGCGCGCACCGCCGGCCAGCGCAACAGCAGCACCATCAGCACCAGGCCCAGCACCGGGCCGGGCAGCGGCAGGTGGGCCACGCGCGCCAGCGCTTCGCCGGCCGATTGGCACAGCAGCAGCAGCGTCAGGCCCTTGAGCGTGTCCATGGCACCGGTGCGGCGTTCAAGCGAGCTCGCAGCTCAGCACAGCAGCCGGCCGGGGTTGAAAAGGCCGTCGGGGTCGAAGCTGCGCTGCAACTCGCGCTGGATGCGCGCCAAGGCTGGCTGCAGCGGCGCGAAGCTTCCCGCGCTCTTGTCGCGACCGCGAAACAACACGGCGTGCCCGCCGATCGCAGCAGCGGTCTCGCGCAACAGCGATGCCGGCGCGGCGGTGCAGATCCAGCGTTGCGCGCCGCCCCACTCCAGCAGTTGTTCGCCTGAGAGCTTCAGCGGCGGCGCGGTGGCGGGCACCGAGAGGCGCCACAAACATGCGCCGCTGTCGACGGCCTTGGCAGCGCCGACGAAGAACTCGTCGCGGTGGTCACGCAGGCCGCGCCAGAAGGTGGCGGCAAGACCGGCTTCGACGACCTCGCCGCCGATCTTCTCGACAGCCGCGCGCACCGCAGCCGTGGCGCCCGAAAGCCGCAGCACCATCATGCCGTCCCACCAAGCGCTGGCATTCAGCGGCAGCGGCTGGCCGCCCCATTCGTTCAGGCGCCGAATGGCTGCGCCCTGCTCGGCTTCCAGCCGCAGGGTCAGCGTGGCGGGCGCTGTGGGCAGCACTTTGAGCGAGACCTCGCAGATGACGCCCAGCACGCCCATCGAGCCCGCCAGCGTGCGTGACACGTCGTAGCCGGCCACGTTCTTCATCACCGTGCCGCCGAAAGACAGCACCTCGCCACGGCCATTCAGCAGCGTGACGCCCAGCACGTGGTCGCGCACCGCGCCGGCCGAAACGCGCGCCGGTCCGGCCAGGCCCGCAGCCACCATGCCGCCGACGGTGCCGCCGTCATCGAACCGCGGCGGCTCGAAGGCCAGGCTTTGGCCCTGCTCGGCCAGTGCGGCTTCCAGCTCGGCCAGTGGCGTGCCGCCGCGAGCGGTGACGACGAGTTCGCTCGGCTCGTAGCTGCTGATGCCGGCCAGCGCCCTGACGTCCACGCACTCGCCCTGCACCGGCCCGCCGTAGAAGGCCTTGGTGCCGCCGCCGCGAATGTCCAGCAGCGTCTTCGCGGCCCGTGCGGCCTGCACCTGGTCCGCCAGGCGCTGCAACGCGGGCTCCATCAAGGCCCCCCGAGGTGCTCGTAGCACCGGCCCGCCGAGTGCGCGCTGAACGGTTCGAGACGGCTCGGCGCCATTCAGAAGCGTTCCAGTTCGGGGAAGGGCAGCAGGCCCTTCTTCACGTGCATCCGTCCGTACTCGGCGCAGCGCTGCAGGGTCGGGATCACTTTGCCCGGGTTCAGCGTCTGGGCGGGGTCGAAGGCGCGCTTCACGGCGAACATCTGCTCGCGCTCTTCGGCGCTGAACTGCACGCACATGCTGCTGAGCTTTTCCACGCCCACACCGTGCTCGCCGGTGACGGTGCCGCCCATCGCGACGCTGGTTTCCAGGATGTCGGCGCCGAAGAGTTCGCAGCGGTGCAATTGGTCGGGGTCGTTGGCGTCGAAGAGGATCAGCGGGTGCAGGTTGCCGTCACCGGCGTGGAAGACGTTGCAGCACTTCAGGCCGTACTTGATCTCCATCTGCGCAATCGCCAGCAGGATGTCGGCCAGGCGCTTGCGCGGGATGGTGCTGTCCATGCACATGTAGTCGGGGCTGATGCGGCCGCTGGCCGGGAAGGCGTTCTTGCGCCCGCTCCAGAACTTCAGGCGCTGCGCTTCGTCCCGGCTCACTTCAAGACGCGTGGCGCCGCAGCCGCTCAGCACGTCGAGCATGCGGCCCACTTCTTCGGCCACTTCTTCGGGCGTGCCATCGCTTTCGCACAGCAGGATGGCCTCGGCTTCAAGGTCGTAGCCGGCGTGCACGAAGTCTTCCACCGCAGCCGTCATCGGCTTGTCCATCATCTCCAGCCCGGCAGGAATGATGCCGGCGGCGATGATGGTGGCCACCGCATCGCCGGCTTTGCGGATGTCGTCGAAGCTGGCCATGATGCAGCGCGCCAGCAGCGGCTTGGGCACCAGCTTGACGGTCACCTCGGTGGTCACGGCCAGCATGCCTTCGCTGCCCACCACGAGCGGCAGCAGGTCCAGGCCCGGCGTGTCGAGCGCCTCGCTGCCGAACTCCACCGCCTCGCCTTCCACCGTGTAGCCGCGCACGCGCAGCACGTTGTGCAGCGTCAGGCCGTATTTCAGGCAGTGCACGCCGCCGGAGTTCTCGGCCACGTTGCCGCCGATCGTGCAGGCGATCTGGCTGGAAGGATCGGGCGCGTAGTACAGGCCCAGCGGTGCGGCCGCCTCGCTGATGGCCAGGTTGCGCACGCCGCATTGCACGGTGGCTGTGCGCGCCAGGCGGTCGATCTGCACGATCTTGTTGAATTTGGCCAGGCTCAGCGTCAGACCCAGGGCGTGTGGCATGGCGCCGCCTGACAGCCCGGTGCCGGCACCGCGCGCCACCACAGGCACTGCAAGGGCGTGGCAGGCCTTCAGCACGGCGGCCACCTGGTGTTCTGTTTCAGGCAGTGCGACGGCCAGCGGCAGTTGGCGGTAGGCGGTGAGGCCGTCGCACTCGTAGGGCACGGTGTCTTCGTTGTGCCACAGCAGCGCGTGGTCGGGCAGCAGTGGCGCCAGCGCGGCCACCACCTGTTGCTGGCGTGCGGCACGTTCGGCTGCGGCGACGGCGTTCGGGGTGACGGGGGCATTCATGGCGGGTGGCTCCTGCAGGCGCGCGAGCCCCAAGGGCCTGTTGGCGCTCTCAGACTTTACGCGCGCGCCACCCCGCGCCCAGGTCATGACGGTTTTGACCGCTCCAGGGGTGATGAGACCCCTGCCAGCCGCCCAGCGGGCCGGCTTTCATGCCGGCTCTGTGAATACCGTCAACACCCCGGTGTAGCCGTAGAGGTGGTTGCGCGCAATCTCGCCGGCAGCGAAGAAGCCGACCAGTGGAATCTCTTCGCTGCCACCCAGCGCGTGCTGCACTATCTTCAGCTCGGCCGAGGGTCCGCCGAAGTGCGGCCCGCCACGGCCCGTGCAGCTGACGTAGATCGCGCCCAGGATGCGCCGCGCTGCGCCGCCGGCCTCGTCGGCCGTCTCCAGTTCGTCGCGAATTTCGCTGCAGATGCGCACCAGGTCGCGCCGCGCTGCGGCCACGTCGCGCTGGCAGAAGGCCAGCCGCATG
>Ga0209490_10004259_pt1 | contig 13224 bp, 8 predicted proteins | sample MAT06_FD_187209 | JGI IMG/M metagenome (GOLD analysis project Ga0209490, IMG submission 187209) | Freshwater microbial communities from Lake Fryxell liftoff mats and glacier meltwater in Antarctica - MAT-06 (SPAdes) (version 2) | ecosystem: Environmental > Aquatic > Freshwater > Ice > Liftoff...
AAGAAGTTATAAATGGATTTGAAAGTAGGGATGGCTGTGATACATCTAATTGTACGGTATCTCCGTTGCGAATTGTAGAAAATTCTGTAGTATTGCCAAAACTTTTACTATAAAACTTTTCGTTAAGAATATAGGAATTTCTATTTTTTATAACTGAATTTGCTTCAATCCATTGTGATACTGGTCCAAAAGACGGAAGAGTAATAATTCCTGATTTTCCTTGTATTCTCAGATTTGTAGATATTGATATTGTATCTTCACCAATTCCAATTTTTTCAATTCCTTGTCCTGGTTTCCAACCTTTTTTTCCCATAAGAACAAAAGAAGTTCCTGGTAATGTAATAGAATCAATCAACCTTGATCCAAAACTATTCAAAAGTGTTCTAAGTGAATCCATCGACCGAATATCGGTAGATTCTTTTGTTAAAAAGCCACTAAAATTATCATCAGAAACAACTAAGAAAATATAAGTATTTGTATCAGTGGTATCTAAAAATGTTCTAAATCGTGTAAATGCTGAAGTATCTTCAGAATCTTTATAAAAATCAAATTCGACAAGATTAGAGATTGTCGAATCTGTATCTTTCATTGTTGCAATTGAAATTGCTCTGTTATTTACCAAAGGAACGATTGGATAATCATTAATATTAATTTGTCTATATCGAACAACTGTTCCTTGACTATTGATATATTTTCCATTAGAAAGTAATTGAATAGGTACATTCTTGTTTGGAAGTTTGTAACTTTGATTGCTTTTTTCTAATGTTTTGCTATTCGAAACAAATTGAAAGGACTGAGTATTTATGTTTAATTCAACGCTATTATTCATAGTGTTAGAAGTATAAAAAGGAATCTTTATTGGCAATGTTTCTTCGGAATTTCCTCTTGTTACATTAATTTCTAACTCATATAATGTTTCAACTTCTAATTTTTTTTCAGGAGACCAAGTTACAAAGTTTTTCGAAATTATAAAATTCCCTTTTTCGGTTTGATTATTCTCAGAAAATATAAACTCTTTTGAAAGATTAGAGAAATCTAAATACTTAGATATTACACAACTAATTGTCATTGAATCTGAACTATTAGGAATATAGAAGCGGTAATTAGGAGCATTGGAACGTAAGTTCCAAAAAGGAGAAGGATCTAAAGCAATAGCTCCTAAATTGAAAACTGAAAAAGTTATAGAATCTAAATTATTACTACTAAATTCTTTCGCATTTCTTGTTTCTATCTTACAGTACACCTTGTAATTTCCAATTGAACCATAAAATGGTAATTCTTTTCTAAACTCTATGGCTTCACAACGAGTTTGAAACGAAAGTGTATCAGAACGAGTAGTGTCATCGGAAACAGTAGTAATAATTAAAGTGATAATTTCGGGTGGGATTTTATTAAAACCTTTATTGAAAATGAATCCTTTTAGAATGGCAATTGAATCAGTTGTTGCCAAAATGGGAGTTTCAATTTCTAAATCTGTCAATATATAATCAGTTGTTTTACTTAATGGAATTGAAACCATTGGATCACCCAAAAATGTGTGTTGCATTAATGAATGAAAAGCCATAGGAAATTGATGTGTTAGGGAAATATCAAATGAATCTAATTTTGAATCAAGAAAGTTATTTAAATTTTTAGCTTTGTAAAACACTGATCCCCAAGTGCCATCACTGTCAAACATCAGATATTGAATCATTGTTGTCGGAATTTTTGCTTCAGTACTAAGTTCACCCCAACCAGTAATTCCAGTAGATACTATACTTCCTTTATCTTTAGCAACTAAATAGGTTTCATTTCTGCAAGAGTTTTCGCTGTTTGAAAAATTACCGGTTTGACAAGCACCAGTAAACAACATAAAGTATTTCCCAAAATTTTTAAGTCTTTCTACTTCCCACCCAGCAATTTGAAACACATCCGAGGCACCGTGAGCAATATAGAAATTCATTAAAACACCATTATTCAAATTTCGTAATATGGTATCGGCTTGTTGCCTGAAATAACTGGTTTCGTTCGATTCTAACTCTCTAATTACAGATTTATGTTGACCACAGAAAACAAGACCAGAAATATAATCAGAAATCCTTGCACTTGTGGCTTTATTAAAATCTAATTCTTGTTTGTTAAAACCACCAGTAATAATATGTGTACTTTTTAACCATTGTTGGTTTGGAACATTAGCATATTGTTTTACTTTTGAAACATAATTCGACGCTTCTTCTGAAGATTGTGCAGGAATTCTACCAATATAAAAGTTTGTTCTAAAGCGAGAAGAATCGGAAAATACATACCAAAAATCAGATGACGGTCTTCCAAAGGTTGGAACAAAATCAGTTTTTACTGAACGTGGAATATATTTATTTGGATCATTAGAAGCATCTCCAAAAAGAGTAACATAGGTAGGAGCTTTTTCCCAAATTTGAAGTGTAAGGTTTAGAAAATTTCTAATTGCATACGGAGATTTTTTCCCAAAAGAAAACTCATTATATATTTGTTCAACATCAACAATTTTGGTGAGTACATTTTTAGAATCTTTGTGAAACTGAGCTAATTCTTCAGATTGTGCTAAAAAGTTTTGATGTGAAATAATTAGATAGTTAGCCTTATTAGAGTTATCACGCAAAGTAAAATGTTGAACAGAATCTACTATGGAAGAGTTGTTGTTAGAAATTTCTGACAGATAATATTTAGATTCTGAATCTGAAGGAATTTTAAGAGCAACTTGATACTTCTTACCGTTTGGATGTTTAATGAATTCAGAATAAGAAGCCATATTTGAAGAAACAACTGAATTTATTCTGACTTGATTTTTAAATTCTATTGCAAAAGTCTGATTATCGTTCTGAATTGATAAAAATGATTTTAAATCAGAAGGTAGATTTGAAGTGTTTTTACCTGCAATAATTACATATTCCAATGATGGATTTGTTAAAAAGGAATTTACTTGCTGTAATGAAATAGTTTGAAAGGTAAGAATTTCTTTTGAATTAGCATCTTTTGATATAGTTGTAAATAGGAAATTATCGTTGGTAATCATTAAAGAATCATCTAAAATACTTTGAATTTCATTATGAGAAGCAGAAACCAATACTTGGATACCTGGGACACCAGAAAAAATTTCAAAACTATTATTATTTGAATCAAGAACTGCTATTTCAGAATTACTAAATCCAGATACAAGTAACGATTTAGGGATTGTTGATTTTTGTGAAGTAAATGCAAACGTAGAAGTAAAAGTAAATGGTTGAACCTTTCCTTTTAATGTAATTTTATTTACTGCTTGCCAATCTGTAACACCCATAAACTGATTTAAAGATTCTGGCATTCCAGAGAGCATTTTAAAAGAATTTTTTCCAAAATAACTATTTTCATAGTTTAACTGAATGGGTAATATCTTTTCTATTTGAGCAGAATATTCCTCTATAATAGTATCCTTAAACCCTTGGAAGACAGCTTTATGATTTGGTTCAATTCGCAATTGAGGAGTAGAAAAAGTGTGAATGTCATTCAAACCAATAAAGGAAGCAAGTACTTGAAGGCTATCTGTGATATCTAAAGAAGGTACAAAATAGATAGAATGCTCATAAGAAGCAGGATTATCTTTATTGAAGGTGGATAGCAAGGAAGTATATTGAGCCTCTCCTGGAGTTCTTGTAGATGGATACAACGATAAATCATCTCTGGGTCCGGGAAATCGTAAAAAACCGGGAAAATATTCTTTATAGTCTTCAAATACTTGTTCTACATATACTGAAGTTACTTCTTCTTGAGTAAGATACGATTGATTTAACTTTGAAAATTGAGAATTTTCATTTCTTCGGTCTTCATAACTAAGAAAGAATGCTTCTGAATGAGCATATTGATCACGTTGTTTATCTACCCATTCTTGTTCACCAATGGGTCGTTTTCCTAAAAAATACAATACATCATTTTGATCAATTATTGAATCTGTACTTCCAATCTTACAGAATTGCTCAGTATTATTATGATATAAGAATATTGTTGAAATATTCTTCCCTTCAAATTTTGGATTATACTGTAAAATATCTTTAAAAGAAACTGAAACTATATCATCTTTTTTAGTAAGAATTTTCACTGAATTACCAGAACTATAGGCATACTGAACTTTAGAAAAATTCAGATTGTTTTTAGTTGGAATGAATGGATAATTTGCAATTAACTGAAATATTGAATTTGAATATTTATCGGAAATATCTAACTCTTTAAGTTCGGATGTATATTCTAAACTAATATCAATTTTTTGATACAATGTAACTTGAGTTCCAATTCCTGAATATTGAATAGGAGAAAGAACAAATGATTTTATTGGAAAAGTGCGTAAAGTCCCAGATTGAAGTAATTTATATGTAGTATCTTGAATTTCAAATGTACCTAACCCAATAGTATCTAATAGTATCGGATTTGAAAAACGAACAGTTACAAATTGTATGGGTAAATCGAAATAATCGAAAGATACTAAATATTTATGATTACTTCTTGAATGCGTTACTATTGGATGAAATTCAGAATCTAAAGAAATGGGTATAGCAATTTGTGCATTTAACCCCTTTTTATTAGAAGTAAAAGTAGTACTAAATAGTGAATGTATTGTTATGAAAAACAGCACAAAGACAAAGAAAAAGCGGTACATAATTATCACAACAGTTAAAGAATATAGTTTCTATTAAATCGAATGAATAGAGGAATTATTTCAAAAAAAAAAGCCATATCATTTGATATGGCTTTTATAGAAATCAAGGTTAGGATTACTTTGCTTCTTGAGCACCGCGTAAACCTTGGAATATTTTTGAAGCAATTTCTTCCCCTACACGTTTTTCTAATGCAGGATTTGAAGAGAAATACTCTTTAATTGCTCGAGATACACGATCTTCAACCAACTGAACTGTACCTTCAACAAGTACACTAGCCATTTTGTGCATATCTTTTTGTTGTTCTTTAAGAATTTCTAATTGACCACGTGAAGCATCTTCAACTTTCTTCATAATGTTATCCATTGGTTCTTCTTCAGTAGTGTAAAGAAGGGCAAAACCTAATAACGCAAGAAGAAATCCTTCAAGGGAAAGTGCGGCAAGAATAAGAGAAGGTTTGGTTGCAGGAATAAACTTTAGACCTCGAACACCAATAATAACGATTAGCATTGCTGCTCCTAAATAGGCAGCTCCAGTAACGTTATTAGAATACTGATGAGTAAAATGGTGAGTCATATATAAACGTAATCCAATATGGAAAAGTAGTTTATTTTTTGAATAAGAGCGAGCATCTTTAGTATCTACTATTTCACGTTTAACTGAATTTGAAAATGTTTCATGAATTCTATCGTAGAGAATTAAATCTCGGAATTCTGACATATTAGTTTCTTCAGAAAACAAGTCATGTAAACCAACTCTTTTCCGTGAATCAAGTTCTTCCATTGGTGGTTGGGTACGATCCCAAACTCTTTGAAAGTGCGTTTCAATATAATCTCTATCTTGATTATTTAATTCATTAGTAGGAAGTGTTAAAACATTAACTGTTTCATCGGAAAAACCAGTTTGAAGTCTAATTTTAGTACCAGTATGATGAATTTCTCGTTCAATCTTGTTCGAAAATAATCCTATCGAAGTAGGGAGTATCATTGTAATTAGTATGGCTAAAATCCCACTAATTAGAATAGATAATATTGAAAATGCTAACGGAGCTTCAAGTATAATTGCATTTTCACCTAGCCCTGGAGCTTTAAGAATAAACTCATTTGAAGCTTTATCGTAACCATCAACATCAGAGTAACGAACCTTAGAAGAAAAGTCAAAAATATATTCAGTTTTAATAGCATTTTTTAACGTTTCACCAGCTGCTAAGGACATACTGTGGCTTGAACCTTTGGCTGGTTCTTTAGCAGGTTCTGCATACACTCCATCAATAATATGCAAACCACCTTCTCGAGGTCCGAACAATGAAACAACTGCAGATCTTACTGCGTTAGGGATAATTGTATCATAAAATAAGTAGGAAAAACTTCCTATAATTATCAAAAAGAGTAGATAATGTTGGATGCCCGTATTGTACTTTTTCTTTGCCATTCTTTGTAAACTCCAGAAAAGATATCAATGTTATAAAAATTACTTCAGTGTAAAATTACGAAAAAAATCTTGGAAACAATACACTAGTGCTAGAAAAAATGTAAATCTTAAGCAAAAACTTATGGTAAGGTTCGTAATTCCGATGAATTACCTCGTAAATCTATTACTTTTATTGAATGTGGAAAGTTCGTATTTCTTTGGAAAGGGATTTCTAATATTTGACGAACCTTTTCATTTTCTCTAATTCTGTTACCAAATTTTTCTTCAAAATTGACTTGTTCACCAGTCGAGGAAACAATTTTATCTATTTTGTTTTCCTTACCACTCAATTTTCCGAACGCTTCAACTGTAACAATATACGATCCATTTTGTTTTCGAATATCTTCAATTTGAGGATTTTTGAATGGAAGTACTTTTATGTAATAATCGGGATTAACTTTTTGATTATTGATATATCGTTCAATAACTATCGTTTTTCCTATATAGTCTTCATTTACTGAATAATATAAATTCCCGCCGATTTTTTCTTCTAATATTCTTCCTTCTGATTTTAACAAGGTTGATGCTATCAAACCTTCTGTAGAAGGGAAATTAGGGTTAATTACATACTTTTGATCAGCAAAGATACTTTCTTGAAATTCTGGTTGAAGTAAGGACATTGAACGAACTTTGAAAGAAGCACTAACAGTATCTGAATTGCTCTTGTTTCGTAACCGAATAGTTATAGAATTTTCTCCAATTGAAGGGACAATCCCTTGTAATTGTACTGAATTAGAATCTATTGAAAGTATTTTTACTGGGTTGCCATTAGAAGTAAATGCAGAAATTGAATAAGAATATAGTGAACCTCCTCCAAATGAGTTAATTTTATTTTTCCAAACACTCCCGGCAGATGCAGATATAACTTGTTCTAACGGAACTAATATTAACTGATCATTGCTTTTTGTGTTATTAAAGATATAATTTTGCTGAGGGTTTAATATCGATGTGGAAAGTAAAGGATTTATTCTATTTATTGAATCATTTGAGGTAAAACGAATATTCTTTTCAGATTCATTTACAATGTTAATTGAAAACTGTGATTCAAGGACTTCACGTAATGTGGTAGAATTAGTTTCTTGAACTGTAACTTTTACTGTTAATGTTCTTGAACGAATATTCTTTTCAAAAATGGGTTTCCATTGAAAAAAGATTTTGTTTTCTTCTTCGATTTTTTTTACAACAAATACATTTGAATAAATGTTTGAGACGGTCGTAAAGAGCACCTTCTCGCTTGTATAAGCATCTTCTATAATGAATTGAACTTCTTTGTTTCGTAATCCAGATGGAATATAAATAGTATTTGTTGAATCGAACGAACGAACGATAACTTTTTCGTTTACAATTTCAAAACGAAAATTTAAATTATTTTTTTCTAATATTATAGGAGCATTTTGAGGAGTACTATTGGTTTGAAATCCAATAGGTGATTTCTTATCTGGCAACAATAGTACTAAAGCTATTAAATAAAGAATAAAGTAAATCTCAACGCTTTTTCGGTTCTTAACAATCTTCATAATTATTTAGAAATAGCTGTCGTTAAGTATTTTTCTAATTCTTGACGAACATTTATAGCAACTTCTTCTTGTTTTAACTGACGAAGTGATTCGATAAAATCAGCAATATTTACTGACAATTCCATTACTACTTTGTTGTTTTCTCTCATTGTGCCTAACAAATCGTTATTAGGTGCAACAGCAAGTTGGTTCGTTTCTATTAAACGTTGAATTTTATTCGATAAAATTTCATTTGTAATTACTAATGAGGAAAGTTCCGATGATATTCTGTCAAGTTTTACTGTAGCGTTAGAAAAATCTGTGGCTATTTCTCCAATATCAGTTAGTAGATCTTTTGTCTCGTCTTCGGAAAGATCGCCTTCTGAACCGTCTTCTGTTGGTGAAAACAACATTAGTATAAACACTATCACCAATAACAACGCTTCAAGTACAATCCCACCAATAACAAAAGTATCTGAAACAGAATCTGATATTCTTCTAAATCCAATCAAGACTAATAGTAATGCAGCACCTAAATATACAAATGATGAAAAAGTTGCATTATAATATCTCGAAATTATTTCTTGTAACCACAAAGTTGTTCCCGACCAAAACCCCAACGGGTGAACTATTGTTCCAAATTTTTTAGAAAATTTACTAATATCTCGTTCCTGCGTACAAATTCTCCAAAGTATTGTAATGGTAGAAATTGACGAAAGTTGTTTTTCGTATCGCAATTCAGTAAACAACTGTTTTAACGATTTACGACCTTCCAAGGAAGATAAGTTTTCAATTGTTTTCATAATATTTATTTCAATCTTTGAATATTAATAAGACCTATAACAAAAAACAAGCCATTTGAAAACCAGGCTACCAAATGATGTTGTAATTGTAATGATGCTCCTATTGACTGACTAATCTTTGAAAAAGCCATATAGAGGAAACAAGTTACCATAGCAGTTGCAATTTCTACAGCAATTCCGCCTTTTTTTCGAACTGCTGCAAATGGTACTGCAAATATAACAACAATTAAATTAGCAAATGGAAAAGCTTGTTGTCCGTAATAGTCTATCCAAAGTGCATCGACTTTTTTTCCACCCAATTCTGTGAGATGAATATATTCTTCTAACTCTTCAAAAGTCAATTCCGCTAAAGTTAATTGTAGTCTCACTAACTTATCATTGGTTATGTTCGAAGGAAACAACATGGGTCTTTGAATTGTAGTATGAACAGTTGTATCAAAATCTCTTCTTATCACCTTTCCGAACATTTTCCAAGAATTTGAGATAGTATCCCACTGTACAAATTCGGCGTCATACCTTGTTTTGATTCGTACATTGGGAGGGGGTGTAAAATATTCAATAGAAAAATTTGAACCAGATTTTGCTTCAGAATCATAAAATTGAAAGAGAATGTTCGTTGATTTGTTTTCTCGAAAACTTAGATTATAATATTGCTTTGATACTGTATTTTTCTTCAAATATGTTCTTTCAATCTGCATTTTCTTCTTTGTAGAATTTGGAATGAAATCAGTACTTAAATATAATTGTAAACAAGAAACTGACATCCCCCATAAAAAAAAGGAAACAATAAATTGAAGGTAGACATACCACCTGTTCTCATTGCAATTATTTCATTTTGATTCGATAGTTTTCCAACGCTAAACAAACATCCTAACAACATTGCAATTGGTGTTAACAATTTTAATATTTCAGGAAATTGACTAGTATAATAGATTATTACTGTTTTGGTAGGAACTTTTTGATCTAAAAATGAGTCTAAATTTTCTAATAGATTGACCACTAAGAAAATAATAGATAACGCAAAAAGTGCAAAGAAAAACGTTTGCAATAACTGAACAAATAAATATCTATAAATTAGCTTCATTACTTCTTTATCACTTTAAAACAGTCTTAACTAACTTTTTGAAAATTGTCGGTATTTCTAACAAAATTTCTTTTAACGTTAAATTGAATTTTTTACTAAAATAGAAATAACTAAACAATCCGAATATGACAAAATACATAATAGTTCCTAAAGGAATCAACTCAGGAATCCTAAGTTTACCTATTAGCACTAACGTAGCTGTCGAAATTACTGTAGATATAAGAATAGCAGTTAACTGTGTTTTTATATCACGTAAGGCTACAATAACTACAGAAAAGAATGCTAATGGCATAGCAATTACGGCTAAGGATAATAAATTGAAATAGGGAATTGCTTGTACATATTCTTCTCCTTTGAAAAGGAAACGAATAGAAAAATCAAAAAATCCTGTAGAAACTGCAATCACAACTACTAGTATCGGGAAAAATGAAAGTGCAATTGCTTTTGTAAATAAAATCTTCAAATCTTCTAATCTATTTTCTGCAATGAGACGTACAGAACTTGGATAAAGCAATATCAAGGCTGCATCATAGCCTGTTTCGTAGGTTCTATATAATGTTTTTGCTGCATTGTAAATACCTACAATTACAGAAGAGAAATAGAATTGAACTATAAATACATCTAATTGACGAATAACGTTTCCGAAACCAGAAGCAAGGGCTTGAGATAGGGAAAACCGAATAATATTACTTGAGGATATAGAGCCCTTAGTTGAAAATTTTAATTGTTTCCAACAAATGAAAATTCCCACAATAGAACTTACGCCAGCCCCAAAGTAGTTGATAATAACCATTTCGTTTAATGTTGACAATGATTGATTTATCAGTAAATAAATCGTCACCACTGTCATTGTACCTAACCAAGCAAAATCTACCCAAAAAACGCCCTTCATATTCATATCTCGTACTAACAATCTATAACAATACGTTCTTGGAATAAAGAGAATACAAAAGGGTATTAATAAGTTAGCAACTTGTTCAATTCCAGGTTCTTTTAAAAGAAAAACTAATGGTCCTTTTAAAAGAAAAAACATAATTGGAATGCCCAAAGAAATCCCAATATGGAGAAAAAGTACGATTAAATTTACTTTTGGTCTATCTTTTTCATTTGAACCAAATTGTATAATAGACAACAAAGCAGAAGAATCTGAAATGATAAATATCCAAGTTTGAATTGATATCAATAAAGAATACAAACCATATTCATATACTGGCAAAGAACGTATTTGCAGAATTTGGATAAATCCATAAAGTATAATAAGCAGTTTTGAACTGGCTGTCCAACTTATTTTAGCAATGTGTTCTTGAACTTTCATTTACTATGAATCTTTTCGTAATACTTTTGCAATAGTTTCAATTTCCAAAGTAGCATTTGATACAATTTTTCTACAATCTACAATTAGTATAGACGCTTCTTTAAAAAGCTCAATAGAATCATTTAACGAGGTATCTTTGGATTCAAGTTTTTGAACAATAGTATCTAAATGAAGTAGTTTTTGTTCAATAGAATTAGTATTCTCATTGTTTTTTGCCATTGGTAATATTTCCTTTGTCTGTAAAATGTAAACGTTCTATTTCAATCTCATCATCAATCAATAACTTCTCGTTTATTTCCACTATTTTATTGTTTCTTCGAATGATAGCAAATCCTCGATGAAATGGCAAATTAGGATCGGACACTTTTAATGTTGATTCAATATTCACTATTTTATGAAGTATTTTCTGTTCTTTGTTTTTAACAAAGTTTAGAATGGAATTTTCTTTAGAGTTAAGTTCTAATTGAACTTGCGTACAATTTGAACGCAACAATGAAAGTAGGGATGAACTTACTGAGTTTTCAATAATTGATCTAATTGATTCCACTTTTTCTTCAACTGTATCAAACATTCTTTCTTCTAAGAAATACAAATTGTCAGAAATTGAAGCTAAAGTTATTGGAGTTGCTAATTCTGCTGCTGCTGTTGGAGTGTTTGCACGTTTGTCGGCAACTAAATCGGCAATTGTTGTATCAGTTTCGTGTCCAATTGCAGATATAATCGGAATTGGACAATTATAAATTGCATTTGCAACAGATTCTGCATTAAAGCACCATAAATCTTCAATAGATCCGCCGCCTCGAGCAAGAATAATTAAATCTGGGGTTTTTGAATACTTTTGAAGATCTAAAATTGCGGATACTATTTCTGCTACTGCAGTAGTACCTTGAACTAAACTTGGACGGAGAATGACTGTAACCAATGGATACCGTCTTTGCAGTGTTACAATGATGTCTTGAAGTACAGCACCTGTTTCAGAAGTAATTATTCCAATCACTTTTGGATAGAAGGGAATTGGTTTCTTGATTTCTTCATCAAAATAACCTTGTTCAAATAAACGTTGTTTTCGAAGAAGAAATTCTCTATAGAAATCTCCAACTCCAAATTTTTCAATATTTGAACAAACAATTCTATATCCTCCACTTGAAGGATATAACGAAAGTCTACCTTGGATAGTTACAACGTCACCATCATTGATTTTGGGAGCACGGAGTGTATTCTTCCATATTATACAATTAACTGCCGCTGTCGCATCCTTTAGGGTAAAGTAGGTATGTCCAGAAGAGTGAATTTTATAATTTGAAACTTCTCCCTTAACAAAAACAAAGAGAAACTGGGATTCCAGAATCTCTTTGATTTCATTTGTTAATGTAGAAACACTTTGTGGTTCTAAATTCATAGTTATTGTACGAGTAAAATTTTATGATTTTGCTTAGTGGAATTTTCAAACGTAATATTCAAAAAGTATGTACCTGAAATTAAAGCTTGTGGTAATTCAATTCGTTGATGTAGACCTGAAAGTTCTGTTTGAAAAACTTTTTGTCCATTGATATCAAATACTTCTACCAATTTTAATAACTCTTCTGAACTTATCTCAAATATTCTTTTTTGAATTTGTAGTACTTTTGATTTCGAAACAACTATATTTTCTTGAACAGAAGTATTAACTTTCCCTTTACCTGTTACAATAATTGTAAAAACAGAATTTAAAGCATCAGAATATAGAGAAACTGTGTCTTTGTAATCTTGTTCTTTTGTTGGAGAAAATAGTCCTTTTAATGAAAATGTAGGCGAAGAAATTTCTGCTGGGAGACTTGACAAAAAAGTATTGTCATAAACAAAAGCAGAATTTGTGTTTTTAATTGCCGTAAGTTTAATTGTTGCAGTTGGAGTAGTTTTTAAAGAAATTTCAAAATTTCGAGGTGTTGTAGTTAGAACTTCACCTAAATTCAATTCAGTTACATTTGAAATTCCTAAAACTGTATTTGGCGATGGTTCAAAACCATTTAACCAATCCATAGCTCGATTTACAAATAGTTTTCTATCGTTTCTGTTTAACACCCAAGCATCTGGTGAAACAGTGAACATAAATATTTTAGAAGCATTATCTGTCATTCCAACTCCAACTAAATTAGTTTTATTGAAATCAGAATACAACAACGGTACAGATTTAGAACCAGGGTTCAAAGTTAAAATATCACTAAAAGAAGTAAATGAAGATGGACTAGTATTTAAACGACTACTTACATCTGAAAAATAAATAGAGTTAGTAACACCTGTAACGGAAAATGTATCTGGGAAATTATTTGTCGACCTTGCTAAACTCTCTTTTAATGAAATTCCAATTGTATTCATTAAAAAATTACGTACTAAGGTAACCTTTCCATCTGCTGCGGCTACATCTTCAGATAAT
>Ga0209490_10004260_pt1 | contig 13221 bp, 11 predicted proteins | sample MAT06_FD_187209 | JGI IMG/M metagenome (GOLD analysis project Ga0209490, IMG submission 187209) | Freshwater microbial communities from Lake Fryxell liftoff mats and glacier meltwater in Antarctica - MAT-06 (SPAdes) (version 2) | ecosystem: Environmental > Aquatic > Freshwater > Ice > Liftoff...
CGCTAGTTCGGATCGTCCTAGCCGCCCGCCGTCCGATCGCCCGCGTCGTGATGGGGCTTCACCTTCTCGTCCAAGCCGCCCCGCCGGAACACGTCCTACAGGCTACAGCGCCCAGCGTCCGCGACGCGACGGTGATTCGTCGTCCAGTTCGGATCGTCCAAGCCGCCCGCTGACTGGAAGACCTACTACCGGACGCCCGACTTCTGGCGCGCGCCCACCTCGCGCAACTTCAGCCGATCGCCCTGCCCGCCCGCCGCGCCGTGATCCTGATGAGGATGCCGAATAATGACAAGTACGCCGCCGACCGAACGGGCTTCCCTTACCGAGATGACCGCTGCCGAATTCATCGCCGCACAGCCGTCTTATGCCCGTAAACGCGGCATCTTACGCGTCGGCATTCGGCTGGTCATCATGCGGCTGATGTGTCGAGTCAAGGTTGTCGGCGCGGAAAACGTACCGGATACAGGCGGCGCGATTTTGATGATGAATCATATTTCGCTGCTTGATCCGCTGTTATGCGTGGGCGCGGTGACTAATCGGTTTGTCGTGCCGATGTCAAAAATCGAAAATCTGCAAACGCCTGTGATCGGTACGATCATTCGTTGGTATGGTGGTTTTACCGTCACGCGCGGCGAAATCGACCGCAAGGCGCTGACCAATTCGATTGAACTCATCAAGAACGGACAGTTGATTTTGATTGCGCCGGAAGGCACACGCCAAAAAAATGGCTTGACCAGCGCCAAAGACGGTCTGGCGTATGTGGCGACCAAAGCCGACGCGATCATCATCCCGGCGGCGGTATACGGCGCGATGAATTGGCTGGACGATCTTAAGCATTTGCGCCGCCCGCAAATCACGTTGACTTTTGGACGCGCGTTCAAATTCAAAAACGACGACAAGCGCGTATCGCGTGACGCTTTAAGCGCGATGTCGAACGAAGCAATGTATCAACTGGCGCTGGCACTGCCCGATGCCGATTCACGCGGCATGTACGCAAATGTGGAACAGGCAACGAACGAATATCTGGAATTTTTGCCTTAGTCGGTGTTGATGACGCGGCGTAAAAAGCCGTTAGCTGCGTACAACAATTCGCGCGCATTTTCGGCTGCGACGCCGCGCTTACTCATCACTGCAGTGACCTTGACCTGCTGATCGCACAACGCCAACAAACGTTGTGCTTCTGCTTCATCCACTTGCGCGATCTCCATGACCAACCACTGCGCGCGGGCTGCCAACTTACGGGTTGGTCACTTGCACATCAACCATCAGATTGTCGTGACATACTCCCCACGCCTAAAGGCGGGGGCTTCTACCCTCAGCGCGACTGCGAAGGCGAACCTTCGTCTTATCGTCGCTCCGGTAGCACAGCGATGCCCCGCTGTGTTTGACGTTAACTACGGTATTGCAATATTACAGGATTATGATCGAGGTCGGATTTTTACGTCTCGTACCACGCACATCAACCTCCCCCCATTATACGCTATTTCAGCAGAAAAAACACAAGACCGACGCCTTATATCCCCATGCCTGAAGGCAGGGGTTTTACAGCGCTTTTCTGATAAACTTTACCCATACGAATCATGGTCGCAGTGCTGATCATATTCAGGATCAACTTTTGCGCCGTACCTGCTTTCAGGCGCGTCGATCCGGTAATGACTTCCGCGCCGACATCGACACCAATCGGCAGTTCGACAATCTCCAGAAGCGGCGCAGGAACATTACATGAGATGCCGATCGTGAGCGCGCCTGCTTGACGCGCCGCATCGACTCCACCGATGACATACGGGGTACGCCCACTGGCAGCGATGCCAACAACCGCGTCAAGTGCAGATACACCGCGCGATAATAAGTCAGTCGCGCCCGCGCTGGAGTCATCTTCCACGCCTTCGATGGCTTGCGTAAGCGCACTTTCCCCACCTGCGATGATTCCAATCACTAAATCAGGCGGTGTACTAAAGGTCGGTACACATTCCGCCGCATCGAGGATGCCCAAACGTCCGCTTGTGCCAGCGCCTATGTAAATCAAACGCCCACCATTTTTGAGCCGTTCGACAATCGCATCGACAGCGCGCGCGATTTGCGGGAGCGCGGCTTGCACGGCGAGTGCGACCGTCGCATCTTCGGCGTTCATGATGTGCAATATATCCAGCACCGAACCCTGATCGATTCCGGCGCTTTGGGGATTACGCGATTCAGTCGACATCGTTGATCATCACCGCCTGTAATGCCATTATCGCCGCACCAATCACGGGCGGATGCTGCGCGATGGGCAGCGCAGACAACCCAAGCCGTTCGATAAGACGCCTCGTCAGTGGGTTGAGTTCACTCAAAACGCCGCCGCCAAACGCGATCCGATCGCGGGGATTAACAAGCTGCACCTTGACGGTCTCAATGGCGAGCGCGAGTTCATCAGCGGCACGGTCGAGCACGCCAGCGACATACGTGTCATCGGCGTAAGCAAGCGCGAGCGGCGCAAGCGTCCAATGGTGTTTTCAACAAGGATGCGACGGTGGGAAAAGGCGGTGTTGTAGACGATATCCTCTGGCGGTCGCGGTTTGCCTCGCGGTTTACGGCGTGGACTGGCACCCAAGCCCTGCGGGTGGAGCTGGTCAATCCCGACGTAAGCCAGATCACCGATGCCACCCGCGCCGTCGGGGAGACGTTCCATAAGTCCCGACTGCGCCAACCGCTTGATGTCGGCTGTCGGACCGGGCACACTCGCCGATACATCGACCAGCATCCCCGTCTCTTCATTGACCGCCACTTGGCTCTTGAGCGTGTGGGTCTTTTTTTTACCACTGTAGAACCCGTCGCGCTCGTTCGGGTCTTTGGGACGCTGGATTTTCTGCTCAAAGCTGTCAATCACAACCACTAATTCTGGCGTGTCATGCAGCAAATCATCCAGGTGTCGGCGGCGTTTCTTACCCGGATCAGGCATCCGCATCGTATCTCGTCCGGCTTGTTCCACTAGGGGCAGCACCCGCTTAATGATCCGTCCCACGGTAATCGCACTGACCCCGAACAGATAGCCCAAGACATCGTGGGTTGGATACACGCGCAGCCAGATCACTGTCAACAACAACTGGTTGCGTGGGTCGAGTTCAGACCCACGTCCACCGCCGATCTCACGCTGGCGGTTCGGACGACTCAACCGCTGGATTTCGGCGTGGCTGAAGGCTGGCAAAACGTCACTGACCAATGCGTCAAATTCAGCAACGCGCAGTCCAGTCATTTTCACAAAGACGTTTGGATAGGAATTGAGGTAACTATAGCGCATTATCATATCTGCTATTTTAACTCATTCACCCCTATTGTGAAGGTTAACTACTCGCTTGCACATGCACCGAGTTCAGCCCGTAGTAGCGCGCTGCACAGATATTGACCCAGAAACCCTTCTCATCCGTCAGGCTTTCCAGCCCACCCGCCGTGCTGAGGTCAAAGTCCAGCGGCGTCACCTGAGCATCTCCATCCAGCGCGCGCAGTTGGGCATCCTGAGCATCCCACGCCACCGCATAACTCGTGTATTGCGGCGTCCAGCGCGCCTGCGCCACCACGATCCACAGCGCACTCAGACACGCCACGACACCGAGCACCACCACACCTTGCGGCATCCAGCCGCGCAGCCGCCCGCCCACCGCCCAGCCGAGCAGTCCGAGCGCTAGCGCAATCAGCCATTGGATGAGGATGAACGTGCGCGCAGGTGGCGGCTCACCCGTCGCATACAAGCCGGGAAACATGAACGTCATTACCAGCGCCAGCAGCGCCAGCATGATGACGGCGACCCCACGCAGTAGTCTACGCCGACGCCGCTCTACGACCTCGGTGGTGCGCGTCCCACCAATCAGCGCGCCCGCTGCCAGTGCCAGAAAGCTGGCGTAGGGTGCGAACACCGCCACCCCGCCCACCAGGTATAGACTGGCGTAGCTGACCGATTTCAGCACGGTGTCGAGCAGCGACGGCGCGGCGGAAAACGTAGCCTGGCGTACACTGTTGCCCGGCGCAAGCACGATGATCGCCAGCGCCGCCAACGCGAACGCTGTACACACGGCGAAAAACAGTATCCGGCGGTGGTCACGCAGGTTGTCGATGAGCGCGGCAAGCAGCAGCAAGCCGCTGAGCGCGACGATTAATGTGGCGGCAGGTTCGCTGTAGAGCGCGGCGCTGCCCAGCAGCGCGCCCGCCGTCAGCGCCGCGCCGATGCCATGCTGTCCGCGCCAAGCCCGCGCCGCCAGCGCGCCGCTGAGCGCGATGAACGGGATGGTAATGGGATAGGTAGTGATGCCCGTCAGCCAGAAAAACGACTGGACAAATTGGGGCGTCGCCGCCATCGCCGCAGCCAGCAGCGCCAGCCCGGCGGCACTGGCGCGCAGCCACGACGGACGCTCGCGCTCGAATGTCGTCAGCCCTTCCCGCGCCAGCAGGATGAACGACGCCGCCGTCACTACGATCAAAGCGGCGGGCGCCAGCCGCACCACCCACGAGCCGCCGCCGCCCGCGCCTTCTGCCGCGCCGAACGCCAGCAGCAGCGTGACGAACTGCGCCAGCCGTCCGCTGGCGTTGTCGTACCAAGCCAGCGCTTGACCGACCAGATCAGCGCCGCGTGCATCGGTGGCGATGCAGTAATCATCAGCGAGATAGCGCGTGAAGCTGCCATTGAGCACGTACACGCTCAGCGCCAACGCGCACACCAGCGTCACTGACCACAAAGCCAGTCGCGCATGGTTCATTGGGTTATTCCTTCGACGGCTGGCTCGGCGGCTGGCTTAAGAATAGAGCGGCTGAGGATGAAGGTGAGCGGCACGGTCAGCGCGATCACGATGAGCGGCGCGAGACTCTCCGACACGCGCAACTGTTCGACCAGAAAGACCACCGCCACGCTGCTGATCGCCAGTTGCACCAGGTACACCAGCGGGAATTGCAGCAGCTTGCGCCACGCCAGCGGCTGCCGGAACACACAGCGCGCGTTGAGCACATAGCTCAGCACGATACCCGCCACGTAGGTCAGCCAGTAAGCAGCAAGATATGGGATGAACAGGTTGAGCAGCAGATAGCCGAGCTGACCGACGGCGGTGTTGACCACGCCGATGCAGACATAGCGCACAAATTCGCGCTCCCAAAGTGTGTGTAGCGTATCGGTTGCCCACTGCATGGAGATCAATACACCTTTTCGATGACCGCTTCAGGGCGGCGTGTGACTTCGTCGAAGATGCGCCAGATGTACTCGCCAATCACACCGAGCATGATAATAATCAGTCCAAGCAGAAACGAGATCAACGCCGCCAGCGTCGGGAAGCCCGGTACTTCGCTGCCGACGTTAAGCGCGTAATAGAGCACGATATACACACCGTAGGCGAAGCTCAGCAGCGCCACCACCGCGCCGATGAGCGAGATGGCGCGAATCGGGATGATCGAGAAGCCGAGCATCGAGTCGACGAAGTAGTTGAACTTTTTGGCGAACGTCCAGCGCGAGCGACCATGTTCGCGTTCGGGGCGGTTATACTCCACCGTCACGGGCTGCACCCCCAGCCAGTAGCTCAGCAGCGACGTGTTGATATTCTTGCTGCTATCCCGAATGTAGGGCATCAGCGCGGCGTCCAGCAGGATGATGTCGAAGCCGGCGCGTGGGTAGTCGGGCAGCACGAACGCCCGCACCAGCCGATAGTACACGCTGGCGAACAGCTTGGTCAGCGCCGGGTCTTCGCGTGTGCGCCGCACCGCCACCACATACTGACTGCCGCTGAGCCAATGGTCGGTCATCTCGACGATGAGCTGCGGCGGGTCTTGCAGGTCGGCAGACAGCCACATAAAGCACCCGCCTGTGACGAAGAACAAGCCGACTTTGGACGAGTGAATCGCGCCGAAATTGCGCGTCAGCTTGACCACGCGCGTGGCCGGTCGGCGCGCCTTGAGCGCCAACAGCACCTCGACCGAGCGGTCGCCGCTGCCATCATCGACGAAGATTAATTCCAGCGTGCACGCGCGCTCAGCCAGTTCCGCCTCGACCTTGAGCAGTTCTTCGAACAGCAGCGGCAGCGACTCGGCGTTGTAGTACACGGGCACGACAACCGACACTATGCGCTTGAGCGGCGGTTTTTCGCCTTCGGGTTGCGGGATGTTGATGGGGATCATCATCGTCATGGGTGCGTGCGTCCTCCAGAAGTCGGCAGCGATACCAGCGGCAGGTGGTAAGTATCCAACAGGATTGCGGATGCTCCAAAGCCTTCTTTCTGCGCGATCAACCCACTGTTGAGCGCGAACGTCAGCCCTTGCGCCTCATCGGTGTGCGACGAGCCGAAGTCGAACCAGGGTTTGTCCGGGTAGCGCTCGCGCAGCAGGTGGGCGAACACCGCATCGAGCGCGCCGACCGTGCGCCCGTGCGCGTCACTGGCAATATACTGCGCGCGCGCCACCATGTCGCTCTCGTATACCAGCACGCCCGCGCACAGCACACCGGCGATCTCGGCGACGAACAGCCGGATGTGTCCGACGCACGCACGCGCCAGCCGCGTGATCTCGTCCAGGCTGTGCACCGGCGCGGCATCATGCCGTTCGCGCAGATTGGCACTGTTGAGCGCCCAGAAGCCCGCCCAGTCGTCGGCGTCGCCCGCGCCGTCGCTGCTACATTCGCGCACTGTCACGCCGGCTTTGGCAGCCTTCTTCGTCCCGCGCACGCGCAGTTCGCTCCAGCGCGGGGCGGCGGCGGGCTGCACCGCCAGCAGCACCTGCCGACGTACCAGCGTCGCGCCCAAGCGCGCCAGCGCGAACAGGTCTTCATCGGCGCGCGCTCGGTGATAGATCGACGGGATGGCTTTGTACAGCAGCGCGCTCATGCCTGCATCGGTCAGGTAGCCCACCAGCGCGTCGAAGCACGCCGCGACACCCAGCAGCCGCGCGTCTATCCGTACCAGCAGCCCACCATATGTCAGCCCGTTGTGGCTAGCCACGCCGTCACCGCGCACATGCGCGGGCAGCAGCGCGCACAACTGATCGTCCTGCCACAGCAGCAGCGAGTGATCGGCAAAACGGTCGGCGTGGTAATCCATGTAGCGCCGCTCATGCAGGAACGTCCCGTTCTTGCTGGCGCGCACGAACGCATCCCACGCCGCCGCGTTGTCCGGCTGGTAGCGCGTGACGCGCAGGCTGGACGCCGCCGCAGTCATGGCAGCAGGAACAGCAGGTCGTCGCGGCGATTAGCCATCGGCAGGTGCGGTGGCTGCGGCAGCCAGTAGGCGTCGAAGCCCGCCGCCCGCGCCCGCATGATCAACCCGACGATCAGCCCGTCGTCGAACTGCCCAAATTCCTGGGTATTGAACGTCACTTCGGGTGCGTCCTCGGTCTGCATAAAGTCTTTGTGGAAGGCAACGCCCGCTGCCGAAGCGAAGAATCGCTTGCGTTTGCTGACGTTGGGTACATCGCCGACCAGCAGCGCGCCGCCCGGCTTAAGCAGCGCCAGCGCGCTATCGAGAAAATGCGCCACGCTGCCTGTTTGCAGCAGGGTTTGCACCACGCTGTAGATCAACACGGCGTCGGCGCGTCCCTGCTGGCTCTGGATGAACGGCGTGCAGTCGTCGGGGAAATAGCCGGGTAGCTTCTCGATACCATCGCCATCGGGCAGCAGGTCGAGCATTTCAGGCGCGTCGATCAGCACGAGATGCTGCTGGTGCGCTCGCGTATGCTCGATCATCAGGCGCGGCAGGTCGGCGCAGCCGGGGCCGATATCGATCACCAGACCGCCATCCTGGTCGAGCGGGCGCAGCTTGGCGCAAATGTCGGCGAAGATGGCTTCGCCCTGGCCTTCACGATAGCTGTCGGGAAAGCCGATGCGTTCGTTGAGCGAGAGCGTCGGGTCGTTCGCCATGCGCCGGAAGTCGGCATAGGTGAGGTTCTTGAAACGCGAAAAGTCGATGGGTGTGGTGGAAGTCATCTCACGTCCAGTAGTACGTTTTGTGCTGACGGTAAAACTGCGCGGTGCGCGTCAGTCCTTCACGCAGAGAAGTGCTGGGCGTCCAGCCGATGATGCGGGTGATCTTGTCGATGTTCGCCCAGAAGTCGCCCGGTTCTTGCGCGGCGCGTTCGGGTGTGAAGGGCGCAAATTCCCACGCGCCGCTGCCCGTCGCGCTGATGAGCGTATCGGCTAGCTCGACAAAATCGACCGGGATGCCCGTAGCGACGTTGAATACCTCGCCATAGGCGGCGTCACACAGTGCGGCTTGCAGCATCGCGTGCACACAATCATCCACGTACAGAAAATCGCGCTTGATCTTTCCGTCGCCGAACACCTTAAGCGTGCCGCCATCGACCGCCAGGCGCACAAACCAGTTGACGACGCCGTAGCGCGAATGATGCATCTGCCCGCGTGGCCCATACACGTTCGTCAGGCGCAGCAGGATCGAGCGGATGTGATGGACGTGATCGTACATCTCGATGATCTTTTCGGCGGTCAGGTTGCTGATTTCCATCAGCCCCTTGGGGAAGGTCGCCGCATCTTCGCCCACCGGCAGGCTGACCGCCTCACCATATTCGCCGCGCGTGCCTGTGTAGATGACGCGCGCGCCGGGGTTGTGATGCTTGATCGCCTCCATCAACGTCGCCGTGCCGCGAATGTTGATATCGATGTCCGGATAGGGGTCGGTCATGCTGAGGACATGATCGACCTGCCCTGCCAGATGGAAGATGTACGCCTGATCGCGCACCAGATAGTTCATGACGTTGGCATCGCGCACATCGCTGTAGGTCACAGCCACGCGGTCGCGGATGGGCGCAATGTTGAACGGGTTTGCGCCGTGTTCGGGCAGCATACAATCGACGAGGGTCACATGCGCCCCGGCTTCGGTCAGGGCGATGGCGAGATTGCTGCCCAGAAAGCCGAGGCCGCCTGTGATGAGTACGGGCTGTCCACGAAAGGCACTGTAACGCGCATCGGTGATGTGGGTCAATTGAGGTTGCCTTGCATCGCCAGGACTTCCTCGCGCACAATCTGGGCGGTGGTTTCGGCCAGATCACCCATACCGATGTACAGCGGCAGCGACAGGATCGACCGCGCCGCCGCCTCGGTCACAGGCAGGCTGCCCTCCCCCCAGCCCAGATCGGCGTAGGCGACCTGGCGATGCACCGGGATCGGGTAGTGGATAAGCGTGCCGACACCGCGCGCCGTCAGCCGTGCCATTAGCGTGTCGCGGTCGGGGTGCTGCACCACATACAGATGATAGACATGCTGAGCACGTTCATCGGCGCACGGCAAACTCAACACATCCAGCCCGCTCAATGCCGCCGTGTACAGTGCAGCGACCATTTGCCGCTCGGTGTTATAGCTGTCGAGCTGTACCAGCTTGACACGCAGAATCGCCGCCTGCATTTCGTCTAGGCGGCTGTTGATGCCGCGCTCGTCGTGCACATAGCGCGCGCTCTGTCCGTAACTCCGCAGCCGCCGCAGCCGCGCCGCCAGCGCCGTATCATTGGTCAGCACGGCGCCGCCATCGCCGTAAGCGCCGAGGTTCTTGGTCGGGTAAAAGCTGAAGGCGGCCATCTGCCCGAACGTGCCGACCAGTCGTCCGCACCAGCGTGCGCCGTGCGCCTGCGCACAGTCCTCCACCAGCAGCAGATCGTGCTGCTGGGCAAAGGCGCTGATGGCGTCCATATTCGCTGCCTGTCCGTACAGATGCACCGGGATGATCGCCCGTGTGCGCGATGTCAGCGCGCCGTCAAGTTGCGCTGGGTCGAGCGTATACGTCACGGGGTCGATATCCACGAACACCGGGCACGCGCCCGTGCTTTCGATGGCGCAGACCGTGGGTACTGCGGTATGCGCGACCGTGATTACCTCGTCGCCCGCGCCAATATCGCCTGCACGCAGCGCCAGCTCGATGGCATCGGTGCCGTTGGCGACCCCGACCGCATAGCCAACACCGTGATAGGCGGCGAAGGCGGCTTCAAAAGCTTCCAATTCTATGCCGAGCAAATAATAGGCACGGTCGAGTACGCCAGCGATGGCTGCGGTGATGGCGTCTTTGCTGCGTGCGTGCGCTGGAGCAAGATTGTTGAACGGGATGAGTATCTGCGTCAAGGGATGGGTCTCCCTGCATGAGCGCTGGATTTTTACGATGATTAAAAACATTATATGCCAGACATGCTATCGCAACAATTGAGGATACCTTTTTTTCCTGAAGGCGCTGCACGCCGTGTTTCGATCTTTGCTGCGACTGCCACGCCTGACCTTACGCCCAACGCTGCGCGCCGCGTACATGTTGGCGGGCGATGAAGTGGGGGTGAGCAAGGCGGGCAAGCAGACATACGGGTTGGGACGCTTCTATTCGAGTATCGCACAGCGCCCGATTGCGGGACTGTCGTTTTTCGCGCTCTCGTTGGTGGATGTGCGGCAGCGGCGTGCCTATCCGCTAAGTGTGCAGCAGCGTTTACCCGCCACGGCAGTCCAGCGGGTCACGAACACTGCCAAGCCACTTTGGACATTGTCCTCCCACCGACCGCACAACAGGGCTTTCAAGTTGTGCCTCGTCGATGGATGGTCGAACGTACTGTCGCTTAGTGAGGACATTTCCGTCGTCTGAGCAAGGATTATGAGGAATGGTGTCGCAGCAGTGAGGGCATAATCTGGTTAGCCTCTATCTCTCGCCTTCTCAAGTCCCTTACTGTCTAATTTTCAGATCGTTTCTGAGCATTTTTCAGTAATTTCTATCCATTTTAGATCACCGACGTACTGATGCGTAACCTCGCCGCCATCATTTAGCGCAAATAGATGAAGCCAGCCGTTATCGACCAACTGTCGCACCGGTTGGTGTTTGGCGATAATCTCGGTCATCGCATCGATCGGTGCCTGGATCATCACGTTGAGGCGCAGCGGCTCATGGACGTAGTTTTCGCCATCATGTACCGATTGCCACGGTAAACCAACACGTAGATCGCCGCCGTTGCCTTCCAGCACGCCGAGAGTGCCAACAACATTGTGCAGCACCTTGTTGCCACTGCCAAAGAAGGTGTTGTCTACAGTCGAGCCGTAGTATTGCAGGTTGATCCAGCTTGCAACGATCATCGGTGCAGTCATGATGAGTTCCAGCACGCCGAACTCTTGATCCTGCCGCCAGTCGTAAGAGTGCAGGAAGGAGCGCCCGTCCAGATCAACCCCAGCGGTGTTTTCACGCGGCGCGACGATGAAGGCGGCACATCCTGCCAACCCCCATTCTGGGCGCACCTGTGACCAATCCTTGCTGCGGCGCATAACAGCGCGATCAGTATTTGCGCCGATTTCGACCTTGAGCAGTATGGCGCGTTCAGCGCGAGCCAACTGCCCCGCCTTCGTGAGCTGCGCCTTAAGCCGGGCGATGTCGTCCGCGTGGCTGGCAGGAACGACGCTTTTGTCGAAAATGGTCACTTCGTCGGTGGTCGTATCGTGCAGGGCTGCCACAAATACAGTGTCTTCCGGGATGGTGATCCCTCTTGCTTTCAGACCGGCCCGTACAGATGGATCGTTGATCACTTGCGTCGCAACCCGTGCATTCGCCTCTCCGGTGTGACCGCCGCACGCGCCACAGTCGAGTCCTGTCGCGTAGGGATTATTGACTGTGGTCGAGCCATGCCCCGCTAACAGCACTATTCGGGCGAAGTTGTCCGTCAGGGACATGGCTTTTAATGCACCCTCTGCAACATCCAGACGTTGTTGTGGAGTCATGCCGGTGATTCGGTCGCCTATTTCGCGTGGTTCGATGTATGGAGACAGTCGGTTATAGGTAGCGTTATCCAGCCCAAACTGCGCAGGATGCGGCGTCGGACGACCACGCCCCAGCATATCCAGCACTAGGTTCTTGAGATAGGCTAATCCAACCGGGCCGACAAACCCAAAGCACGATACCGCACCGAATTTGAACATGCGCCATGCCTTCGTCACGCGTTGGGTGATGATGCGCTGCTCGGTGATCGCCGCGACCTCGTACTCGGATGCACCGCTGACCGACTCCGTTATCACAAAGTGTGGCGTCAGCAGTGCCGGGCACTGTGCACCGCCATGCGTGTCGCCCAGACGCACGTACTCGATAGGAAAGCCGAAGAATCCAGCAAACCCGATGGTCTCGACACCATCAGTAACCGTTTCCAGTGCCCGCCGGAAGACCTCTGAACGCACATCAATGCAAAATGCCGCCTGCACCTGGACACGCTCAACGGATTTTGCCCGTTTCTGCGTGCCAAGTTGTCCGAACAGTTGCCGTAGGTACGCTTCTTCGAACGCTCGTTGGAGCAGCAGATGACCACCCAGTGCAATTTGTGTCGCTTCGTTCAGTTTATTTTCACCTAGTTCCTCCTTCCGTATCTTCCATGCTGCGGTTATGCGCTTCGCCTCGAACGCCTTAAGCAGTGCCACCTCCCAGACCAACCGGATTGCCAGCAGATCGGTGAGGGTGTCGTCCTCTTCGCCGTAGAGTTCGGCTTCCCACAGGAAATAGCGTGCATAACTCGCCCAACCATGGATTGTCAGTAGCAGGCAGTGCAGGTAGGCTTCCAGACTCTTTTCGGGAATATCGAGTATATCCAGCGCGGTGATGATGGTCTCCATTGACGACTCTGGCATGGCATAAACCGTCTGGCGGAAGTTCCTAACACCACATACCTGCGGAGTTCGATCATACGCAGCCTCGGCCCGCCACGCGGCATAGGGCGGTAGCTCAGACCAGGGCGATTTCCAGTAAGACTGACCCTTGTCGAAATACGCTCCAGCCCAGAACGAGATCGATTCAGTGACGAATTCTGCCCAGTCCGTTCCGGTCACTTCTTGCGCGACATCGGCGATTGTGGGTATCGTCTCGAATGTGATCTCGGTGGCATCACGCAGCGCAAATGCCTTGAGCGCGTCCACATTGCGCGGCACGCCGGGGAATGGGCTGTCTTGTGCCAGTGCCGCTTCAAGATCAGCATCGGTGATGCGTCCATTCTGAATCGCCTGTGCATAGAAGGAGCGCGGCGCGGTCATGTGGGCTCCGGCACGACGACCCAGAGTTTGTGCGGCAGTCTCAAAGGGCTGTTCGAGCAAGCCCAGGTAGGGGTTCACAGCCACGAAATGGCGTAGGGGCCACAGCGGTGCGATCCGTCGCCCAGCACGGTCCACCACTGCCTCGATCATCTCGAACGTGGATTTATCGGTATGTTTTTCAATAATCCTCGGCTCAAATTGGGATTGGGTTTCACGTAGGCTAGCAGCCATCTTGGTATTTCTCC
>Ga0209490_10004261_pt1 | contig 13220 bp, 11 predicted proteins | sample MAT06_FD_187209 | JGI IMG/M metagenome (GOLD analysis project Ga0209490, IMG submission 187209) | Freshwater microbial communities from Lake Fryxell liftoff mats and glacier meltwater in Antarctica - MAT-06 (SPAdes) (version 2) | ecosystem: Environmental > Aquatic > Freshwater > Ice > Liftoff...
CGTTTCAGTTGCGGAGATGGTCATGCCGCGCAGGGCGATGGAGAGGTTTGCATCAATGGGATTGAATGCCCTCTTGATGTAACACTGCGCTTCCAATTGCACAAACAGCAGCCGCTGGCAGGACCTATTGTGGAAGCTCGCGAAGAAGTTGTTGCCGATTCGTGGGTTGTGGTGGAATGCGGTGAGGATCTGGCAACTGCGGCGCGGAATGCGACACATCGTATGGTGGACTTGCTGGTGAGCCGTTGGGGTATGGAAGAAGTGCAGGCTTACGTTCTTTGTAGTGTGGCGCTGCGGCTGAGGCTGAGTCAGGTTGTGAATGAACCTGTTTACACAGTGAGTGGTGCGATCAGCAAGCAGATTTTGCCAAAGATCGAATTGTTTCGAGGATTTTGATTATGCCGATTGAATCTCGCGAAGTGAATCTTCCAGATGTCGTTGCGGAGTTGCGAGCGTTGTATCCACGATATGAGGAAGCACTTGTTTCAAACGATGTAGATACGCTTGTTGCCATGTTTTGGGCTTCTCCCGAAGTGATGCGGTTTGGGGTTGCCGAAAACCTTTATGGCGTCGACGAGTTAGAGGCTTTCCGTAAGAGCCGACCGGCTGTAAATCTGGCTCGAGTTGTGAAGCGGCTTGAAATTGTTAGTTTCGGACGAGACTTTGCCAGCATCACGCTTGAGTTTGAGCGTGGAGTGGTGCAAGGGCGGCAAAGCCAGGTTTGGGTTCGTATGGCCGAAGGCTGGCGGATCGTGTCGGCGCATGTCTCGCTACTCCCTAGAGGCTGAATTGGGCTGGTCATTGAAGTCGGGACTTGGTAGGATGCGGGCATGAACGATATACGTGCGCTTGAGGTTGAGGCGGCGCGGTGCCTGATTGCGGGCGAGGAGGCGGCGCTGGAGCGGTTTGTGGAGATTTTCCGGGCAAGGATTTTCGATTATTGTCACTTGCACTGCAGGCAACGGGAGGACTCCGAGGAGGCTGCACAGGAGATTGTGCTGAAGCTGTGTGAGGCGGCGAGGTCGATGGCCGATGCAGGGCAAGCGCGGGCTTGGGTGTTTGGAATAGCGCAAAGTGTCTGCGCGAGTTATGTTCGAGAGGAGCAGGCTATACAAGGACAGCCGTTGTCGCTTGAGCATCTGCCGCCTCACTGGCATAGAGAGATGGTAGACCGTCACGTGCTTCCGGATGACGAGGCTTATCAACATGAGATCCGGCGGCTGCTGAGTAAGGCGATCTGGGAGTTGCCGAATGCGTTTCGGGCGGCGGTGTTCTTGCGTGACTGGCAAGGTTTGGGGTGGCATGAGGTAGCGGGGATTCTCGAGATGGAGGAGGGGGAGGCGCAGCAACGCGTGTTGATGGGGCATGAGATGATTCGGCGTCGGCTCGATTCCCACTTTCATGGGCGGAAGGCGGGCTGAATTGGGTGAGGAGATCGAACTGGCTGAGCGGCTGATTGCCGGGGATGGTACGGCGCGGGAGCGTTTTATCGAGACGTTTCAGCAGAAGGTGTTTCAGTACAGCTATCTGAGTTGCGGTCAGCGGGAGGATGCCGAGGAGGTGGCGCAGGAGACCCTGTTGAAGGTGTGGGAACACTTTGATGAGTTGCGAGAGCCGGAGCATGTCAAGGCGTGGGTGTTCCAGATTGCACGGAATGTTTGTTTAACGCGGCGGAGGCGGAGTGAGTATGCGCCGAATGAGGAATTGTCGATTGATAAGGTGCCGGCAGAGTGGCAGGGCGGGTTGGCGGACCGCAGGAGTTTACCAGAGGATGTGACTTATCAACATGAGTTGCGCAAGCTGCTGGCTAGGGTGATTCACGGGTTACCTGAGAAGTATCGGTCGGTTGTTGTGATGCGGGATTTAGAGGAGATGTCGATTGAGGAGACGGCGGGGATTCTGGGTGTGAATGAGAGTGTGGTGAAGACTCGCTTGAAGCGCGCACGGGGATTGTTGAAAAAGAAATTGGAAGCGGAAGGAATCTTGTCACTTTCTGTTGGAGACTGAGTCTGTCTTTGTGAAGGAGACATGCAGATGAGATACGCGATTCTGGGAATGGTGATGTTGGGGCAACTGGCTGGGCAGATGGCGGGACCGGGCGGCGGAGGTGGAGGAAACCGGGTGCCGGCGTTGAGTACGGCCGAGCGGGACCGGCTTTTGTTTATGCGGGAAGAAGAGAAGATGGCGGGGGATGTGTACCGGTTTCTGGCCGATAAGTGGAAGCTTCGGGTGTTCAGCAATATTGCCGAAAGTGAAGACCGGCATTTTGATGCGGTGGGGCGGCTGCTGGAACGTTACAGGCTGATAGACCCGACGACTGGATTGGGGCCGGGGGTGTACCGGAGCACAGTGATTACGGCGCTTTTTCAAGAGCTGACTGCCAAGGGTGCGGTGTCGGTCAAAGACGCGCTTGAGGTTGGGGTGACGATCGAGAAGGTTGATATTCAGGATCTGGTGGCCGGGATGCTGGAGACCAAGCAGTCGGATATCAGGCGCGTGTATACAAATTTGCTGAAAGGTTCTTTTAGCCATCTGGAATCGTTTGAGACGACTCTCGAGCCCCTGATCGCCGGGCCCAGCTAAAGAGATAATGAAGGCAGGAAAAGATTATGAAAACTCAAATATTCACCTTAGTGGCATTGGCTGGTCTGGTTGCGGCACAGCCTGTGGAGCCGATGAAGGGTGGGATGAAGGGCGGCATGCAGGGCGGAATGATGGGGAGAATGATGGGGACATTGCCGGCCAACATGGAGTCTGGCCACAATCCTTCGACGCCGGCCAAGGTAAAGCTGGGAAGGATGCTTTATTACGAGCCGCGGTTGTCGCTGGCCAATGATGTTTCTTGCAATTCCTGTCATGACCTGGCGAACTACGGGGTGGACGGGAAGCCGACTTCTACTGGCCATAAAGGGCAACTGGGCGGACGCAATTCTCCTACGGTCTATCATGCGGCTGGGCACCTGGCGCAGTTCTGGGATGGCCGGGCGGCTGATGTGGAAGAGCAGGCCAAGGGGCCGGTGTTGAATCCGGTCGAGATGGCGATGCCGTCGAAAGCAGAAGTGGAATGGCGGCTGGAGCGGATTCCCGGATACGTGGAGCTATTCAAGGAGGCGTTTCCTGGAGAGGCGAAGCCTGTGAGCTTTCAGAACATGGCATTGGCGATTGGCGTATTTGAGCGCGGACTTGTTACGCCGTCGCGCTGGGACCGGTTTATGAAGGGTGGTGGCGGGTTGAGTGCGCAGGAGATGAGCGGGCATCACGAGTTCATGCACAGCGGCTGTGCGAGTTGTCATAACGGGCCGTATCTGGGCGGGGCTTCTTATCAGAAGGTGGGTATGATGAATCCGTGGCCGTCGCAGGCGGATCTTGGCAGGGAGGCACTGACGCATCTGGAGAAGGACAAGATGGTGTTTAAGGTGCCATCGCTTCGGAATGTTGAGAAGACGGGGCCTTACTTTCATGATGGTAAAACGGTGAAGCTTGAAGACGCTGTGGCGATGATGGGCAAGCATCAGTTGAATGTGCAACTGAATGCAGCGCAGGTGACGGATATTGTGGCGTGGTTGAAGACGCTAACGGGTGAGATCCCGAAGGCCTATATTGCTAAGCCTGAATTACCCCAGTAGTTGTTTGAGTAGACCTCTCAGCGCGATTGTAGCTTTGCGGACAGGGCAGTAAGAGATACCTGAAAGTGGGGTGCAGTGTTATGAGGAGGTTGACATCATAGAGCGTTACTGGAGTATCGCGACTTCGGAATTGATGGTGAAGCTGGGGGCTTCGCCGCTGGGCCTGAGCACGGCCGAAGCGGGAGTACGCCTGAACAAGGTTGGAGCAAACTCGTTGGTCTCTTCAAAGGCTCCAAGTGCGTCGCAGCTTTTTTTGACTCAGTTTCGAAATCCTCTCCTCTTGATTCTTCTGGGTGCGGCGGTGGTTTCGCTCTTTGTGCGGGAGTGGGTAGATGCTTCGATTGTTTTGGCGATTATAGTCGGCAGTGCGCTGTTGAGTTTTTTTCAGGAGTATTCTGCTTCGCGTGCAATTGAGGAGTTGCGGAAGAGAGTGCAGATGCGGAGCCGGGTGATGCGGGACGGCATAGAAGTTAGCGTTGTTGCAGAGTCGCTAGTGCCTGGGGATGTGATCATGCTAGCTGCCGGGTCGCTGATTCCCGCAGATGCGGTTTTGCTTGAGGCCTGCGACTGCTTCGTCAATCAAGCGGTACTTACTGGAGAGAGTTACCCGGCGGAAAAGACTGTTGGTCCGGTGGCGGTGGGTAGCGGACTTACAGAACGAACGAATTGCCTGTTCATGGGGACAAGCGTGCGGAGTGGGAGTGCAACCGCACTGATTGTGGCGACCGGATCGCGGACATCTTTCGGGGAGATTGCCGGGAAGCTGACACTGCGCCAGCCGGAATCGAGCTTTGAGCTGGGGATCCGCAAGTTTGGATATCTTTTAACGCAGATCATGTTGGTACTAGTGCTGGTAGTTTTTGCTGTTAATGTGTTCAGTGCAAAGCCGCCGGTGGAGTCGTTGCTGTTTGCTATTGCTTTGGCCGTAGGCCTGGCCCCTGAACTGCTGCCAGCGATTCTGAGCGTCACATTATCTAGCGGCGCTAAGAATATGGCTAGAGATGGCGTGATTGTGCGGCGGCTGAACTCGATTGAGAACTTTGGAGCAATGGATGTCTTGTGTACGGACAAGACGGGGACGTTGACGGAGGGAGTGGTGAAGCTGGATCAGACTTTGGATGGAGAGGGTGCTGCGTCTGATCGTGTGCTGAGGCTTGCTTATCTTAATGCCAGTTTGCAAACGGGGTTGCCAAATGCACTGGACGAGGCAATCACCGCAGCGGGACAGCCAGCGATGTACGCTGGATTTCGCAAGGTAGGAGAGATTCCGTATGACTTCAATCGCAAGCGCTTGAGCGTAGTGGTGGTGGAGGAGGAGGGAAAGTCGCGGGTCCTCATTACCAAGGGAGCGGTCGCGTCAGTACTGGGAGTCTGCCAGCAGTCGCTGGACCGAGGTCCGTTGATGGCCCGTTTTGAGGGATGGAGTTCGAAAGGGTTTCGCGTGGTGGGGCTGGCCACGAAGGAATTGGCGGAGGGAGCAATTCCTGTAGAGGAAGATCTTAAGTTTGAAGGCTTTCTCCTGTTTTTTGATCCCCCGAAGGCAGGCGTCCAGGATAGCCTGGCGGGACTTAAGAAGTTGGGTGTAGATGTAAAAATTATTACTGGCGATAATGCGTTTGTCAGCACTTACCTGGCGGCTCAGGTTGGGCTATCGGTGGACCGGATTCTAACTGGGACGCAGATCAGGGCACTATCTGATGAGGCCCTTTGGCATCAGGCTGAGGTGACAAACCTGTTTGTCGATGTGGATCCGAATCAGAAAGAGAGGATTATTCTGGCCCTCAAGAAAGTGGGCCACATCGTCGGGTATATGGGGGACGGCATCAACGATGCACCGGCGCTTTATGCTGCTGATGTCGGGATATCGGTTGATAGCGCGGTGGATGTCGCCAAAGAGTCTGCCGATCTGGTGTTACTGGAGCATAACCTGGAAGTGCTGCGAAAGGGGATCGTCGAGGGCCGCAAAACTTTTGCCAATACTCTGAAATACATCTTTACAACCACGAGTGCCAATTTTGGCAATATGTTCAGCATGGCGGGTGCATCCCTGTTCCTGCCTTTCTTGCCGCTGCTTGCAAGTCAAATCCTGTTGAACAATTTCCTGTCGGATATTCCAGGGATGGCGATTGCTGGAGACAACGTCGATTCCGACTGGACGGACCGCCCGCATCGCTGGAACATCACATACATTCGGAATTTCATGGTGGTCTTTGGGCTTGTAAGCTCGGTCTTCGACTACTTGACCTTCGGTGTGCTGCTTTATGTTGTCAAAGCATCTCAGGAGGAGTTCCGTACAGCTTGGTTTATTGAATCGCTGTTGACAGAATTAGCAGTGGCACTGGTGGTTCGGACTCGGATGAAGTTTTACTCCAGTTGGCCCGGAAAGTGGCTGTGGGTAAGCACGCTGATGGTTGCGATCTTGACTCTCTTGATTCCTTATCTGCCATATGCAAACAGGTTAGGATTTGTGCCACTGCCGATCTCGCTCATGAGTATGGTGGTTGGCATTACTCTGGCATATATGTTGAGCGCGGAGGCCGCTAAGCACTACTTCCATCGACATTTCCCTCTAGCCTGAATGCTGGAGCGATCGCTATTGATCGCGCGCGATGCGGAAGCCGACCATGCGGTAGGCCTGGAAACTGGGCCACGCGCCGGAGCGGGCGTAGCTGCGGTTGTCGAGGGCTTCAAAGAAAAAGCCGGGGCCGCGCAGGACCCGGTATGCGCCTGCTGCGGGGCCCTTGGGGTTTTTCTTTGGGCTTACCTCGTAGTAATTGCGGCTGTACCAGTCGCTGCACCATTCCATGGCGTTGCCAGCCATATCCATTACGCCGTATGGGCTGGCACCTTTGGGGAAAGAGCCGACCTCCATGACAGTGTCGAACTGCTGTTTGCCGACGTAATTGGCGAATTCGTGGCTGATTTCGTTGCCCCAGGGGAAGCGTGTTTGTTTGGTTCCGCGGGCGGCCTTTTCCCATTCGGCTTCTGTTGGCAGGCGGTACTTCTTGCCGGTCTTTACGCTTAACCAATTGCAGTAGGCGGTGGCACCATCCCAATTGACGCCAATGACGGGGTACTTGTCTGACCCGGGAGTTGCGCCGCCATGGTTATTAGCCTGGGTCCAATACGGGATCTGGTCTTTCGGCATGACACGGCCTTCGGGCCAGAACCTGGGGTCGTCGTAGCCGGGGTCGTCGCGGAATTTGCGCCATTCGGCATTCGTGACTTCGAACTTGGCGATGTAGAAGGAGTCGAGATCGACCGTGTGGACAGGGCGTTCGCGGGATTCGCCGTCGCCGAAATTGTCACCCATTTTGAAAGAGCCGGCCGGGATGAGGATCAGATCGCCGAAACCGTCGCTGGTGGTTTTGGCTTGAGCGAGAGTGATTAAGAGGATCAGAGGCAACATTTACTTTTTGCTCCCAAAGAAGTTGTTCACGTCGAGAAAGTGTTTGAGAATGTCCATCCAATGGCCGTATTCCGGGCTGGTATAGGCTGAACCAAAGCCATGTCGGCCTCGCTGGAAGAGGTGGAGTTCTACGACCCCACCGTCTTTGTTCATATCGAGGAAGAGTTGTGCAGAGCCGTTGGCTGCACCACGGTCCCAGGCTGCTGCCAAGAGGAAGGTGGGTGGGAAGGTTTTAAAGTTCTCTTTGGTTGAGGTGTTGCCGGCGCTGTAGACCATGACTAGCGAATGGGCTTTAGAATCGAGACGATCGATGGGGTCTGGGGCGTTGGGGTCGCCGGGGCCAGAGGCAGCGATCACGTTGCGGCCCATAGATGAGCCGGCGGAGTAGCCGGAGAAGAGGATGCGGTCGGGATCGATGCCGAACTCTTTGGCACGGGATTTGAGGAGGCGGATAGCGCGGTTGCCGTCGAGGGTTCTGGCGTCGTTGTGATATTTGGGCTCCAGCCGGTAGGTTAGGACGAAGGCGGTCGTACCCCAATCGTTGAAGCGTTCGGCAAGTTCGATACCTTCGACGCCGTACATGAGCATGATGTTGGAGCCGCCGGGGGCTATGACAACGGCGGAGCCGTTGCGCTTTTCTTTTGGTGGAAGGAACGCAGTTAGGAAGGGGGCGTCGAGAGGGCCTGTGCCAACTGCGAGCGGGACTTTCCCTGCCGGCCATAGTGGGATGTTGACGTGTGGTTCTTCTGCTGACAGGGTTGTCGCGAACAGGGCGGCGAAGAGAAATAGTTTTACCATTGCTTAGGCAGTTTCTTACCTTGGGCAACCCTGTGTCAAGTCGGTTAGAATTGTTTCATAATCGTGTGTAAAGTTTTGATAGTGTTGGGATTCGTATCTGTGCTCGGCATGGCTCAGACGCCAAACCCTGTCTTTGGGTTTGCTAAAAAGAATTGCTACGGCTGTCACAACAAGGCGAACCCATCTGGGGATGTGGATTTGACTTCGATGAAACTGGAGTCTGATTTCGACGAGCATCGCGAAGTTTGGGAACGGGTGGTGTCGAAGATCAAGAGTGGGGAGATGCCTCCGTCGTCATTACCTCGACCTGCACTTGCGGATCGAGATGCTGTTACGAAGTATCTGGAAGCTGAGTTTGCCCGGCAGGACCGGACTGCGAAACCTGACCCGGGCAAGGTCACCGCCAGGCGGCTGAACAAGGCAGAGTACACGAATACGTTGCGGGACTTGCTGGGTGTCGACATCCAGCCTGCTGAGAGTTTTCCGAATGATGAGGCGGCTTACGGGTTCGACAATATCGCTGATGCTTTGAGCCTGTCGCCGGTATTGCTTGAGAAGTATTTGTATGCGGCTGAGCGGGCTGTGCGAACGGCTGTGTTTGGGCATGAGAAGCTCAAGCCTGCGGGAGTGCACTATCCTTCTGCCGTTCGAATTCCGGTATTGCCCAAGGATCTTCTCAATTACGACAAGACAGGTTTGAGCACGCATCATGCGGCGCATGTCATGCATCGTTTCCCGGTGGATGGTGAGTATAGTTTTCGGCTTGTGCTGAATGGTCACCGGCCGCAGGGTTCTGACCCGGTGAACCCGGCTTTGTTTATTGACGGCAAACTGGTGAAGAGCTGGATCGAGGAAGGTGAGGATCTCGAAGGGCGAATCGTTGAGGCCAGGACGATGGTGAAGGCTGGGGAGCATCTGGTGTCGGCTTCTTATCTGAATCTTTATGAGGGCTTGCCGCCGAAGTATGGCGGGCCAAAGCCATCAGACCCGAAGGAAGTGCCAACGCTGTCTTCGCCTAAGGGCAAGTTGACCGAGAAAGACATCGAACTGTTGCGAAAGTATGGAACCAAATTGAAGACCGACCGGGCGGAAGTTCGTGTCGACAACCGGTATGAATCGATTGATGTTGGTGGGCCGTTTACGCAGACGATGGGCCCGAATGTTGCGAGTGCGCAGCGGATTTTTGCTTGTGGTTTGCAGACGGATGCCTGTGCGGGAACGATCGTCCGGACCTTTGTTCGCAGAGCATACCGGCGCCCGGTGACTGCTGCGGAGGTGGATCCTTATGTGAAGCTTTATGCGCTGGCGCGGAAGTCTGGAGACAGCTTCAAGGAAGGCGTCGCTACTGCTTTGCAGGGCGTGCTGGTGTCGCCGCACTTTTTGTTTCGGGTGGAGCAGGATAGGCCCTCGATTGCTGGCAAGAATTATGCACCGGTGAGTGATTATGAGCTTGCATCCCGTTTGAGCTACTTCCTTTGGAGCAGTATGCCGGATGAGACGTTGTTGCGATTGGCCGGGCAGAAGGCATTGCGGCAGCCCCTGGCGCTGAAGGCGCAAGTGACACGGATGTTGCGTGATGAGAAGGCACGGTCGCTGGTTGAGAACTTTGCGGGGCAGTGGTTGCAGTACAAGAACGTCGACGTGATGAAACCTGATGTCGAGAAGTTTCCGGATTTCGATGAGAGCTTGCGTTACTCGATGAAGCGGGAGACAGCGTTGTTCCTGGAGAATCTGATTCGGCAGGATGGCAGCGTACTCGACGTGCTGGACGCGAAGCATTCTTATTTGAATGAGCGACTGGGTCGGTTCTACGGAGTACCTGGTGTTGTAGGGCATGAGTTTCGTCGTGTGGATATGAGTGGTTCCAAGCGGGGTGGAGGCATTCTTGCTCAGGCAAGTGTTCTTACGACTTCGTCTTACTCGACTCGGACCTCACCCGTGTTGCGTGGCAAGTGGATCCTTGAGAATTTGTTGCATGCACCACCACCACCGCCTCCACCAGCTGTTCCTGGACTGGATGAGGCCAAAGGCGATGGGAGTTTGAGTTTGCGGCAACAGATGGAGGAGCATCGTAAGAATCCTGCTTGTGCCAGTTGCCATTCTCGGATGGACCCTCTTGGCTTTGGGCTTGAGAATTTTGATGCGATTGGGAAATGGCGCGATCTCGATGGGAAGGTCGCCATTGATCCAACTGGAACGCTACCTGGGAATCGCAAGTTTGCCGGGCCGATTGAATTGAAGGGTTTGCTTGCTCAGGACAGGGAAGCCTATGTGAAGGGCTTGACTGAGAAGTTGTTGACCTATGCGTTGGGGCGAGGTCTTGAGAGAGCCGATAAGCCGGCAGTGAATGCCATTGCGGCAAAGGTGCCTGCGGGGCAATATCGATTTAGTGCCTTGATTGAAGAGATCGTGAAGAGCTTGCCGTTTCAGATGCGGCGGGCAGGAGATGCATCATGAATTTTGTAACTGGTAAGAGTGTTTCGCGACGGACTTTGTTGCGTGGTGCTGGTGTGGTGATCGGGCTGCCTTTTCTTGATGCGATGCAGCCAGCGCTGGCTGCACCTCGGGCCACCAAGCAGGCTCGGCGGTTGGCTGTTGTCTACGTGCCGAATGGTATGACAATGAAGGACTGGACACCGGCTGGAGAGGGTCTCGAATTCAATCGAATACTGAAGCCTCTGGAGAAGTATCGTGAAGACATTACGCTTGTCTCGGGGCTTTCAAATCTTGTGTCTGACAAGGCCAAGGGTGGCGCCCATGCCAAGGCTAGCGGGAGTTTCTTGTCGGGTGCGATTCCGAAGTATACGGCCGGTGCCGATGTTCATGCTGGCACGACTTTTGATCAGCTAGCTGCACAACAGTTTGCTGCCGAGACGCGGGTTTCGTCGTTGCAGCTTGGGTGTGAAGATTCCCGGATGATCGGCAACTGCGACACCGGATCGAGTTGCGCTTATACGAATACTTTGTCCTGGAAGAACCCGGATACACCGATGGCTGTGGAAGTGAATCCTCGGTCGGTGTTTGAGCGATTGTTCGGTACGATGGACCCGAGTCTTGACGATGCGACCCGGGCTCGCCGTGCCCTCTACAAGAACAGCATTCTTGATTTGACTCGCGAGAGTACGCAAGCGATGGTGAAGGGTTTGGGTTCGCTGGATAAACGTAAGCTCGATGAGTATTTGACTGCTATCCGAGAAGTTGAGACTGGGATCGCCAAGGCTGAGAATGATCCGCAGCTACCTACCGGTGAGAAGCCGAGCGGCATTCCATTTTCATATGCTGCGTACGTGAAGTTGATGTTCGACTTGCAGGCGATTGCGTTTCAGTCTGATTTGACGAGGGTTTCGACGATGATGTTGGGACGTGAGGGGAGCGTCAGAACCTACCCGGAGATTGGCGTGCCTGACCCGCATCATCCCTTGACCCACCATCGTGGGCACCCCGACTTTATCGAGAAGGTAGCCAAGATCAATTGCTTCCATGTGGAGCTGTTTAGCCATTTCGTAGCGAAGCTAAAGAATACGCAGGATGGTGATGGCAGTTTGCTCGATCATTCACTGGTGCTCTATGGCGGTGCGCTGAGCGAAGGAAATGGGCATTCTGTGCATGACCTGCCGCTGCTGCTGGCTGGCCATGCTGGCGGGCTTCGTGGCGGGCGGCGGGTGATGGCGCCGCTGCAGTCTCCAGCAACGAATCTGTTCTTGAGTATGCTCGATAGAATCGGGGTCGAGAAGGAATCGTTTGGCGATAGTACCGGACGAATTGATCTCAACGCCTAGGCTGATGTCAGTTCAACCCACTCGCCTACTTTACGGCACTGGAATATGCGGTTGCCTTCGAGCGACATAAGGTGAATCCACTCGTTTTCTACGAGGTTACGGACGTCGGTGCTTGCTCGCATTACTTCATCCATTCGCTCTCTTTGAGTGGCCACGAAGACTTGGAGGCGTAGGGGCTCGTGCATCCACTTTTCTCCATCGTGTAGGGATTGCATGGGTAGACCAGTGCGAAGGTCTCCGGCGTTGCCTTCCCAGACCCCGAATGTGCCGACGACATTGTGCAGGACTTTGTTGCCTGAGCCGAAAAGCCGGTTGTTGACCGTCGAACCGTAGTATTGCAAGTTGATCCAACTGGCGACTACAACGGGTGCGTTGAGGATCAGGCTGAGGATCGACCCATCGGTGTCGGCCGCGTCATTGTAATCGTGAAGGAAGACGCGCCCGCCCAGGTTCAGGCTTGATGTTCTTTCTCGTGGTGCCGCGATGAAGGCTGCGTTTCCGGCGAGGCCCCATTCGGGTCTGACCTCAGACCAGTCGGCGCTGCGGCGCTTGACCTCTGCGTCGATGTTGCCCTCGAAATTAGAGTTGCGTTCGCGGCGGGCTAGTTTCGATGCGGCATTAAGCCAGTTCTGGATATGATTTGCATTTGCGGGAGCGTCGAAGAGCGTTACTTCGTCGGTGGTGGTGTTGTGGAGACCGGCGATGAAGACGGTGTCTGCCGGAATGGGCAGGCTGGCCCGTACTTCCGGGTCATTCAGGAGCGCGACGGCGAAGCGCGCGTTGATGTCGCCAGCGTGGCCTCCGCAGGCTCCACAATCGAGGCCGGCAGCGTAAGGATTGTTTTCGGTTCGGCTGCCGTGGCCGCAGAGCAGAACTGCAAGGGCGAGCTTGGATGGGTCGAGACTCATGCCTTTCAAGGCACCGGTGGCGAGATTGATGCGCTCTTCAAGCGGGATATCCCAGTGAAGAGGTTCTATTGAAGGTGGATGGTTGTGGGCACCGGACCATGCGCTGCGAATCATGTTGCTGCCGGAGAAGAGCCCCGCTACTTCTACTGAGGAGAAGCAGCCAACGGTTGACCTGCGCAGGAGATTCCAGGCATTGGCTAGTGAGGAAAAGAGGTTGCGCGCCTTGGTTGGGATCAGGCCTTCTTCGACCTGATAGCCTGGCGATAGCAGGACGGGGCAGCGAGCGGTATCGCCCACTCCGATTGGCATTCCAAAAAAGCCAGCGAAGCCGGTAGTGGCGATGGTGGTGTCCTGTGACTCAAGAGCACGACGATAGACCTCTGAACGTACATCGATGCAGAAGACGGCCTGCAGGGCGGGGCGGGTGTTGCGTTTGGGCTGACTGGAAGAGATGAGGTTTTGGGTCAGACGATTGCGGTACGCATGTTCTGCCGCTAGTTGGGCAATTTCGAGCGTCGCTGTTCCACCCTGTTCATAAGGTGCCGTTTCTGAGCATTTCCATGCTTTGGCTGTGGGGAGGAGGGCCAGGTCGTAGAGCAGCCTGATGGCTAGCAATTGGGGCAGAATCTTGGGCGATGCACCACAGCGATCTTTGTAGGCAGCGTATGCACTCCAACCGCTTACGCTTAGCAGGAGGCTG
>Ga0209490_10004262_pt1 | contig 13216 bp, 15 predicted proteins | sample MAT06_FD_187209 | JGI IMG/M metagenome (GOLD analysis project Ga0209490, IMG submission 187209) | Freshwater microbial communities from Lake Fryxell liftoff mats and glacier meltwater in Antarctica - MAT-06 (SPAdes) (version 2) | ecosystem: Environmental > Aquatic > Freshwater > Ice > Liftoff...
CACGTACCTTTACTCTGGAAATAGAAAAATGAAGCGCATTTCGCTAGTATTGCTGCTGAGCTTTGCCGCCTATGCTTCCGGCCCCGCCAGTTGGGAGCTTTCTCAGTATGCAGATTTCATCAAGGGCAAGCTGAAGAATCTGTCGCTGACTCGGGACGGCACGCTTGAGCCAGGGCCGGCGATTGCGGCGGCGCTGCCTTTGGGTGAGGTTTCACTGTGGTCGATGGCTGCGGCACCCGATGGGAGTGTCTATCTTGGCAGCGGGCCGAAGGGTCGTATCTATCGATGGAAAAGCGGCGCGAAGTCGCTCGAGCTCATAGCGACCCTGCCCGAGCCGCATGTGTTTGCGATCTCGGTTGCGCCGGATGGCGGCGTTTTTGCGGCTGGCTCGCCAGGTGGAAATATCTACAAACTTGGTGCGAACGAAGCCAAACTCTTTGCCCAGACCGGTGCCAGGTTTTTGTGGTCGTTATTGGCTACCGCCGAGGGTGTTTTTGCCGGCGGCGACGATGGTCGCGTCTTTCGGGCGACTAGCACTGTGAGCGAAGTCTATTACGAAAGTGGCCAATCGAATGTGACCGTGCTCGCGCTTGCTTCCAACGGGATGTTACTGGCTGGGTCAGACCCCAACGGAATCCTCTATCGCATCTCAGCCAAAGGCAAAGCTCAGGTGCTTTACGATGCTCCGTTTACGGAGATTCGATCTGTCATACCGCTGAAGAATGGCGAGATTCTGTTTCTTGCGATGGGTGGTGCGGCAGCCCGGCGGGCTCAGACTGCGACGCAGCCCGGAGGTGCCGTGCCGGGGGGCGCAGTACCGCAGGTGACAACCACCATTACAGTGACCGAGGAAGCGCAGGCCGGGATCGATCTTAAGCCAAAACCGGCACCCGCAGCAACTCCGCAAGCACCGGCTGTAACGCCCGCTGTAAGTAGCATGATGGACGTGCCTGGCCTGGATCGTTCTGCCGTCTATCGCCTCAATCCCGATCTGACGGTGGACAGCCTTTTTGTGACCAAAGAAGAAAGCCTCTTTGATCTGGCTGAGTGGAATGGGAAGATCTACTTCTCGTCGGATCGGCAGGGGCGTATCTATCGCCTCGATGGCGATCGTGCGGCAACGATGCTGGTAGAAAGCGGCGAGTCTGAGGTCGGCCGTTTGCTGCATACCCAAGCTGGCTGGCTCGCGGCAGTCACTACCAGCCCCAAGCTTCTGCAGATTGCCGATGGCCCAACACCGCCTTATGAATTTGAGTCGCCCGTTCATGAGGCCTCCAATATCGCTCTTTGGGGGGCCTTGAATACGGGTGCGAGTGCCGATCTTCGCTTCGAATCCCGCAGCGGAAATTCGGCCAAAGCTGACGCAACCTGGTCTGATTGGCAGCCACTTAAGGGAAGGAATGTGCAGAGCCCGGCGGCCCGCTTCATTCAGTGGCGCTTCCGCGGCGAAAGGGATTTTAAACTGCATTCGGCAACGCTCAATTATTTGCCGCGGAATCAACCGCCGTCGATCAAATCGCTGACTGCCGTTCTGTTGATGGTGCCAAGCAATGCCCCCAAGACTCAGGCTGCTGCGACCACTAGTTCTACCTATACTTTGACGGTGACCGATACGGGAGAGGCTTCAAGCTCTACCAGCGCCGGTACTGCATCGCTACTTGCCTCGAGGCCTGCCGGGCGACAGTTGATGCTGAGCTGGGTGGCCGAAGACCCTGATACCGACACTCTGCAATATAGTCTGCACTTTCGCGCCGAAGATGAATCAGACTGGAAGCTCCTCAAGCAGGAACTGACTGAGAGCAACCTGAGCCTCGATGCCGATACTCTGGCCGATGGCCGTTATTTGTTTCGGGTGACCGCAAGCGATACCTTATCCAACCCGGCGGCTGTTGCCCGCTCGACCGACTTCAGCAGCGTGCCTGTGCAGCTAGATCAGACGGCACCGGTGCTTGAGGCAACCCTAACCAACGGTGCGCTTACAATTCGCTGCAAGGACGATGCTTCGCCGATTCGCCGCATCGAATACTCGGTGAATGCCGGACGCTGGATTCTGCTCGATGCTTCTGATGGCATCTATGATTCGCGCGAAGAGTCTGCCAGTGCGACCTTGAATCTGCCTGCAGGCGAGAGCCTGGTTACCGTACGCGCCTTCGACGCCTCGCTGAATGTCGTGTTGCGCAAGCTGATTGTGCGGCGCTAGAGCGGGGAATGTCAATAGTTTTGTGTAAACCAGTCCTCTTTGGTTAGTAGCTATTGTCAAGAATCATGCCGGGGGAGGCCCCCATCCGGCGCGCCCTAAGCGGCCCGGGTATACAACTTCAAACTGTCTCATTGCTTCCCGCCAACCCTGCACTGTGGACCACTTCTTGGACGCATTGCGCAGGGCCAGGTACAGCAACTTGAAAGCAGCTTCTTCGTTCGGAAACGACCCCCGGTTTTTAGTCACCTTGCGCAGGCTCATATGCAGGCTCTCCACTGCGTTGGTCGTGTATATGATCTTGCGGATGTCTTCAGGAAACTGAAAGAACGGGATGACCCGCTCCCAGTTCCGTGTCCACACATCGGCCACCACCTTATGGTTCGGCCACTTTGCCCGGAACTCACCCGGGGCATCCTGCGCTGCTTGCTCTGTAGGAGTCCTGTAAACAGGCTTCAGATCCGCCGCCACCGTCTCGCGCTCCTTGCAGCTCACATAGTTCAAGCTGGCCCGGATCATATGCACGATACAGGTCTGCACCTGGGCTTGCGGAAACACCGCTTCAATCGCTTGTGGGAAGCCCTTGAGCCCATCCGTGCACACGATGTAAACGTCCCTCATTCCACGGTTCTTCAAATCCGTCATCACACTCAGCCAGAACTTCGCCCCTTCATTGGCAGAACTCCACAGCCCAAGTACATCCTTCTGTCCTTCTTCGTCCACCCCGATCGCCACAAATACGGCCCGGTTCTCCACTCTCCCTTCGTGCCTCATCTTCACCATCAGCCCATCCAAATACAAAACGGGATAGATGTTCTCGAGCGGCCGGCTCTGCCACGCCTTTACTTCTTCCAGCACTCCATCGGTTACTTCCGATATCAGCCCAGGACTCACATCAACCCCATACATCTCCACCAGTTGAGCCTGGATATCGCGCACAGTCATGCCTCGCGCATACAAGGTGATGATCTTTTCGTCCAGCCCATCCCAGCGCGTCTGGTGCTTGCGCACCAACTGTGGCTCAAAGCTCACTTTCCAGCGCTCGCTCCACCAATGCCTTTGTCGTTGCCTTCAGCAATCCGTTCGGCCCTGCCAAATCTCTCTGTGTCTTGATCCCTTTCAACAACTCGTCCAGGACCTCGGGTTTAATGTCCATTGCTTCTCCTCTTTCATTGTCGGAGAACTGCGTTTACACAAACCGTTTTACACCCTCCGACCTCAAGCTCGAAGGCTTGCTCAGTGAGCCTGTCAATTTTCCCAAGTGGTCACACTACGAACCAGCAGGGCCAAGCCAACTTTCGCAACCCCAAACAAGCCCGAATCGCTAAACTGGACATAGCGATGATGCTACTAGTGTTGGAAGTCCTCCGGCTCGTGGTCTCAGCCGAACAAGAGCAAGACAAGATCCGCGACCAATACGCCTACCGCGAAGTCCAGCTTAATCTCCCCAACCGCTTAAAAACCTACGACGTGGTCCGCCTCAACGGCCAGCCCTACCGCAAACTCGTCGAGCGCAACGGCAAACGCCTCAGCGAAAAGGAATCAAAACAAGTCCAGGACAATATGCGCAAGACGGCTCGCGGCATCTTCAGCCGCACCTACCGCATGAACCTTGGCAAACTCTCCGATCTCGAGAACACCCACAACCTCACCCTCGAAGGCAACCTCGTCACAGCCACTCCAAAATCCGGTGGGTCCTACAAACACCTCATCACTTTCGATCCCCAAACCCACCGCATCCTCACCAGACAATCAGAAGTCATCGGCCCAGGCAGCCAGTTCAAGTCTGGCACCACCATCCTGTTCGACTTCTCCTCTGACGGCTTTCTCCAAAAAATGGACATTGATTTCAAGGTCAGATTGGGAGGCGGCAAACAGATCCACACCTTCACCAACTACCGTAAATTCGACGCCGAATCCACCATCAACTTTGAGGATTCCAAATGAAAAAGGCCGTCATTCTCGCCGCTGGCCGCGGCACTCGCATGGGCGAAATCACCCGTGAACTCCCAAAGCCCCTGATCCCCCTCAACGGTCGGCCCATGCTGCTCCACATCCTGGACCGCATCGCCGCCGCAGGCGTCCAGGAAGTCCTCCTCGTAACCGGCTACCTCTCAGACCAGATCGAAGCCGCCGCCAGCACCCACGGTATCCCCGTCACCTTTCGTCGTCAGGAGATCGTCAACGGCACCGCGAAGGCCGCCCTCCTGGCCAAAGACTGGGTGGGTAACGATCCCTTCCTCCTCACCTTTGGCGACATCCTTGCCGAGACAGAGCACTACACCGGCATGCGCGACGCATTCCCCGGCACCGCCGGAGTCCTCGCCGCCCGCCACGTCGAAGATCCCTACCAGGGCGCTGCCATCTACGTCGACGAAAATCGACGAGTCACCCGCATCATCGAAAAGCCTGTCAAGGGCACCTCACCCACAAACTGGAATAGCGCCGGCATCTACGTCTTCGCCCCTCTCGTCTTTGAGGAACTGGAGCGCGTCCCCTTAAGCGAACGTGGCGAATACGAAGCCACCTCCGCCATCGCCCAAATGCTCGACGCCGGCCATCACCTGAAGCTCTTCGGTCTAGACGGCGACTGGCTCGATGTCGGCCGGCCAGAAGACCTCGCCGCCGCCCAACGAATTACCGAGGCATAACCTCGGCTACCCCGCAGCTTCTAGCCTCAGGTCACGCAATCTTCCCCAAGTCAAACCACCATTCACACAAGCCATAAAACCCATCAACAAAAGCGGAAGCGTCAGAACGCTAAACACCACCAATGAGAAGCCAACGGCCTCATTCCTTGGAACCCCGTACAGCGAAAGACCAAGCACCGTTGCGTACTGATGCGTTCCAAGATTCGCTGGCGCACCCGGTATCAATGTTCCAATTCTCACAACCACCATCACCACAAATGCCGCCACCAGTCCAACCCTCAAATGGCTTGCCCGCATAACAGACCAGAACGCAAGCCCCTGTGCAATCAGAAACGCGCCAGAAAGTACAAAAGCTCGCCAGTTTCTAAAACCTTCCACCACGCTCTGTACAAAGGTCCCGCCTCTGGTGCCCAGATACCAGCGGCCGAGTGCGGCCAAACTCACAACTGCAACCAGACACCATATCGCTAACTGCAACCCTTGCGTCAATGGAGCAACAGCCATCGATGCCAATAGGGCGAGCGACAGCCAGACACCATCCATCAAGCGCTCGCACCCCTTGCAAGCCATAGCTCAAAACATCAAACACTACTGCAAGACTGAGCCATCGCCAATCGAGCAGAGGCAGGCTTGCGAGAAAGGGCTCCCATTCAAATCCCGCCAAGGCCACGCGCAATGCAATTGCCGCAACCAAGAGGGACGCAACAGCTAGCCCCGCGCGCACAAACTTTCGATTCATTGAGAATTCACCCATAAAAGGCCCATCTTCAACGCTTCATTCAATTCCTCTCGATGCGCATCAAATCGATGATTAGCGCCAGGAATTTCATAAAACCGCTTCGGCTCCGCGGCCGATTGAAACAGCCTCTGCGACACCGCCGTTGTTGTGTATTCATCATCCGTGCCATGAATCATCCACAATGGCATCGAAGACTTAGTACTCAACAGCGGCTCAACTAAAAACTTGGGCTGATCCGGTTCGCGCCTGGCAATGATCGCGAGGCTCGCCTTCCAATCCCAACCCAACACAGCAGCCTCCGGTAATCCCAATGTGATCACACCTCGAATGTCATCGCGCACGGTAGTGCCCGCAATGGCCGCTATCGACATTGCTGCACCTTGAGACCAACCCACCAGAATCACCGGCCGTCGAATTTGCCGGCTTATATATCGAAGATCTTCTCCCATTTGACTTTGAGTCAACCGAAGGCCATCCCTCGAAAACTCTTCAAGGTAAGCCTTTGTGTCAAAGCCATAAACCTCGTAGCCCAACGATGAAATGCTCTCCGACATGCTGATGGCCGCTCCCCGCCACCCTCCATCCCCGGGTAGGAAAATCACTGTGGCCATCGCTTTTCCCGGCTTCCCGGCAACGCGGATGAGCTTCTGCGATCTGCCTCGAATCGTCAAGGAAAGTGAATCTTCAGCTCCCAATAGACAACACAACCACACCAGCAAAAAGAGAGTTCGTGTCATGCGGCATCCCTTAATTCTGTATTTCCCTCAAGCTGCGCACCCTCACTCACCCTGCGCAAGGCAATGCCCAGCCTCGCCAGATCCAATCGATTTTGATAAACCGAATAGCGCGGCCTCCACTCATCGGCATACTTCGATTTGAAACGCCGCAAGCTGTCGGCCCGAAATAGGAAGGGCAATTTCTTCAGCACCCAGTGGGCCAGTTTCTCGTCTTTGTTTGTGGATCGATCGTCTCCTACGCTCGAAAGCGGAGCCATACCCAAACTGAATCGCTGAAAACCCAAAGTCTTCAAATCCAGCAACACCTTCACAAACAGATAGTCCATCAATCCATTGACTTCGTTTGGGCTCCTGCGCATTAAGTCCACCGTGGCGAGAGAAGGATCATAAGAGGGCACCAGATTTAAGAAAGCCACTGCAAGATCGTTCCTGTCGAACACAACATACACAGGCGTTGATTTCACATACCAGTTCTCAAACCTCCCCAGAGTGAAACGCCTCTCTCGATGCCCCGGAAGCTCCAACCAGCCATCCGAGATCGTCTTCAACTCCTGAAGTAACGGCTCTGCTAGCGGCGGTTCTATTCGCTCCACGCGGTACCCCAGTTTGTCCAACCGTGTCACCGTGTTTCGAAATTCTTTCCTTGAACTCCCGCTCAAGCCAAAATTCGACAGGTTAACAATGGCATCGTCACCCACCTTCAACTTTCGAAACCCCAACGCTTCATAAATGGCTAGCGAATCTGCTTCAACCTGATGGAATCCCACACGCCAGTCGTGCCGCTTGCAGAAAGCGGCAAACTCATGAATTACAGCGCGATAATCACTAATTGGTCCAACCGGATCGCCCAGCACAAGCGCATAATTACCAGCCACCCGATAACTAAGGATGGAGATCCCGCTCTCTGAAAAGAAATAACTCTCGTCCGGCCACTGTTTGAAGTAGTCCTGGCCTGTCCGCCCGTGCTTCATCGCGATTCGTCCAGCCAAAGCCGATTCAACCAGGTTGAAGTGGAATCGATAGGCAACCGGCCGAAACAAAACGAAGCCACAGTACAGAAACGCTGCTCCCGAGATCCAAAACAGCGAGTCCAAAAACCATACAGCGTAAGGAGTTTGCGGCAGGAGTGTCTGGTCGCCGAGAAACAACATCAGCCGTACAGACCGAAGCCCTGCATCCCACCAATTGAAATTTCGGTGAAATTCTTTTGGTTCAAGTAACCAGAATCCAGCAGCCCCATAGCTTCCAGCAATCAACAATGCAGCCGAAGCATGCGCCGTTGCCGTCGCCAATGACACACGGCTCGAACGCACTTCAAAGTGTCTCCTGGTCAGCCACAAGATCACAACTACCAGCGCTGAACACACTGCCTCTTCAATGTCCCAGCCTTTAGAGCAGTGAAACAGCACCGATGCGCCAGCCAACACCATCGACAACTGCAATGCTCTTCGCTTGTTGGCCCAAAGATAAATCGCGGCGAGCATCAGGGCAAATCCGCAAAGTAAGGTCAGAGTGCGCGATAGACCCGCAAAATCGAGTGGAAAGAGGCCTCGTAGCCACGTAGGTTCTTCCGTAGGTACAGGCCCACCCATGAGCGACACCAGATTCGACACCCCACTCCCACCGACGAGTAAGGCGATCGCTTTGGGGGTGCTATTCCAGATAATGTGTCGAAATCGAATGCTACTCACCTTCAATCCTCCAAGGCCAATTCAAACGTAAGCGACAGAGCAAACCCATCTTGAAGGAAGTGGCTCGAAGTGCTTGAGTGGAGGGATGAGCAAGTATCAAGAGCAAGCGGATCGAGGGACGGAGTTGGTGGGGGCCTACCGTGGCGGCGATTTGAGCCGGCGGGCGTTTAGTGAGCGAGCGGGGATCGCAGTTTCGACGCTGGATTATTACTTGAGGCGGGAGAACGAGCGGTTGAGGAAGAAGCAACGATTGTTGCCGGTGGTGGTGACAGTCAAGCCGGAAGAGAGTAAGGTGGCTGAGATCGCGGTGGTGCTTGGGAATGGGCGGCGGGTAGAGCTACGGCGAGGCTTCGAACCGGAACTTCTGCTGCGGGTGCTGAGCGTGCTGGAGCGGGCGTAGCGATGTTTGGGTTGGGACCGGCAACAAAGGTCTTCGTTGGAGTGGAGCCAACCGATATGCGCAAGAGCTTCGAAGGACTCTACGGGCTGGTTCGGGACACGATGGGAAAGGATCCGCTGAGCGGCCATCTATTCCTGTTTGCCAACAAGACGAGAACAAGATTGAAGATTTTGTTTTGGGATGGGAGCGGACTCTGGGTGTGCGCCAAGCGGCTGGAGAAGGGACGCTTTCATTGGCCCCAGGCCGAAGCAGGAGCCAGCAGCGTTGTGCTGAGGCAGGAAGAGTTGAGTGCTTTGGTGGCGGGTCTGGACCTGGGGCAGACGCAGAAACGGCGAGGCTGGCTACGGATCGATCAGGCAAGTTGATAAAGTCTCACAAAGTACTTTGTGAATAAGCGAAATTGATGTAATCTGGTTCTTACCCCACTCGTGAGCCAGTTACTCCACATCCAGCCCTGCGACAACGCGGAACTCATTGCGATCAAGCAATACGCTTCACGCGAGCTGTCTTGGGCACACTTGAAGATCCAGGTGCTGGAGGAGCGGTTACGCAAGCAGCGGATCGACAAGTACGGCCCGGCTAGTGCCTTGACCGCGTGAAAAGATTCGCATAAAACATTTCTAACTGGAGATGTTTCAGGGCATACTTAACGTATGGCGCGCCCTCCCCTCCGAATCAAGGTTCCAGCGAAAGACCAGAGAGACCTGCGCAAACTGCTGAGTGGAGGGATTCAGCAGGTCCGGGTAACGTTGCGTGCGCTGACGGTGCTGCGGCTTGCGGATGGCATGACCGCGCCTCAAATCGCCCGTCTGCTTGAGCTTACGCCTCAATCTATTCGAAAGATTGCTCATCGTTACAGCAGCGGCGGTCTTACTCGGGCACTCTACGATAGGCAACGACCGGGTGCCTCCGAGCTGCTGGACGACGTAGAAAAACAGCGTATCGTCGCGATGGTTTGCGGTCCGCCACCGGACGGCCGGGCCCGGTGGACTGTGCGTTTAGTAACGGAACAGGCGGTCAAGCAAAAACTCGTGCCGCGCGTCGGTCGAGAAACAATTCGCGTTCTTCTCCAAAGCCACGACCTGAAGCCGTGGCGGGAAAAAAATGTGGTGCGTAGCCGAACTCAATGAAGAGTACATCTCCAGAATGGAAGACCTGCTGGAACTTTACGAACGGCCCCAGAATCCCGAGGAACCGGTGGTGTGCCTAGACGAGAAGCCGGTTACGCTCCACGCCGATAGCCGCCCTGCCTCACCGGCCAAGCCGGGGCGCGAAGCCAGACGAGACAGCGAGTACGTGCGATGCGGCACCGCCAATATCTTCTGTGCGGTGGAACCGAAAGCCGGTCGACACTTCACCTATCCAACACCGAACCGCTCGGCGGTCGAATTTGCGAAAGTGATCGTTGACTTGGCCCTTCAATACCCAGCGGCCCGAACGATTCATTTGGTGCTGGACAACCTCAACATTCATCGCCTTAAATCGCTGACAGATTTGCTCGGCACACAGATCGGCGGCGAGGTCTGGGACCGATTCACGGTCCACTACACGCCGATTCACGGCAGTTGGCTGAATCAAGCGGAAATCGCAATTGGCCTCCTGTCGAGGCAATGCCTCGGCAAAAAGAGAATCCCCGATCTGAAGGCACTGCGCCCTCACGTCAGGGCTTGGAACCGCCGACTGAACCAGGCACACACTCGAATCAACTGGAAATTCACTAGACGCAACGCTCGAGCTAAGTTCGGCTATAAAACGAAGTCTTCCAAGCGGTCAGAGCACTAGGGCGCCGCCATTGCGATTACCCGGCCACGAGGATCGGCGAGTTGGGGAATGGTAATAACAGTTGAGTCTGGACTGATCGTTGACACTTTGGCTCCCTGGTCATTGGGTATACGAGGCAGCCTTTCAGTCTGTTCCAGAGGAAGTCCTATCAAGCGCTGGCAGGCTAGGAGCCGCCTTAATAGGTAAGGGCCCGATCATGCGAAAGCGTAAGCCGAACGAGGACGGCTGGCGTGGCGAACTCTGCTGACTTGTCCTTGATGATGGCCTCGGTAATGCCACGGGCCTTGCTTGAACCCGTCGACAGGTAGAAGCGTCCACCGCCACGGACCACCGCGGTAAAGCTCTCGCGCAGCGAGCCCGTGCCGAGACCGTTGAGTTGATCGAGCACTTCATCGCGCATCAATTGCACGGCGTCACCCGCCAGGAAGAGCGATACGGTGTGACCTTCCTCAATGGCTGCCCTGGCAACAAGAAACGCCAGCGCCGAACGAGTCGGATTCTCAGGCCCCTGGGTGAGGTGGATCAAGAGGCTCTTCTTCGCCCGTGCCGTTGAAGGTGTCTGCGCGAGGATGAGGGCAGGCAGAGCCAGGCCCAAAACGTTACGGCGTTTCATAATCCCTCCGGCGTCATTTCGAGCGCCTGGCTGATCCTGACAAAGGGGATGCGCGCGCGCTGATTCGCCTCTTCGACGGCGCTCGCGTCCGGACCTTCGAAGTAACAATGGGTCTGCGACAGATCCGGCAGAAAGAAGCTGCGGATCCACCGCACGTCCGTGCCTTCGGCTCTCATTTCGGCGCAACAACTCTTCGCTCTGACACCGGCCCTCTATAGCGCTTCCGGCGTGATGCCCGGCAGTTCTCTTTCAACGACAAACAATGACATTTGGATTCTCCTGTTTCAGTTATTCGGATTCGGTTGTAGCAAGCGGTTCGAGGAGCCGCTGCAAGTCTTCACGGCGAATTCTGACGGCCCGTTCCCCGGCAATGCGCAAGGCGGATAACTTGCCGGCACGGATATAACCCCGAATGGTCTGGTGATGCACACCGAGAAACTCGGCAGCCTGTTCGGGGCTGAGGTAAGTGGAGTTAGTGGCGGCAGCTTGGTTTGGCGGGGACGAAAGCGCGTCGAACGCGGCGATCCCCGCTCGCCAAGCGGCGCTATCGATGCCCAGTTGGGACAACTTCGCCATGAGGCCCGCTGGCTGTGGGGAGGCGAAGGCGGCGAGCAGGTGAGCCATGCTCAACTGCGTTTGATGGCTGGCGCGGCAGATGGCCCACGCGCCATCGAGCCGGGCCACCGTAGATTCGGCGTAGGCAACTTTTGGATCCTTCCGCTCGCCAGGGACCGGCGCGTGCATCCAGTCGATGTCCAGCGACTCCAGATCGATGACGAGATCGCCCAAACGGGCGATGCCAAATCGGGAAATCGAAAGCAGACAGGCGGCAAGTACATCATCGGATTCGACCTCACTACCCTGACGGCGCTTGGTGAAAGCAATCGCAACCTGCAAGACGGCGGTGAGTAAATCTTCCACATTGGGAACTTTATCTAACTCATCAAAACTACGTCAATAGCGTTTATGATCATTCGTGCGCAATTGCAGAAGGCGAAAACAGTGGGCAGCCCGAGCGTCGTGATCATGGCGAACTCTGGTTCGGCGCAAATTCCGCTGCTCAAGAAAAAAGTCCTAAAGGAAACATAATTTACACTCTCTCCCTCAAGAAGGCGTAATGAAATTGTCAAACTCGATTCGCTACATCCTGCCAGCCTTGGTTTTTACCCTCGCCGCCGCAATAACCGTCAACCCCAACCTTCCCAATGCTTCACTCGGCCAACCCTACAGCGCCACCCTCAATCCGACGGGCGGAACTTCCCCCTACACCCACACACTCACCGGAGGCAGCCTCCCGCCAGGCCTTTCCCTCTCGGGGGCAACCATTGCAGGTACCCCGCAATCTGCCGGACAATACAGCTTCTCCGTTCTCACCACAGATTCTCTAACCTCCACCACCCTCACCAACCTCAACCTCCGAGTCACCAATGCCAGCGGCATCCAGATCACAGTCAACGCACTTGCCGTCGGTCGTATAAACACTCCTTACGACATGACCTTATCCGCCCAGGGCGGCGCAAGCCCCTACTCTTGGGACATCGTTCAAGGTTCCGGCACGCTTCCTCCCGGCATCAGTATAAGCGCGCAAGGCCGTCTCCAGGGGACTCCCACCTCAGGCGGAATATTTCCCCTCACCATCCGCGTAACTGACGCCAGCGGCAACTCCTACTCATCCTCACTCCCTCTCCGCATTGAAGCCGTCAACCTCGCCATCGCCACTAACTCTCTCGCGGGCGCATCCACCAACGTCCCCTACAGCCAGGGCTTCGCCTCCATCGGCGGCACCCCTCCCTACACCTACACCCTCCTCACCGGAACTCTCCCTCCCGGCCTTGTACTCAGCACTGGCGGAGTCCTCTCCGGTACCCCCACCGCTGCGGCAACATACAACTTCACCATCCGCACAACAGACGCAACCACCGCAACCGCCCAAGCCGCCTTCGCCATCACCGTCTCCGGCTCCGGCCCACGCATCCTCACCACCTCCTTCCCCAACGGCATCCTCAACCAGATCTATAACGCCTCCTTCAGCGGCCAAGGCGGAACACCTCCATATACCTATTCGCTGGCCTCCGGAACCCTCCCCACTGGCCTCATCCTCAGCCCCAACGGCACCTTCTCTGGCACCCCCACCATCAGCGGTGTATATCCGATCACCATCCGCATCGGTGACGCCAACCAGCAATCCTCCCAATCCGACCTCCTGATCAACATCAACTCGAGCGCCTTCTCAATCAACAACGTCACCGCCCCCGATGGCTTCGTCAACACAAGCTATACTTTCGCCCTAACAACCTCCAACGGCACCGCCCCCAACGCCTTCATGCTCCTTTCAGGCACCCTTCCTAACGGCCTCACCCTCGCCTCTAACGGCAACATCTCCGGCACTCCCACCACAGCCGGTCT
>Ga0209490_10004268_pt1 | contig 13204 bp, 14 predicted proteins | sample MAT06_FD_187209 | JGI IMG/M metagenome (GOLD analysis project Ga0209490, IMG submission 187209) | Freshwater microbial communities from Lake Fryxell liftoff mats and glacier meltwater in Antarctica - MAT-06 (SPAdes) (version 2) | ecosystem: Environmental > Aquatic > Freshwater > Ice > Liftoff...
CTCGCGAGGGTTATAACTCGGTGCGGACGCCGCTGAATCTGCCAATTGCGCAAGAGGTGGTGAAGCTGGTGGAATCGGTGTCCGGGCCGGTGGTACAGATTCCTTCGCATGGAGGAAGTGTGCCGCTGGCGATGTTTGAAGAAGTAACACGGATGCCGCTGATCATGGTGCCGATTGTGAATCACGACAACAATCAACATGCGCCGAATGAGAATCTGCGCTTGCAGAATCTGTGGGACGGCATCCGCGTAATGACGACTTTACTCAGCCGCCTCTAATTGTGTTTACTTAGCCGAGACCTTCAGTATGCGGCCGCTGAGTTCCAGGATGAAGAGTTCTTCGCTTGCAGCATCGAAGGCCATGCTGACGGGGGCGCGGAGATCGCTGGCAACGACAGTGGGCTCTGGGGATTCAAAGCGCAGCAGTCGGCCAGGGCCGGCAGGTGTGGCGCTCTGGGTGAGGCTGAATTCGAGAGCGAAGAATTGGGCTCGTTGGCCGCTGCGTTCGCGCCAGAGGATGTCTGTCGCAGAGGTGAGGCCCCCGATGAATGGCTCTGAGGTTCTGGTGGCAGGGTTAACGGCCAGGATTCGGGCGGAGTTGCGTGGGAAGGGGAAGCCGCTCAGGAAACTGATCAGAAGCTGGTCGCCGTAGACGCGGATGCCAGTTGGGACGGCTTCGATCGTGGGTGGGCCAATTGGCGTTGGATTGGGGGTATTGCCGAAGCGCATGATTCGTTGCGATCTGCCCGTTGCGAGGTCAATGCGGCTGAGAGAGTTCTGGGATGCGTCGATCATCCATAACGCTGTACCGTCGGCGGAAAAGGCAAGGCCCCAAGGGTTGGAAAAGCGATAGCCGTTGCCTTCGGGGACTGCGACCGGGAAGCTGGTGAGGATGCGGATGGTCGCTTTGGCACCGATTGTGTCGTCGAGTTCGACTTCGCCGCCGTCGGCGAGGGTGGCTTGGTTAGCGGTGGTCATTCGGAAAGTGCCACCGATCTGGTCGATATCCAAACTGAATCTGATTTCGAGCAGGGAGACGAAGATCGGCGATGAAACGCCAGCAGGGTTGTGGATGGATGCGCCGGTAGCGTTGCGTCGCTCGCTATCGCCTGCGCCGATAGTGAAGTAGAGCGTACGCTCGCGTAATGCCATAGCGCTGGGTCCAGCGCCGCCGCCGACAACTTCCGTACCAGAGGGTAGGCCTTCAATGAGACTTCTGCGGGTGCCACTTCGGGTTACGAACGAGAGCCGGCCGAGGTTGGGTTGGGTATTGGTTTCTGTAACAAGGAAATTTCCTCGTGAGGTGAGGAGTAGCTTTTGCGGACCCTGAAGGCCGGTGGCCACTACTTCCATTTGCCCCCAAAGTGACAACGAAGCGAGAGTCATGAGACTGAGTCGTAGGTATGCCGGTGTCATGTGTTGGACTTTAATCGAGAAACCAGAAAGAAATCCCTCTCTTCTCCATCGGATCCACATCAGCTCGCAAGCTTAACAAAATAGGTGTGTTACTTCGATGTATCAGTCGTGGTAGTCTGTGTTCACTTGAAAGAGTGAGGCTATGAGCACACAACCGGGTTCGCGACCGCGGGTAAGTTTTGGGCCCTTCGAATACGACCCCAATTCGGGGGAGTTGCGAAAGCACCGTTCGGTTTTGCGATTGCAGGGCCAGCCGCTGCGGATTTTATCGATCCTGATCGAGCAGCCTGGAGAGTTGGTTGGGCGCCTGGAATTACAGCGCCAATTGTGGCCGGGAGTGGCAAGCGGGGACTTTGACCACGGCCTGAATGCAGCAGTGAATAAGCTGCGGCAGACGCTCAATGACTCCGCCGATCAGCCTCGTTACATCGAAACCTTGCCAGGCCAGGGTTACCGGTTTATCGCTCCGCTACAGACAACGCCGACGCGTAGCAATCTGGAGGTGATGCCTTCGCCGCCGAGTCAGGCTGTGCACGTGAGTCGAGTCCCCTTTTATGTCGCCGCTGGGGTGGCTGCACTAGCGTTGGCGGTTTGGGTGGGCTGGAAGTTGCAGGTGCCCGTGGCGATGCAGCCGATGCAGTTTACGATTTCGCCGCCGGCTGGATTCTTTCTTGAAGCGGCAGGGCCGCGGCAATCGTTCGCACTATCGCCAGACGGGAATGCGATCGTGTTTTCGGCCATGGACAAGAGCGGGCATTTTCAGTTGTTTATACGGCAGTTCCATCAGCTTGAGTCGCAAGCGATTCCTGAGAGTAGAGATGCGCGGGCGGTGTTCTGGTCTCCAGATGGGTCGTCGGTCTATTTCACTTCTTTCGGGAAGATGAGGAGGCTAAAACCCGGGAGTCCGGCTAGTGTCGTGATTGCCGATTCCCTTGCCATGCTCACGACCGGCCTTCCCTTTTCGGGCAATCGTTTGCTGGTTGCTAATAACCAGAGGTCGGCCTTTGTGCTGCCGAGTGGAACCAGACTGCAGCCAATTGAACGACATTACGCTTGGCCGACTGCCTTACCCGATGAGAAGTACTTTCTCGCTTACCGCCACGATCCGAAATCGATTCACCGTGTAGGGTTGATGGTTTCTTTTGATGGCAAGTCTCCCGAGATTCCTTTGGGAGAGTTTACATCGCGCATTGCATATACGCAGTCACTGACCAGTCCTTCGAGCGGGTATCTGGTGTCGGTGAATTCTGGAACGCTGGTGGCGCAGCCCTTTGACTTGAGCGCCAGAAAGACAACAGCCGAGCCGATTGCGCTGACCAAGCGAGTGCCGGCATTTGTCGCTACAGGTGCGGCGGATTTCTCTGTATCGAGAGCGGGCGTGATCGCATATCAAAATCATCTCGAGCGGACCCAGTTTTATTGGGTGGATCGCGAGGGGAAAGCGCTGTCGGCAGCGACTGCCGGGGGGTTGAGTGGCAAGTTTGCGGCGTTGTCGCCAGATGGCAAACACATCGCGATTGAGGAGTACGATGTTATGGCTGGCCTCACGCACATACGGATTATCGATACGGCAACCGGAACGGGCCGAAGGATCGCCGCGCCCATGGCCAATCGCCACGGGCCGGTGTGGTCACCCGATTCAAAGTCTGTCGTTTATATGCGGTCGATTGGGCAACCACCCAAATTGGGGATCTGCCCGATTGACGAATCCGGGAAAGAAATCCTGCTGCCTGAGGCGCCATTCATGACGCCAACTTCATGGTCTAAGGATGGGCGTTACATTCTCTATAACAGCTCTGGAACTCCGTTGACGGACGAGGACGGGCAGGGCGATATTTTTATGGTGGATCTGAAGGCTGGCGACAGGCCTGAGTTGAGACCCTTTATTCAAACTTCGTTTCATGAAGCGAATGCGCACTTCTCCCCGGATATGTCGATGGTGGCATTTATGTCAACTGAGTCTGGACGATCTGAGCTTTTTCTGCAGGCGCTCTCGACGACGCCTACACTGCATCCGGTTGGGGAGCGAAAGTTGATTTCAAAGTCTGGAGCGATTAGTCTGCGCTGGAGACCAGACGGTAAGGAGCTCTACTTTTTGAGCGGGGGCAATCAAGTATTTGCAGCGAAGATTCCGAGTGCGGGGCCGCCGGTGCCTTTGTTCACTATTCCTCCCGAGGCACGATCAGCGGTGCATGGGAATTTGGCTTTTGATGTGTCGCCGGATGGGAAGAGATTCCTTGTGCCGATTGTGCCTTCGACCGAGAGCCCTTCGATTGTGGTGATCCGGAACTGGGAAGCGGCACTTAATATATTCAAATCAAAGCAATGATCTCCACCCTCAGAGAAGACAATCTCGTTAGCATTCCGGTTGAGATTGTCAACCAGTTTGGCCTCGAAGAGGTCAGCCACCTTAAGTGGAGCCAAGGCGCGATTCCTGGAACAATTCTGATTGAGGTCTTGCCCAGCAGAAGGCAAATGCTTGACAGAGTTCAGGAACTTGGCGCTTCGATTATGAATCGCAACCTGGTGCAGGAGTTGATCGACGAGCGAGTAGCCGAAGATCCAGGTTAAAACGCTAGCCAGGCGAGGGCGTAGCGACGGCCGAATTCCTTGAGACTTGGTGAATCAAAATGTAGTTGATCGCCTTTGTCTTTGAGGCCTTGACTTGAAACAAAGCCGGAGCGCGGCACATGAAGGGGAAGCGTTGCCAGTTCGGAATTCACCCGCTGGAGTTGCGAATAGCTCTTTTCCTGGACGAATTCACCGAGTTGGCCTACGATGACGGGGACGTTTTCCGCTCCCAGATCCTTTCTCAGTGCTGCGATCATTTTGGCGAAGCGCAGACGATAAGTGACGGCTCGTTCTTCGTCGCTGGCATCGGCTTCACCCTGATGCCAGAGGATTCCTCGCAGACGAGCGCCCGGACTGGCGGTGGCCAGTGCCGCTTTGGTTCGTTCAACAGCATTGACGTAATGCGCAGTGCCAGGGACCCATTCATGCAGTGCAGAGCCGCCGAAAGCAGCGGGGATCAGCCCGACACTCGTTGCTGCTTTCATCTCCATCAGTGTGGTGGCGAAGCTTCTCCCCAAGCCGACACCGGTGCGGTCTGGACGGTCGAAGTGGATTGGGTCGACGGCAGGCACCCAGGACTTTTCCTTACTGAAGGCGAAGACGCCCGGAATTGGGGTTCGGTCGGCATCGCCAACCGCGCCTCGTCCAGCCATATTTGACTGCCCAATGAGCAGGAAAATGTCTACAGGCTGAGCGTTTACTGCGCAGCAAGCCAATACGATCCAGATGAGCTTCAGCACGACATCCATATTATTACCAAAGAGACAGAAACACTCTCCGACACGAGCGGCTCAAGAATGAGTATGAAACTGCTAGCTACTTTTGTATTGTTAACATTTCTGCCCAGCGCTCAATCGTCGCAATTACACACCGGGGCAATAAGCCTTGAAACCCAACAAATTTGGAGCGTCCTTACCAATTCCTTTGCTCAAGACCCCATCTACCAGTGGGAGGAGCCCAACTCAGCGGAATTGCCGGCCGAGCGGCAAAGACCTCAGATCAACATGGTGGGCAAGATTCAAATGGTTAGCTCGCGCGTCGTGCTTCCGGCAGACTTTGAATACGATCCCAACTAGGTGCGATTGAGTTCGCGCCACATGGCAGAGTACCAGCGCAGGAACCGCTCTGGCTCTTTGCTCTCGGTGGCCTCACACAGGGTGTAGCGCTCGTACTTCATGTCGCGCAAGAGCCGGAAGAGTTCACGATACGGGTAGGGGCCGGCGAGTTCATTGATGTGAACGTTCTTGATCCAGGGCTTGAGCAATTCGAAGCTCGGCTTGATGCTGCCTCCGACGAGGTCGGTAGGGTTCGAGTTCCAACAGAGGCCTACCTGCTGATGCTTGGTCGCCTTCATGATCGCTGCGCTCACGGGAGGATTTTGAGTGATCTTGCCGTGCACCTCGACCCAAACTTCGACGCCATGGCCGGAGCCGTAGTCGCCCAGCTCTTTCAGGCACTCTGCGATGCGGCCGATAGTGGTTGCCTCGGGGACGCCGTCAGGCATGCCATTCGGGCGAACCTTTACACCCCAGGCACCAGTGTCGTGGGCGAGGTCGATAAACTTCTTGGCGTCGTCGACATTCTTGCGGCGAACAGCCTCATCCGGCGACTGAAATTCAGACGTTGATCCATAACTTAACAAACGGATTTTCGATTTTGAGAACTTTGCGGCAACGGCCAGTCGCTCGTCCTTGCTGAGCGTTGGTTCCACGCCATGCTTGTGTTGAGTTCTCAACTCGACAGCTTCAAAACCAGTGGCTTCGAGGTTCTTGATAATCGTGTCGAGGTCCCAATCCTTCAGGATGTTGTAGGTAACTGCCCCAAGTTTCATATTGCCTTCAAGCTATCACGAACAAGGTCAATTACGGCATCCATCTCTGAGAGTTCGAGATAAAAATGTGGGGAGAAGCGCACCCAGCCCTGCCGTGGGGCCGACAGGATCTTTCGGGCCTTCAGTTCGGCGTGCAAACGGTTGGAATCCACACCCTCTTTTCGGAAGCTGAGAATTCCCGAGCCGGTGGCCTCATCGCGCACGAGCATCAGTTCGCAGTCCAGATTTTTCAGGCCGAATTCGAGACGGTCCGCAAGTCCCATGATTCGCCTGGCAACGCTATCAATGCCGAAGTCGTTGAGCAGCTTCATCGAAGCGCGCAAGCCAAAGCTGCCCGAGACGTTGAGAGTGCCCGGTTCGTAGCGGCCTGCGTCCGCTCGAAGAGTCATATCACGGCTGGAATAGTCGGCCCAGTTCTTTACAGTAGTCCATCCAAATTCTACTGGAAAAATCTGATCCTGAACGGCTTGATCGACATAGAGCACACCCCAGCCCTCTGGCCCGAGCAACCACTTGTGCCCGTCTGCGGCGAGGGCATGGATGCCACAAGCCTTGACGTCTAATGGGAAGGCACCGAGACCCTGAATGGCGTCGACAAAATAGAAAACATTGTGGCGATTACAGATATCACCAATCGCTTTAAGATCTACCCGGAAACCACTGAGGTAATTCACCCAACTGATGGCGAGCAGTCTTGCACCACGGCAGGCTTCTTCTATTTTCTCCAGCGGGTCGTAAATGCTGAGCCAGCGGATGACGCAGCCCTCGCGTTCTTCAAGCAGCTTCCAGCAGTAGTAGTTAGCGGGGAATTCCTCACGAAAAGCAACCACGATATCGCCGGGCTTCCAGGTGAGGCCCATCTGGATCGTAGCGATGCCTTCACTAGTGTTTTTGACCATGGCGACTTCGCCGGTGTGGCAGCCGATCATGCGGCTGAGCTCGGTTCGAACTCCTTCGCAGGCCGCCATCCAGTCGGGATAGTGCTGGCTGCCCCAATTCATTGCGTCGTCGGCATACCAGCGCATGGCGTCGGCAACGGGCCTGGGCAGGGGTGAGACAGCGGCGTGGTTGAGGTAGTGCAGGTTGGTGCAAACAGGAAAATCATTACGATCTGGACGCAATTCGAAACTCATTCTTTCCACGATACGTTATAAGCTGTAGACAGGTAGATTCGGAGGCAATTAGCCACATGAAGATTCTCTCAACTTTCGTGCTTTCTCTCGGCCTCGCCATCGCGCAGGAAGACACCGAAACCAAGGACCCAAAAGCCAAGGCCGGTGCCAAGCCCGCCGAAAAGGAAAAGAAGGAAGAGAAGAAAAAGACTAGCAAAAAGAATCCCGACGACATCGGTGAACGCGACGTGTCAAAGGGTGTCAATTTCTATTCGATTGAGAAAGAGATTGCGCTCGGCAAGGGGTTGGCTCAGGACATCGAGCGATCAGCCAAGATTGTAGACGATCCAGTGGTGGCCGAGTACGTTAATCGTGTCGGTCAGAATCTGGTACGCAACTCCGATGCCAAGGTGCCTTTCACGATCAAGGTTATTGACTCGGAAGAGATCAATGCTTTTGCACTACCTGGCGGCTTCTTCTTCATCAACTCCGGCCTGATCCTGGCTGCGGATACGGAAGCCGAAATGGCTGGTGTGATGGGTCATGAAATCGCTCACATTGCTGCGCGTCACGGCACACGGGGTGCTACTCGCGGGCAGATTGCGAATCTGGCTACGCTGCCGTTGATCTTCATGGGTGGATGGGCTGGATTCGGAATCCGTCAGGCTGCGCAGGTTGCGATCCCGGTCGGCTTCCTGATGTTCAGCAGAGGCTTCGAGCGTGAAGCCGATTTGCTTGGGCTTCAGTATATGTACAAGGCCGGCTATGATCCGGGTGCCTTTATCGACTTCTTTGAAAAGTTGCAATCGAAAGAGAAGCGTAAACCGGGAACTCTCGCCAAAGTGTTCTCCTCTCATCCGCCTACGGATGATCGTGTGACCACCGCACAGAAGAACATTCAGGAATTGCTCAAAGAGAAGCCTGAGTATGTGGTGACGACCAGCGAGTTTCAGGATGTGAAGGCCAGGCTGAGCGCGATGCACAATCGCCGCAAGCTGGACCCGCAAGATCCGAACCGCCCGCGTCTGCGTCGTAAGCCAGGCGATGGTACTTCCACCGTCGAGGACGAAGACGGCAAGAAGACCAAGACCGACGAAGATGAGCGGCCTACGCTCAAGCGTCGCCCGACCGAGAAAGAAAACCCCAACTAGGTCAAGCTTCGATTAGAGTAGAGAGGATGCGCATAGTGCTACTGGCGATCCTCTCTATTGTTGTTTATGGTCAGGAAATTAAGCCCCTCATTCCGACAGCCGGCCCGAAGCCGGTAGGCCCCTACTCTCCGGGGCTTGCTTTTGGTGATTTTGTGTTTGTCTCTGGCCAAGGGGTTGGAGATGGCTCGGGCAAGCGACCGGCCGATACGCGCGGCCAGGCGATTCAGTGCCTGAACAACGTTCGCAATATTCTGCGACTTGGCCAGATGGATGTGGCCAATATTTTCTCGCTTCAGATTTACTTGACCGACAAGGCTCAGGAGCCGATCGTTGAGCAGGTGCTAAAAGACACGTTCTCCGGTAAGATCCCTCCACGCACGACACTGTTTGTGCCGAAGCTTCCGGTAGAGACTCCGATCGAGATTACTGCGTTTGCCAACAAGGCGAGGCAGAACGGAGAAATCGAAGCCCCTTCGCTTGATCGTCCTGCAGGTTGCAAAGCACTCAAGCAGTTTATCCAGTGTGGAGTAGAAGTTGAGGCAGGCGGAGCAGATGTGGAGCAGCAGACGGCGGCGGTGCTTGGAGCGCTCGATGCCCGGCTGAAGATCCTGGGCAGCTCGATCACCAAAGTAGTGGCGACCAATGTTTACCTGGCAGATATGTCGGAGTTCTCAAAGATGAATGGGGCTTACGCGAGCTTCTTTCTGTTGCGCCCCCCGACGCGTTCTACTGCACAACCGTTTGCACTGCCGCGGGGACGAGTAGCTATTTCTGTTGTCGCTGTAAAATAAAATCCACTAGTCTTGGGAAGCTGAGCCCAAATTTCGGTTGATTCCGTTTGTATGGGTATGATCAAGAATTCCATACTCGTCCTCATTGCTTTGGCGGCGCTCAACTGCGCCGAAGCAGCACCAATTTTTGGCTCACCAACAAGCTCGGGAAGCTTCTCCTGCGATGGTCAGCCGACGGAGACTTCCCCCACCCTTGCCGGCGCTACCGTAAACAACGGGAGAGCAATCACTTTGTCCGGGGCAGGATCTGTGACAGGAGTTGGCGTGCAGTGCATTTCATTCTCTTGGACAGGGTCCCTGTCTGGCACCCTCGAAGCCAACAACTTGATTCCCTTAGCTTGGGATTTCACCGTCATTACAACTGGTAATCTAAGCAGCGAAATCGAGGCGTTTTCACCCTTTCAACTCGAAGGCAATCCATACTGGTCTTTTGAAGGGACTTTTCTGGGCTTCGTGCCTTATCTGGATGGTAATTTTAATGTCGGTGGTCAGGGTATCGGTAGGAAAGGTGGCTCCGGCACACAAACCCTGAGTGGGATTTGGCAGTTTGCGACTCCTGCCTCAGGGGTCGGAAACGCATACACCGACTACTCGGTCAACTTACGGGCGAGCGCTTTCTTTGGTCCTGCAGGAGGCACTTTGTCCGTAGATATCCCGGCGGGCACCTCAATTGATATTGGCCCGTTGTCCGATACCAACAATGAGGCGAGGGTGCCTGAACCGGCAACGGTGTTGGTCATTCCTGCTGGCATAGCTGGAATCTGGCTGCTGCGCAAACGAGGCCAGGCGGGTAATTCCACTCTTAGAAGCCAGTAAAGTTGGCATTAGAAGTGGCTGCTATAGATCCTAAAAATGCACTTTGTCAGAAATGGTCAGCGATAACGAAACGTTGATGATTCTTCTCATGTTAAGTTCTTTCCTTGAAGTGCAATGGGTCGCGCAGATTTTGTAACTCCCGGTAATAATACATGGCGGTGGGTTGTCTTGTTTTGAATCGAAGTGCTTTGAGAAACTCGAATTCTTCGCGGGTTAGGTCCCCGCTCAATGATTTGTCGCGCCGGAAATGTTCGAAGCCAGCTTCGATCGCTTCGTCGACACGCTCGAGATAATCGAATCGCCGCTTCTGCCGGCCAATTACCAGATCGAGGCCAAAGGTCTTCAGATCGAGATCCCATGAAGTCAGTTTGCTCTCAATTTCGTCTTCGTCGCCAAGGGCATCTTTCACAGTTTGAGTAACCAGGCGCTCGAGTTCTCCAAAGGCATCCTTTTCAAAGATAAGGCGCAAGTCTTCTCTCTTGACTTCGACGCATTTGCTCAGTAGCAGTTCCCTGCTGCGCTCGTTCAGAGCTCGTGGAGCCTCTCCGGCCCGGCGCTTCAACTCAATCAGGCGTTGCAGGTCTGCCAGCCTGGATAACTCGCCGCTGGGCAGCCCGAGGAAATCGCCAATCTTTTCGTAAATCTCGCTGCGACCAGGCGCAGGAGGTGCTTTTTTGCGGGCGAGAAGTTGCGAGATATAGGATTCGGTCACTCCTGCGGCTGCAGCCAGTTCCTTCTGATCAATGCCCAATTCATCGAGTTTCTGACGGATCAATAGCGAAACATCCACAAGGCTCTCCCCAATCCAACTTAACTACTTTCGGTAAACCGACCACCCAACCTTCCCACAAAACCACTTGACAAGCAAGATAAATTAACCGATATTAGTTAATGGCAGTATGCTTTTGCGCTGCCAACAGGAGTTTACCTTGCTTCTTGCATTTCTAATCACGCTGACAATTCTGATCTTGAACGAATCGCGTTCGGATGCTCCGGCTCCGGCCAGAAAACACTAAATGCGTGTCTATCTATTCTTCGTCTTCGCGACGTTTTTCCCGGCGGCAGATTGGTCAGTCTACCGGGGATTCCAGTTCGGATCAAGCGTTGAATCAGCCGCTACCACTGCGGCAACCAAAAGCAGTGAAGCCAGACTTACGCACACGCGTTGTGCGCGCATCGAAAAACTCGATGAGCATTGCAATAGTGCTGAGTTCCAAGCGCGTAGAACGCATGGCGCAGAAGACGATCGCGGAATCCATGCGGCTTAATATTTTGGAAGCATCGGCCAAGGCCATCGCGCTTGAGAAGAAATTTGCCGCTGACACCCTGACCTCGCTTGAAAAAAGCACAAATCACCAACAAACCAAAATTTAAAGCTTAAGATCATGACTGGCACTCCAAACCAAATCGAATGGGCTGAGCAAATCAAGCCTACTATCAACGCCGAGTTCGACCGCGTTGCCGCTGCATTTACGGCTCTGGCCGCAACACAACCCGAGCCAACCCGCAGCGAGACACTGACGATCGTTCAGATCATTGAAGAGCAGCGGACGGAGGTGATGTCTAATCCGTCAGCGGGTTATTTCATCAGCCACTGGCGGGAACTCTCCGACCAGGTACGGCACCTGATTGCAGCCGATCCAAGACATAAGAAGATGCAGCTCAAGCGAACCGCCAAAGTAGCTACCGTTGCCGTTTGACCAGATGGTGCCGCGGGCCTTCAACGCCGCGACTGTGCGCAGCTTTGCGCCGACCCAGCCGGGAGTCTACGGTCTGTCCAATGCCCGCAACTGGATCGTCATTGCCGAGAGTGACAACATCCAGCAATCGTTGCTCGAACATTTAAGTGAAAGCGGTAAAGTGCAATCCCGGCCGACTGGCTTTATCTTCGAAACCTGCGACCCGGCCAGCCGTGCGCAGAGGCACCGCCGGTTGACCAACGAGTATCGTCCCTCACAATCCTGACAAGGTAAATCCGGCATGTTGCGCGTTATCCTAATTCTGTCTGTCCTGCTGGCTTCTTGCGGTTCAAACGCTGAACTGACTCCTCCTGCCAGCTTTGGTGGGCCAATTGGAATCGGGAATCGAGCCTTTCTGTTGACCTGGCAGCGCAGCAGCACCCTCCGAACGAGTCGGCTCCTGGTGGATCTTTGGGCCTTCGATACTTTAAAGATGAAGCCGCTTTATCGAAGCAGGTTGCAATCGATCCCGGGTGGAGCCCTGGAGGAGCGTTTTATTCTTGGAGTGCAGAACAAGACCCTTTGGCTTCTGATGCCGGAAGGTCCTTTTGCCGTTGACCTCGATACGGGTGCGCTTGCAATGAACCCGGATGATCTGACAAGGCTAAACCCGGAACTGCGTGGCCTGCTTCCAAAGCAGAAGGATGCGTATCAGTTTACTTCGACTGGCTTGTCGATCAAGACTATCGACGCGCGGGCCTGGCATGTCCATCCGAATACTTATCTGGTCTCACTGAAGCCTAATTCTGAGGTCACAAGTGGAATTCTCCCGGCTCAATACTCACTGCAATCGAACAGCTCTCTGCTGGAGCGGGGCTATGCAGTTGGCGAGAAGTGGATTGGCCTGCTGAGCGCCAAAGAAGCAGTGGACTTTCCCACCCAGAATGCCATCGGCGGACTTGATTTCCAATCGAAGCGGGCGCTTTACTCGGCACGGGTGCTGCCAGTGGAATCAACCTTCGGGCCCACGCTCCGCTACTCTCAGTTCCAGGTACTTACGCCTGAATTTCTAGCACCTTCTGTATTGATACAGCGCAATGATCCGTCGGGTGTTTTCATTTTGCATAAGGACCTATTGGGGGAGAAGGGGCTCTACTTCATCAGCCGATTCAACGAGCCGGAAAGTAAGGTACTTTGGACAACAGCGCTGAAGGTTTCAGAGATTTATTCTGTACTTCCAGGCCAGGGCAGGCTGCTGATTTATGGGAGCGTTAACGAGAGCACCGGCAAAGGACATGAGCTTTTTTCGTCAGTCAATTGGGTGAATGGTGCAGTAACAATTTTTGACCAGCAGGAGAGCGCTGCTCATCCTGTTGGCCAGTCTCAGTAGTAATAGTTTTACTTCTTCACCAAAACAATCGGTGCTTCGCCCTCGCCATTGAAGCGCAGAAAGAAATCGCGCTTAGGTGCAAAGTCGGCGGCGGGGATAACTCCAGATTTTATTTGGAAGTGCCGCCTGGCTTCAATCACCGTCCCTTCCTGCTTCCATCTGGATTGGAACTTGCCAAAGGGCTTTTCGAGCTTGTCGGCGTCGGGTATTTCATCCAGCTTCAAGGTCTCTGGTAGTTTCCAGGTGACACGCTCACTGAAGCTGACCGGATTTAATACCAGCGCCTGCTCGCGTTCGCTTTTGTTTACGTTGGGCAATCTCGAACTTCAATTTTTGATCTTTGCTCCCGGATATCGTGCTTCCATTCGCTTCTTCACGCCTTCTTCGCGAGAGCCCTCCGACTATCCTCTAACCGTCTGCGCTCGGCGACATCAAAATGACCGTTGTA